>Ga0308414_1000479_pt1 | contig 25503 bp, 15 predicted proteins | sample HotsprSampleOS50_FD_205667 | JGI IMG/M metagenome (GOLD analysis project Ga0308414, IMG submission 205667) | Hot spring phototrophic mat microbial communities from Octopus Spring, Yellowstone National Park, Wyoming, United States - 20090730_OS50 ...
TTCTGTTCTCTAAAAAATGGCATACCTTTTTTCTATTTTTTTGATATGCTATTCTATTAATATTTTTTCTATAAAACAATTAATCCCCCCTAATCTTAACTTTTTCTATGCGACAGCCACCGAAGGGGTGAAATAATGAATCAAATGAAGAAGCATTTTAGATTATAATTCAAAATCTTTTTAGCAATTTGTGGTAGGAAAATTTCAGGGCTACGCCCCTACATACATTTCAACATTTTCTTTTCTATGAAGATTTTGTAGCTAATGCCACAATCTTTATCAATCAGATAGTGATTACATTGCTGTTGAATTTTTGTTATTAAGCCACCTTGTGCATTTGTCATACTGTCCCGAATGCTTTCGGGATAAGCATCCAAAATCCTAACAAAAGTCCCGAAAGCATTCGGAACAAAATGATATTATTGTAAATTATGCTTAACGTGAGTTACTAATATTATTTCGCAGATAGTTTACCTTATTACTTTATCTTCGGAAAATAATTATTTTGGATATTGGCGATTCAAATAGTAATAAATTGAATTATACCTGCTGTAAAACTATTTTTGAACTCAAATTAAAAAAATTTTATGCAACAAACTCCTTTAATGAGGCAATATTTTAAGATTAAATCAGAACATCCTGATACTATTTTGTTTTTTAGGGTTGGTGATTTTTTTGAGACATTTGAAGATGATGCTAAAATTGCCTCAAAAGTTTTGGGAATTACTCTTACTAAACGTTCAAATGGTGCTGCTGGCGATGTTCCTTTAGCCGGATTTCCTCATCACGCAGTTGATAATTATTTGCCCAAATTGGTCAGGGCTGGTTATAGAGTTGCAATCTGTGAACAAATGGAAGACCCAAAGTTTGCTAAAGGAATTGTAAAAAGAGAAGTTGTTGAAGTTGTAACTCCTGGTGTAACTTTATCCGATAAATTATTAGACCATAAAAAGAACAATTATCTCGCTTCAATTTTTATTTATAATGAGCTGGTTGGAATTTCTTTCTCCGATATTTCAACAGGTGATTTTTTTGTTTATGAGACACGCATTTCAGAACTGAGTGAGCAATTTCAATTAATCAACCCTTCAGAGATTTTATATCAGAAAAAAGATAAAGAAATTTTAGAAAAAACACTTTCAAAAATCAATTCATCTTCAAGATTAACAAAAATTGATGATTGGATTTTTAATTCAGATTTTTGTAAAGAATTACTAACAAATCATTTCAATACAATTACTCTAAAAGGATTCGGTATTGAACGATTAACAGTTGGTTTGATTGCTGCTGGTGTTGTGCTACATTATTTGCAAGAAACTCAGAAGGTCAATCTTTCACACATAAATAAAATTTCAATATATAATCCAACCGATTATATGATTTTGGATTATTCCACCAAAAGGAATCTTGAAATCATTTCATCAATGCAGGATGGTGGAAAAGAAGGTTCTTTGCTTTCTGTTTTAGATGAAACTCAAACAGCAATGGGTGGAAGATTGCTTAAGAATTGGGTCTCGGCTCCTTTACAAAATGAGAACACTATCAAACAAAGACAAAATGCAGTAGATGAACTTTTCAAAAGAAAGAATAGACGAACTGAAATCAGTGAAAACTTAAAAGAGATAGGAGACTTAGAAAGACTAATTTCTAAAATATCAACAGGCAGAGCAAACGCTCGCGACCTTATTGCTCTTAAATCTTCACTTCAGAAAATTCCTCATATTAAAACTTTACTCTCTGATTTTTCTGACTCTACCTTGAATAAAATTTATAACTCATTAGATGATTTGTCAGATGTTGTTAATAAAATTTCTGAATCAATACTCGATAACCCAGCAGGTAGTTTGAATGAAGGTGGTATAATTAAAAATGGATATTCAGCAGAATTAGATGAACTACGTGAAATAGCTTATCACGGAAAAGATTGGGTCGCAAAGTTTCAGCAATCAGAACGAGAAAAAACTCAAATCCCATCTCTAAAAGTAAATTTTAACAAAGTCTTTGGATATTACATAGAAATTTCCAATGCTCATAAAAATAAAATTCCTGAAAATTACATTCGTAAACAAACGCTTGTTGGTTCTGAAAGATATATCACTCCTGAATTAAAAGAATTTGAAGAAAAAATTCTGAATGCAGAAGAGAGAATTAACACTCTTGAATATCAATTATTCAATGAAGTAAGAATTTTCGTCAGTCATAGAACTGAAGAAATTCAGAAGAATGCTAAGTTGATAGGAATGTTGGATGTTTTAAATTCTTTTGCAGAGGTTGCTGATAAATACAATTATGTTAAACCTCAAATCAACTCAGGTGATGAAATTGTTCTCATCAAAAGCCGACATCCAGTAGTAGAACGAATTCTTCCTCCAGGTGAAAAATTTACTCCCAACGATTGCAGATTAAATAATGAAGATCAACAGATTATTTTATTAACAGGTCCGAATATGGCTGGTAAATCTGTTTATCTCAGACAAATCGGACTTATTGTTCTTCTTGCTCAAATCGGTTCATTTGTGCCTGCAGAAAAGGCTACTATAGGAATTGTTGATAGAATATTTACAAGAGTAGGCGCAAGTGATAATATTTCTTCTGGTGAAAGCACCTTTTTAGTTGAAATGCAGGAAGCAGCCAACATTTTGAACAATGCAACTTCCAAAAGCCTTATTCTTCTCGATGAAATCGGGAGAGGCACAAGCACTTTTGATGGAATTTCAATTGCCTGGGCAATCACTGAATATTTGCACGAAAATCCTAAAGTAGCGGCTAAAACTCTTTTTGCAACTCACTATCACGAATTAAATGAAATGGCGGATTTATTCCCACGCATTAAAAATTATAAAGTGGAAGTAAGAGAATATGATGATAAAGTTATTTTTCTACATCGTGTAAATCCCGGAAAAGCAGATCATAGCTATGGAATTCAGGTTGCAATGATGGCTGGTTTACCACAATTTGTTACTAATCGTGCAAAAGAGATTCTAAACAATCTTGAAAGTAAAGAATTAACTCCTTATGAAATTAAAAAAGAACGCCTTAAGAAAATCAAAACTGAAACTGATACACAAATAAATTTGTTTGAAATAGTGGATGATAAATTCCGAAATGAAATAAAAAGCATGGAAATTGATAGCTTAACACCACTTGAAGCTCTGAATAAATTAAGCGAATTAAAAAAGAAAATGGAGAAAAATGAAAAATAAAATATTAGTTTTAATATCAGCATTATCTGCGTTGTTTGCTGGTTCAACTTGTAACGATGAATCTAAGAATAACAAATTAGATAAATTGTATTTAATAAATCTTCAGGAAGAAAGACAAGATAGAAACTGGAGAATGCAATTTGATAGGGTTAATTCGCCTTTTTTTATTGATTCGAGTATCTCATTTAAAGAATTAAGTTTTTTTGAACCGAGTGCTAATTACATTTTTACATCCAAACTTTATAAATATGAAAATCCTGAAACTGTAGAAATTTATGGAACCCAAGGGGACAAGAGAGAATATTTACGTTATGGATATTTTTTACTTAGCTTTGATAATAAAAAATTTAAGTTAAATTTATATAAAATTGAAGTGCCTCAAAGCGGTGAATTTTATAATCTTTGGTTCAAAGATGCAACAAATGGAATTGAAACTTATGAAAATGGCAGATATTTGTTTTTTACTAAAAACGACGACGATAATTATGAATATGCAATAGATTTTAACAGAGCCATAAATCCTATGTGTGCTTATAGTAAATTGTATAATTGTCCAATACCGACAAGTCAGGATTCAATTCCTTTTGAGATAAAAGCAGGTGAGAAAAAATTCTGATAAAAGGAGATAAAATTGATAGTAATTGTAGATAAAAATATTTCAACTGATAATCTTGAAGTAATTATAAATGAGCTAAATTCTAATGGATTTGATGTTCATCAATCAACTGGAGAACAATTTATTACATTAGGAGCTTTGGGAGTTCAACCAGGTTTTGATATTCGAAAAATAAAAATACTTGATGGTGTTATTGATGTTTTCAGAATAACCGAGCCTTATAAACTTGCAAGTCGTAGATTTAAGACTGATAATACGATAATTAAATTAAATGATGTGGAAATTGGCGGGAAAGAAGTTATCATTATTGCAGGTCCTTGTTCTGTTGAAAGTGAAGATCAAATTCATCGGCTGGCTAAAGAAGTAAAAAAATCAGGTGCGAAAATTTTGCGTGGCGGGGCATTTAAACCAAGAACTTCTCCTTATTCTTTTCAGGGATTGGGTGAAGATGGTCTAAAATTTCTTCGAAGTGCTGCAGACGAAAATAATCTTTTGATGGTTACGGAAATAATAGATACAATTCAATTTGATTTGATCGAAAAATATACAGACATTTTTCAGGTTGGTTCGCGTAATATGTATAATTATCCGCTTCTTAAAATTTTAGCCAATACTCAAAAGCCTGTTCTGTTGAAAAGAGGTATGTCTGCAACTATTGAAGAGTGGTTAATGTCTGCCGAATATCTTCTTGCTGGCGGCAATCCAAACGTAATTTTATGTGAAAGGGGAATAAGAACTTTTGATAATAATGTAAGATTTACATTTGATATTTCAGCGATCAATACCGTTCAAGAAAAAACGCATTTACCTATTTGCAGTGATCCATCACATGCTACTGGTTATAGAAACAAAGTCTCTGCAATGGCAAGAGCAGCAATTGCCGCTAATACAGATTTACTAATGATAGAAGTTCACGACAATCCTTCTTGTGCATTATCTGATGGTCCACAAGCTATCACTCCATTACAATTCGATAACCTTATGGCTCAGCTTAAACAAATTGCTGAAATCATTGGCAGAAAAATTGGCTGACATTTTATTATGAAATTATTTCTTATTTGCCTTACGATTTTATTAGCTTCTCAAATATTATATCCCCAAAATAAAGAGATTAGAAAAACATTCTATCCAAACGGTGTCGTAAAAACTGAAGGTGAATATTGGTATGAAAAACTTGATGGAAAATATCGGGAATATTATCCAAGTGGAAAGCTTTGGAAAGAATGGAATTTTGTTGACGGTCTTGAAGAAGGAGTCTCCACATGGTATTTCGAGGATGGAAAAATTCAGATAGAATGGAATTATCGTAATGGTTTAAGACAAGGGAAATCTAAATGGTATTATGAAACAGGTGAACTGTGGGCAGAACAATACTACTCGAATGGAGTATTGGATGGAATTACTTATACATTTTACAAAACTGGCGAAAAACAAGGTGAGTGGAATTATTCAAATGGTGTCTTGCAAGGAATTTCCAGAATATTTTATCAAAATGGCAATGTAGAAGTTGAACGAAGATATGTTGATGGTAAACTTCACGGAAAAACTAAAGTCTATCATAATGATAAATCATTAGCTTTAGAAGCTTTTTTTATTAATGATTTACTTGAAGGTGATGTATTGATTTATGACAAGATGGGAAATCTCAGAGTAAGAGATAAATATCTTGGAGATGAACTGATAAATAGAGAAAGATTTGATTATAAAGGCAAGGTTGAATCCAAAGAAGAACTAAGAAGAGATTACTACAAATCCGGAAGAATTAAAGAAGAAACCTATTTTGTTAATAATAGTAAAGATGGTTTTTCAAAATTTTATTTTGAGTCTGGATATTTGTCAGAACAATGGAGCTATAAAAAAAATATTCTTAATGGCAGGTCTTTCCAGTTTTTTGAGAATGGTATAGTTAAAGTTAGTAGTGATTATCTTAATGGAATCAAAGTCGGAAATGAAAAAACTTACTATGAAAATGGAATAATAAAATCAGAAACTATCTATCAGAATAATCTGAAAAATGGAACTGAAATAACTTATCACCCTAATGGTAATCTTGCCTCGATTGCAACCTATACTAATAATTCTCTTTATGGAGAATACAAAACTTTTCACGAAAATGGAGTCTTAAAGTCAGAGGAATTTATAGAAGATGGATTGAGAAAAGGCAAAAGGCAGACATACTATCCAGGTGGAGCATTGGAAAGAATTGAAAATTATTTTGACGGAAAACTTGATGGTTGGATAAAAACTTATTTTGAAAACGGTTCGTTAATGAAAGAAGAATTTTATAAAGATGGACGTTTAGAAAAGCGGAAAGAGTTTAATCGTGATGGTTTGCTTATTACAACTTTTGGATATGACTAAATTGATTTTAGTTTATTTTAAATATTCATAAATAGCATTTGCTGAATTTTCACCATCAATAGCGGCAGAAACAATTCCCCCGGCATAACCAGCCCCTTCTCCACAAGGAAATAAACCTTGAATTTGAGGGTGCATAAAAGATTTTTTATCTCTTGGAATTCTGATTGGGCTGCTGGTTCTTGATTCGGGAGCTACCAAAATTGCTTCTTCTGAATAATATCCTTTCATTTTTTTATCAAAAACCATTAACGAATTTTTAAGACTATAAAGAATAAAATCAGGGAAAAGTAAATTAAGATTCGTTGAAGTTAATCCACCAAGAAAAGATGATTTTGGTAAAGATTTTGAAATTTTATTTTCTAAAAAATCAGTTACTCTTTGTGCAGGAGCGGATTGTGTTCTGTTTGCAAACTCGAAAGCTTTTTGCTCTATTTCTTTTTGTAACTCTAATCCATTAAATGGATAAAATTTTTGATATGATACTAAATCCTCTTCTTTTATCTCAACAACTAAACCTGAATTTGCAAAAGGGGAATCTCTTCTCGAGACAGACATTCCATTGACTACAATCTCATCATTTTTACTTGATGAGGGAACAATAATACCACCGGGGCACATACAAAAAGAATAAATTCCTCTCCCTTCGATATTACAAGCTAATGAGTAGCTTGCAGCAGGTAGATTGGGATGTTTGTTTTTCGTATGATATTGAATTTCATCAATCAGTTTTTGTGGATGTTCAATTCTCACTCCTATTGCAAAAGGTTTTGGTTCAATGAAAATTTTTTTTCTATGAAGAAGATAATAAATATCTCTGGCAGAATGTCCTGTTGCAAGAATTACGGCATCAGCAAAATGTTCAATATTATCATTAACTACAATTCCATATAAACGATTTTCTTTCACTAAAAAATCAGTTACTCTCGAGTTAAAATAAATTTCACCACCGCAGTTTAAAATTGTATGTTTCATGTTTTGAATAATTTTAGGGAGTTTGTTTGAGCCAATATGCGGATGCGAATCAATTAAAATTTCTTCATTTGCTCCGTGTTGCACTAATACTTCCAGAATCTTTTTAACATCACCTCTTTTTGTTGAGCGAGTGTAAAGTTTACCATCGCTGAAAGTTCCTGCACCGCCTTCACCAAAACAGTAATTTGAGTCGGGATCAACAAAATGCTTTTGATGAATTGCCCTTATGTCTCTTCTTCGGTTTCTTACATCTTTCCCACGTTCAATTATTATTGGTTTAATACCAAGTTCAATTAATCTTAAAGCTGAAAACATTCCTGCCGGTCCGAAGCCGATTATAATAACTTTTTTATTATCAGAAACGGGTCTATAGTCTGTTGTTTTAAGTTTTTCTCTTGGTTTTTCATCTAAGTAAACATCAAAAGAAATCCTATAAAAAACATTTCTGCTTCGTGCGTCAATAGATCTTTTAATGGGAATTATAGCAGATATTCTCTCTACTTTAGTTTGAATAGTGCTGGCAGCTTTACGAAGGATATAATTATTGTTATGTAATTCCTCTGGTGGAATAATTAATTCTATTTTGCTTATCATTATTCTCTTGTCCTCTACTTATGAGGAAAAACTTTAATCAGAAAATTGACTTTATTGCGCCACCGTCAATCTGAATGGTTGTACCAGTAATATAGGAAGCTTGTTTTGAAGCAAGAAAAACCACCATTGCAGCAATTTCTTCAGGCATTGCTAACCGATTCATAGGAACGTCTTTTGCCATTTCAGTTAAAATTTCTTCGTGTGATTTGCCTGATGATTTAGCTCTGTTAACCGCTAACTCATACAAACGATGAGTTAAAGTATATCCCGGAGCTACATTATTAATGGTAATATTTTTACTTGCTAATTCTGAACTTAGAGTTTTTGAAAGTCCTGTTACTGCAGCTCTGAAAGAATTTGAAAGGATCAGATTATGAACGGGTTGTTTTACTGCAACAGATGTAATATTTACTATTCTTCCCCATTGATTATTAATCATATCCGGAAGAACCAAATGGATGAATCTTCTAACGCTTAAAAGAACTTGCTTGTATGCATCATCCCAAGCTTCTTCGGTAAGTTCCATAAAGAAGCCGGGTATGGGACCGCCACAATTATTTATCAATATATCAACTTTAGAAAGATTAGAAACGACTGCTTTATAGAATGTTTCTATATCTTTATGAGAATTTAAATCGCAGACACCCCAAAATATTTCTGTCCCATATTTGTTTTTAATGTCATTTGCAGCTTCTATAAGCTTATCTTTTGATCGTGAACAAATGGCTATATTTGCTCCTTCAGCTGCAAAGCCATCAGCTATTGCTTTACCAATTCCTGAGCTTGAAGCTGTTATAATTACGGTTTTCCCTTTTAATCCTAAATCCATTTTAATTCATACTTGTTACTATTTCTGCAGTGTCCATTGCGATTACTAATTCTTCATTAGTTGGTATTCTAAACACTTTAACAGTTGATGAATCAGAAGAAATTATTTCTTCATTTGTCGAATTACGTAATTCGTCGAGCTTAATTCCGAGGAATTCAAGATTTTTACAAACTTCTTCTCTTACTTCAATAGCGTTTTCGCCAATTCCACCAGTGAATACAAGTGCATCTAAGCCGCCCATTTCAGCGGCATAGGCACCAACATATTTTTTTATTCTGGTGCAGAAAATTTCAAAAGCATATCTTGAACGAGTATGTTGATCTTTAACTGCTGCTAATATTTCACGCATATCACTACTTTCACCACTGATTCCAATTAATCCACTATGTTTATTTAACATTGTTGCTGCCTCGTTTAGAGATAATCCTTCTTTCCCCATAACATAAAGAATAACCTGAGGGTCTAAGTCACCACACCTTGTGCCCATCAATAAACCTTCAAGTGGAGTGAAGCCCATAGTTGTATCAATTGAAATTCCGTGTTTTACTGCAGCCATGCTACAGCCATTTCCTAAATGAGCAGTAATGATCTTTAAATTATCTATTTTTTTATTCATCAATTCGGCAGCTCTTCTTGAAACGTAGAGATGAGAAGTTCCGTGGAAACCATATCTTCTTATTTTATATTTTTTATAAAGCTCATAGGGAATTCCATAAAGATAAGAACTTGGTGGCATATGAGAGTGAAAAGCTGTATCAAACACCCCAACTTGTGGAGTTCCCGGCAAAATTCTTGTCACAGCTTGAATACCCTTTATATTAGGTGGATTGTGTAGTGGAGCAAGCTCTATATTTTCTTGCAAAACACTGATAACTTCATCAGTTATAAAAACGGAACCAGTGAAACTTTCGCCACCGTGAACAACTCGATGTCCAACTGCTTCAATATCTTTTTTATCGTCAATAACTCCGTGATTTTTACTTAGCAAAACTGCTAAAACATATTCAATACCTATTTGATGATCTAATATCTCACCGCTTATTTTTATTTTATTACCATCATATCGTGAATGAGAAAGAACTGCACCAGACATTCCGATTCTGTCAACCAGTCCTTTAGCGAGTGCAAATTTTTTGTCCGTATCAATAAACTGATATTTAATTGATGAGCTACCACAATTTAGAACTAAAACTTTCATTTAATCAACCTATTAAAAAATTATTAAATCTTATTACCGAATTCGTCGTACTTATAAAAGCCTTCACCAGTTTTTCTGCCTAATTTTTGTTCTCTAACTAATTTTCTTAAAATTGGACAGGCTCTGTATCGAGGTTCACCTAAAGTTTTCCATAGAGTTTCCATCCATGCTAAAACTTCGTCAAGCCCCATCATATCAGCCATCTCGAGCGGTCCATATTGAAAATTATATCCCAATTTCATTGCTGTATCAATATCTTTTGCAGTTGCAACGCCTTCAAGCAGAATGTACATTGCTTCATTTAGCAAAGGGACGATTGCTCGTGTAGTAACAAAACCAGGATATTCATAAACCTCAACAGGAGTTTTTCCGATTTTGGAAGCAAATTCTTTTATCTTGATTACAGTATCGTTTGAAGTGTGTAAACATTTTACAACTTCAACGACTGGTACTTTAGGTACTGGATTTAAAAAGTGAATGCCAATTACTTTATCTGGTCTGCTTGTATTTTCTGAAATTTTTGTCAAACTCAAAGTAGATGTATTCGAAACAAAAATTGCTTCTTTCTTTGCGATTGAATCCATAATCTTAAATATATTCATCTTTAGATCAAAATCTTCATCAACTGCTTCTATTACTAAATCACAATCTCTGATTTTACTAATATCAATTTCCCAAGATATTCTACTGAATATAGCTTTTTTATCAGAATTAGTCATTGCCCAGCGTTTGATTTCTTTATCAATATTATCCCCAAGTTGATTTTTTGCCCAATCTAAACGCTCTTGATTTTTTTCAATTACAACTACTTCAATACCTGCAGCTGAAACAGTTTGAGCAATTCCTTGTCCCATTATTCCAGCACCAATTATAGCAACTGAATTAATTTTATCCTCTTTATCCGGAAGAGAAGCATTGTTTAATAAATCTTCAAGTCTCAACTTTTCTTCTTGCATAATGATATCCCCTAAATTTTTATCAACTACATTTCAAATTTAACTAATAAAATTTTGATTTGAACTTTAGGTCATAAAAAATTGTATTATTATTTTATCTCAACTCATTTTGACTTTGATTTAAAATCACTATATCTACTTCAAATATCAAGTAGTTATATAAAAATTTATATTGAATCCTAAAATTTATTGTTATTTTACTTTTCTGCTTTCATTTGACTATAATTTATTTTGTTAATAAGTTTCACAAATAAAACTATTTAATAATTAACAATAAAGGAGTATTTATGAAAAAACTTTTATTTTTTCTCTTCATCTCTTTCCAAGTTTTCGCCCAACCCACAATAAACGGAGATCTGAGCGATAGCGAATATGAATCAATTGCAACTAAACAAAATTCTAATAATGGATTTGGAACTAGCATTGATGTTTCAAAAATTGTTTATTACCCAGATGTGACAAACAATATACTTTATTTTGGTATCGAAGGAAAATTAGATATATCTTCTAATAACGGTATTGGCATTTGGATTAATATTAGTGGTACAAGTTCACCTTCGGGCACCTCAGCTGGAAATAACTTAGGGGGCATATCAGGAGCGGGTCACTATATGGGTGCTTCTAATTCTAACTTTAAAGCTGACTTTGAAGTTGATTATATGTTTGCTATTAATCCAGGTTCAAATTCCGCTGATTGTTATGTTGATGCTGCATCAAGGGTAGGAACACCCGCTGGTGTGTATCTCGGAAATTGCGGTCAATCAGGAAGTTCTTTAAATTACAACACAACAGGGACTGTTTTTGCAAATGGTTATACAATAACTTTTGCATTCAATAATGCAGGAACTTCTAATAAGGGTTTTGAAATAAAGATTCCATTTGCTGCACTCGGGGCAACATCATCTATGAATATTAATTTTTTTGCATTTGTTGTTAGTAGTACAGCCTATTTTTCAGATGTAACAGTTCCTGGTAATCGAACTGGTGGTAATCCTGGTTTCAATCCAGATTTTAGCTCTATGAGTGGAGGTGCTTATAATTCAGGTGACCAAGCTCTACCAATAGAGTTATCATCTTTTTCAGCACTCGTTTCAGCAAATAATGTAAATCTTAAATGGGCAACTGCCACAGAGATTAATAATTATGGATTTGATATTGAGAGAAAATCAATTACTCCGCCTATAAATTTTGATAATTGGGAAAAGATAGCTTTTGTCAAAGGAAGTGGAACTTCAAATTCAAGCAAAAATTATAATTATTTAGATAAAAATTTAAGTGCTGGGAAATATGCTTATAGATTAAAACAAATTGATATAGATGGCTCATTTAATTATAGCAACGAAATAGAGGTCGAAATAAAAAGTATAACTTCATTTAACTTAGGACAAAATTATCCAAATCCATTTAATCCTGGGACAATTATCAGTTGGCAATCGCCAATTAGTGGTCATCAAACATTAAAGGTTTATGATGTTCTTGGTAACGAAGTAGCAACACTTGTAGATGAGTATAGAGAAGCAGGTTCATATCAATATGAATTTAATGCAAGAGATTTGTCAAGTGGAATTTATTTTTATAAACTTCAAATAGGTGATTTTGTCCAAACCAAGAAAATGATTTTAATGCAGTAAAGTATTTTTATATTTTAACGAAGGTCTTACAAATAGGGGCTGACTAAAATTTTTTGCATAGCTTTGTTCCCTTATTACGTGTGGCAATAATCTTTCGACACTAAGGCAACAAGACACAAAGAAATTGTAAATAACATAATGATTAAATATCTGTAGAAAAATAAATCCAATAAATATCCTCTGTGGTTCTCAGTGCGAAACTCTGTGTAAGAAAAAATTACACAGAGAACCACCGAGAAGTTTCAAGAGAACCTCAGAGAATTTTAACGGATTAACTTTGTGGTTGATATTCTTAATTCTTCAGATTTTTGATCTTTTATTTGCCACAAAGACTCTAAGCTCCAAAGAATCTTTATGTTTTTAGTCAGTTCCACACAATTAGTATTTAGCTAATCCCGGTTTACTTAAAATCTTGCTTGGATAGTTAATAAAAATATTGATTCATATTAAATTTTAATAAAACCTTAGATATTGTGGATAGTAATTAAAAATTTATAATAAATAGCAATGAGGTTATTTTATGAACGAAGACAGGACAAATTATCAAACTCTTATGATTTTTATTTTAGTTATAACTATTTCAAATTTTTTATGGGGTTACTCGGGAGGTATTACAGGAAGAACATTGAAAGGTCCAGAGCCAGGTTGTAGTTGTCATAATAGTAATCCTTCACCAAGTGTTAACGCAGTTATAAACGGACCCTCAACACTTGCTCCGGGTCAAACAGGAGCATATACTGTATCTATTTCAGGTGGTCCACTAATGAGGGCTGGAGTTAATATAGCATCAAGTTTAGGTAGTCTCAGTCCAGTATCAGGCTCAGGTCTTGTTCTTGAAGCCAATGAGTTAAAGCATTCATCTCCTAAGAGTCCTTCAGGTGGAGTTGTAACATTTAGTTTTAATTACACTGCTCCTCCAACTATCGGAACACAAACAATTTATGCTACTGCTAACTCTGTAAATTTTAACGGAAACTCTTCTGGCGACCAATGGAATCACGCTTCTAATTTTACTATCAATGTAAGCAATGCTCCGGTTGTAGATGGTAATTTGGATGATTCACAATATATAACAATTGCAACAAAGCAAAATTCAAATGCAGGTTTTGGACCTAATATAGATGTATCAAAAATTGTTTATTATCCAGATGTAGCAAATAATAATTTATATTTAGGTGTAGTTGGTAAGTTGAATACAGGTAGTAACGATGGAATAGGAATTTGGCTTAATGTTAGTGGGACAGGCTCGCCAATAGGTACACCTGCTGGCAATAGTTTAGGTGGGATAACGGGTGCAGGTCATTATATGGGTGATCCTACAAATCCTAATTTCAAAGCTGATTTTGAAGTTGATTATATGTTTGCACTAAATCCAGGTAATTCTGTATCAAATTGTTATGTTGATGCAGCCTCAAGGGTAGGTACTTCTGCAGGGGTTTATTTAGGGGATTGCGGTTTATCAGGAACTTCAGTTAATTATAATACTACGGGAACTGTATTTTCAGCAGGTCAACAAATTAGTTTTGCCTTCAATAATGCTGGAGGAACTAATCAGGGATTTGAAATTAAAATTCCTTTCGCTGCAATTGGTGCAAATTCATCAATGAATATAAATGTTTTTGCTTTCGTTATCAGTGCGACTGCATTCTTCTCTGATGTTACAGTTCCAGGAAACCGAACTGGTGGAAACATGGGTTTTAATGCGGATTTTAGCTCTTTTGCTGGAGGTCCTTATAATTCAGGTATTCGACCCCTGCCTGTTGAACTTACATCATTCACAGCTAAAGTATCAGGGAATAATGTTAATTTGAATTGGACAACTGCTACTGAATTAAATAACAATGGTTTTGATATAGAAAGAAAATCAGTTATTTCTTTTGAAGGCTTCGGTAATTGGGAAAAAATTGGTTTTGTCAAAGGATTTGGAACAACAAATTCTTCACAAAATTATTCTTATAATGATAATGGTTTAGACTATGGTAAATATTTGTATAGATTAAAACAAATTGATTTGGATGGTTCATTTAATTATAGCAATGAAGTAGAGGTCGAAATAAAAAGTGTAACTTCATTTAACTTAGAACAAAATTATCCAAATCCATTTAATCCTGGGACGATTATAAGTTGGCAATCACCAATTAATGGTTATCAAACATTAAAGGTTTATGATGTTCTTGGTAACGAAGTAGCAACACTTGTAGATGAGTATAGAGAAGCAGGTTCATATCAATATGAATTTAATGCAAGAGATTTGTCAAGTGGAATCTACTTTTATAAACTTCAAATAGGTGATTTTGTCCAAACTAAGAAAATGATTTTAATGCAATAGGTTTTAATATCTTAAGAGAAATAAAATGCCTTTCATTTAATTGAAAGGCATTTTTATATTTACAAAAAATTTTAATTTATCAATGAAAAACAAAGTAATTAGTTTTATAACTTTATTAATTTTAACAAATTTTACCTTAGCTCAATACAAATCAATACATCAAACTGAGTCCGAATTTTATCAGAAAAATCCTGATTTAGTTGGTAAAGAACTTTTCTACAAAATACCAAGACCCGATTTTGAGGAGGTAAAAGTTTTATCACATAAAGTTTATGGTTTTCATCCTTATTGGATTAGTGATGCAACAGCCGCAAATTATTATTATAGTTTATTGACACATGTTGCATATTTCAGTGCGGAGGTGGATAATTCAAATACGAGTACAGGAGGATTCGCAACTACGCGAAACTGGACTACAACTCAAGTTGTTAATTATTGTAAAGCAAATGGTGTAAAAATCCATCTCTGTGTAACAATGTTTTCAAATCATCAAGTTGTATTGTCTAATTCTGCCTATAGAACTAATTTAGTAAATAATATAATCAATCAAGTAAATCTTCGCTCAGCGGATGGTGTAAATATAGACTTTGAGTCAATTCCTGTTAGTCAAAAGAATAATTTTCGACTGTTTGTAATTGAGTTAGGAACTGCATTGAAAAACCAGAATTTAGAGTTGGTAGTTGATTTACCTGCAGTGGATTGGAGTAATATCTTTGACAATAATTTTTTTACAACGACCTCGAGTGTAGTAGATTATTATTTCATAATGGCTTATGATTATTATTGGAGTGGTAGTTCTAATGCTGGTCCGATTTCACCGCTTACTACTGGAACTTCAACAAGACATGTAACGAGAAGCATATCAGATTATAATAGTGTAGGTTTACCAACTTCAAAAATGTTACTCGGATTTAATTATTATGGATATGAATGGCCAGTTATCAGTAGTGTTAGAATGGCTTCAACAACAGGAACTGGAGTTTCAAAGACATTTAATACAATAAAATCATTAATTAGCTCTATTCCCCCAAGCGATAAATTCTTTGATTCACAATTTAATTCACCTTGGTATCGTTTTCAAATCGGTAGCCAATGGTATCAAACCTGGTATGATGATTCCTTAAGTATATCTATGAAGTATGATTCAATTAAATATAGAAATTGTGCGGGAACTGGAATGTGGGCTTTAGGTTATGATGGCTCTAATACTGATTTGTGGGGTGCTCTAAAAAAATCCTTTGCCTCATCTTCAATTCAAACAAATACAATCTTAGCTGATTTTGAAACAGGTGTTGGTGTTTTTTATAATCAACCGACCTTTAGCGGTTCAACTGTAGGAATTTCATCATCTTCTTCATCAGAGAATACATTTCATCAATCACTAAATGGCTGGGGTGCTATGAAAATAGTTTTAATTGATAACCCTTCATCCTCCAGCAACTGGACAGTTAGATTTTTATCAGGTGGCGGAAATCCAGCCAATAATCAAACTTTAAGTTCAAATGGTTATATTGGTTTTTGGTTAAAAACCTCAACAGCCTCAAGTAGTGCTCAAGTTGCTGTAACGATTGATGATGGCGCTGGAGGTACAGAACTATCTCCTAAATTAAATGTTATCAATAATGGAGAATGGAACTTATATCAATGGAATTTACAAGAGACGGGATGGACAAGTTTTTCTGGTGGGAATGGTGTCGTTAATGGACCTTCAGTTACTTTAGATGCAATTATGTTCTATGCCCCAAATAATTCTCCGAATTGGACAATTTATTTAGATGATGTTAGTTTTAATTCTACGAGTCCTCTTCCAGTTGAATTGAGTTTATTTAATGCTATTGTTAAAGGAAACGATGTTTACTTGAATTGGCAAACTGAAAATGAAATAAATAATTTTGGTTTTGAGATTCAAAGATGTGAAAATAATCAAAACTGGGATTCTATTGCTTTTGTTCAAGGTAATGGTAATTCTAATTCAAAAAAATATTATAGTTATATTGATAGAAATTTAGATACTGGTGTTTATCAATATCGTATAAAGCAAATAGATGTAGATGGTAACTATAGTTTCAGTAAAATAATAGGTGTAGAGATTTTTTTACCTTATAATTTTTATTTATATCAGAACTATCCAAATCCATTTAATCCTATTACTATTATTAGTTGGTATTCGCCAATTAGATGCCATAATGTTTTGAAAATATTTGATATACTTGGACGAGAAGTTGTAACGTTGGTTGATGAATTTCGAGACCCAGGACTTCATCAAATAGAGTTTAATGCAGGTAATTTACCAAGTGGTGTATATTTTTATTGGCTGAAAAGCGGAGGTTTCTTCGGTATAAAGAAAATGAACTTAATTAGATAAATTTAATTTGTTCAGATAATTAGAAGAATGTTTTTTATTATCTAATGTAATATTTTAATATTTATTAAATGCTAATTTGAAAGGATTAAAGATGAAAAGACTGCTTATAGTTTTGTTATTCATCATATTTAATTTTTATTCTAATTCACAAAAAAAAGAAAATAGTAACCCTCCTATTTACATTGCTTTTTTATGGCATATGCATCAGCCAATTTACTGGCCATACGAAAATGTAGTGCAAACTCAATTAAACAATAGATATCCTTTTTCGATTTTTGATATCTTTAATCAAAGAGTTGGACCTTACACAAGCTGGCCCAAGAATGCAGTTCAAAAAGGTATAAATGCAGGTATGCCGCACTTTGGTACTCAAGTTTCTTTCTCAGGTTCTTTAATTGAAAATTTGAACAATTTGGAAAATTACGGAAACCAGAATTTTGCAAATTGGAAAAGTCATTGGAATTCTATTCGCAATTCTTTAACTACATTAGGAAATCCAAGAATGGATCTGGTTGGATTTGGTTATCATCATCCGCTTATGGGTTTAATTGATTACACTGATATTAGAAAACAGATACAAGCACATAAACAAATATTTTCACAAACGTTTTCTGGACAATATTCGAAAGGAATATTCCCTCCGGAAAATGCTTTTTCTCCAAGAATGATTCCAGCTTTAGTGTCAGAAGGTTTTCAATGGGTTTTAGTTGATAATATTCATTTCGAAAGAGCTTGTGAAAATTATCCATTTCATACAGCTGGAAATATTTATGAACCTAACAAAGCTGACATAAGAAATCCAAATCCTGGTGACTGGATACAATTGAACGGTCTATGGGCTCCAACAAAAGTTTCTGCAAGATGGAGCCGGCAACCAAGATATGTCTCATATATTGATCCAGAAACAGGTTCTGAACACAAGATCATTGCAGTTCCTGCAGATAGATATTTAGGAAATGAGGATGGAAGAGGTGGTTTTGGTGCTTTAAATTATGAAGCTGTATTAAGTCAATTAGAACCATTTAATACAGATCCAAATCGTCCTATTTTAGTTGTTCTACATCATGATGGTGATAATTATGGTGGAGGCAGCGAGTCATATTACAATTCTAATTTCCAGGCATTTGTAAATTGGCTTCAAGCTAATCCAAATAGATTTGTTTGCACAACAATTCAAGATTATTTACAAAGATTTCCACCTGATCCTAATGATGTGATTCACGTAGAAGATGGTAGTTGGAGCGGAGCTGATAACGGTGATCCAGAATTCCTAAAATGGAATGGAGACCCTGATCCAACAGGTTATTCCCCTGATAGAAATAGTTGGGGTGTAATTACTGCTGCTAAAAATTTTGTTCAAACTGCTGAACAAATTAACCCTAATTCTAATTCAACGGTATTAGCGTGGAAATATTACTTAAATGGTCAATCAAGCGATTATTGGTATTGGGATGGTTCACTTAATGGAATTTGGGACTCCCATCCTGTCCGCGCTGCTAATCTTGCAATTCAAAACGCTCAACAAGTCGTAAATTCAGGAACTGATATAATAGGACCTACAATATATTTGCCTCAAAGAGAACCTTACAATCCTGGTGGCACTGAATGGGGTTTAATTATGCCCAACAACTTTAAAGTTTGGACTTATGTTTTTGATTTGAGTGGTCTTGCTTATGTAAAATTAAAGTACAGACTTGACTTAGATGGTATTAATAATCCAAATAATAATCATAATGAAACTTATAATGGTGGATCAGATGTAACTAATTGGTTTGAGATAGATATGAATGGAATTGATATTACTTCAAGAACAAATCCATTACCTCTCTTCAAAGCAAAAGAATTCTCAGCAACTATATCAGGACTTAATAATAAATTAGTTGACTATTACGTTGAAGCAGTTGATAATTATGGAAACATATCAAAATCTCCAATCAGACATGTTTGGGTTGGAAATAATACTGGTGGAGGAAGTGGAAATAATAATGTTTTCTGGATTCCAACAAATCCTACAAAAAATGATTCAATAACAATTTTCGTAACTGGAGTTAATCAAGGAGGGAAATTACATTGGGGAGTTAATAATGTTGGTAACAATTGGGTAACTCCAAATCAGGTTTACTGGCCTTCTGGAAGTGTTTTGTACAATAATGTAGGACCTGCAATTCAATCACCTATGACCGGACCTTTAGGGGATACATTAAAAATTACAATTGGACCATTTAATAATCCCTTGCAAAATGTTGATAGAATTGCATTCGTAATCAATTTTAATGACAATACTTGGAACAACAATAATGGAAATGATTTCCATTTAAATTTGACAGGAGGAAGTGGCGGCGGACAAAATTATGTTATGGATGGAAATGTTGATCAAGGAGTAATAAATGTTGCTACTAATCAGGGACAACAATTATATTTAGGCTGGAATGGTAGTTTGTTATATGTCGCAACGAATTCAGCACAATCATTAGGTAGAGATAATTTCATTTTTATAACAGATTCATTTTATAATATGGTTTCTGCACCTTGGTTGAAAACAGGACAAGTCTCATCGTGGAAAGCTTATTTAGGAAATGAAAGTACGAACAATTGGTCAGGATGGTTTGATCCACAAGGAACAGTTCAGAATTTTGCTGGTAATTTTCTTGAAGGGACTATTCATCTTCAATCAGAATTAGGATATAATCCATCGAAAATTTTTGTTGCTGTAGGTAGTTACCAAACTAATGATGGCGGTTCACTTGTAAATCAAGTTCCGTCTGGAAATGGAAATGGAGATATTGAATCAATAGAATTCTATGAATTCAATCTTACTACAGTCAATTACGAAAAGGATCTAACTAATTTTGAATTTGTTCTTTATCAAAACTATCCAAATCCTTTTAATCCAGCCACTACAATCAGTTGGCAGTCTCCAGTCAGCAGTTGGCAAACAATTAAACTTTATAATCCTCTTGGTGAAGAAATAGAAACAATTGTTGATGGATATTTCGAAGCCGGAAAACATTCTATATTATACATTCTAAATTCTAAATTACCAAGCGGAGTCTATTACTATCAACTTAAAGCAGGAGATTTTGTACAAACTAAGAAGATGTTATTAGTAAAGTAAGCCTCACCAACTTTAAATTTTGTAGCACAGATTAGTAATCTGTGCTACTTTTTAGTCACCCACTTTTGTCATTTTGGTTAAAAAAATTATAAACTTTTAAAGAAGCACAAATGAAATTTTCTAAAGCTAATTACATCCAAGTCAAGCAGTAGTGATAATTATAATTGATATAATTTGATAAACCAAAAAAAAAAGACGCTGATTTGAATCAGCGTCTTGAGAAGATTTGAGGATGAGGGGAATTCAAAGTCTTTATTTGATTAAAATCATTTTACGAACTTCAGAAAAGTTTCCAATTGTTAATTTGTAGAAATATGTTCCGCTTGATAATTTACTTGCGTCGAATTCAATCGAATAGCTTCCGGCTTCTCTCCATTCATTAACTAAAGTAGCAACTTCATTCCCGAGTATATTATAAACTTTTAATATTTGTAATCCACTCTCTGGCGATTTCCAGTTGATTGTTGTAGAAGGATTAAATGGATTTGGATAATTCTGTCCAAGCTCAAACTTTTCTGGTACTAAATAATTACTTTCACTGGACGTTGGTGTTTCTGGTGTCAATGTAAGATTAAGCTGTCTTTGGAAAACACTTTGATTATCGAAAGTAACTGTTCTGACTCCATTGTTTGAGTATCCGAATTTATCAACATAAATTGAATATGTGGTAAGTTCAAATCCTTCGATTTGATAGAAACCATTTTTATCCGATACAGCGTAAGTATAAACGTTTGAATTTTCATCAACTGCAAAAACAAAAGCACCCTCAACGGGACGATTGGAGTTATCTTTAACAAAACCAGTTAGTTTTGCAAACCCTGGAGTTATAACCGGAAGTACTGTAAAATTAATATTTGTTATCATAGATGTTTCGGTTACGACTATTGAATCAGCTTGTCTCCAATTCATTGTCTGACTTCCATCATATCTAAAGAAAGTAGGTTTGTATCCTGTTTTAGGAACTGCTAATAAGATATATTCACCTGGAAGCAGATTTGTCAATTGATAATTTCCAAGAGTATCAGAAGACACTGTTATTCTGCGTGGATTTGGGAATTGATTATATTTTCTGAATGCAGAAACAAAAGATTCAACGCCTTCGTTATCTTCATTTTTAACTAATCCAGAAATGCCATTATTGAAAATTGGCTTTGGTGATATAACAAAGTTAACGTTGTTAACATTTCCATTTATTACAATTTTGTCTGCTTCTGCAAAAGTTAATTTGTTATCGAAGAATTCTGGTTGAAGAGTTAAATCAACCGGATGACAGAATACTACAACTGTATCGTTTTCTCTGACTCTTATTGAATAATTTCCTAATGAATCTGTAAAAGTATGTCTTCCTAAAGTAGGATTAAAGAAAGTACTATTACGAACTGGAATAACAGAAACTCTTGCCCTAATTGGAAGTCCGCCTTCTTTAGTTACATTACCTGTTAAGAAATATGTAACTGGTGGAACAATAGGAGCTAAACCAATTGAGAAATTAACTGAATCATTATTCCCTAAAGTTATTAAAGTAGCTTGTTGAATAGTTTGTGCATTATTGTAAAACTCTTTAATAAATCCAAAAGCAGAAGTTTGAAGATAATAGTTTCCAGCAGGAACTCTTATTTTGAAGTTACCTAACGAATCAGTAATTGCTGTCTTGTTTCCAAAAGCATTCTGAGTAATTAAATCTACTCTTGCTCGTGGGATAGGATTGTTATTAGCATCATTGAAAACATCACCTGTTACCACTGCCATACTAACCACAGGCGGAACAACAGTGATTTGAACGCTGTTTGAAGGACTGCTCACAACAGAATTATTGTAAGCTACAACATAATAACAATAGGTTTGATTAAGCATTACATTTCTGTCGAGGAATGTTTTTTGTGTCAAATTGGTTGCAATTCTGAAAAACTGAGTAGTGTCAGTTAGTGTTCCAATCTTTTTGAACACTCTGAACTTAACATTTGAATCTCCCTGCCAATCCAATTTTACTGCACGTCCTGAATTTTGAATGATTACCTGAGCTGTTAAATTTGTTGGCGGATTTATTTGGGCGTAGAGGAATGTTAACCCAAAGCAAAAAATTAAAGCGGTCAGAAAAAGATGTTTCATAGTAATTCTCCTTTTTATCTTTTGAAACTTATTGATTAATTAAGTTTCCTCAAAACTAAATCTTTGACAAAAATATGACAGATATGGTTTAAATTTTTTATGATAATCTTTCCTTAAATTTCTATTATCAAAAACAAGGATTATTTATGAAAAACATATTAAAGATTTTTACAGTTACAGTTTTATTCTCATTTATTTCGTTTTCCCAACAAATTGAACGTAAAGAAATTGGAAATTTAGTGATAGAAAATATCCCAGATATTCCACAATCAATTAAAGATCGAATGTTCCAATATCAAAGCACAAGGTCTGCTTCTTTTCAGGATTGGCTTCATAATGTTAAAGGTATGTTGATTTCAACCCGATTTGGTGAAACTGCTCAAATACATCTTGTTGAAAAATCTGGTGGAGCTCGTAAACAAATTACATTTTTTAATGAACCTGTTGGTGGTGCGAGTTTTTGCCCTGATAAAAGTAAAAATGTATTTCTGTTTTCTAAGGATATTGGCGGGGGAGAGTTTTATCAAATTTATTCTTTTGATTTGAATACCGGAAACTTTAAAATGCTAACTGATGGTAAATCAAGTAATGGCGGAGCAAATTGGAATAATAAAGGTGATAAATTTTCTTTCTTCTCAACTAAGAGAAATGGCAAAGATTGGGACATTTATATTTATGACTTCAATAATCCTGATAAAACGCAAATGATTCTAAGCGAAGGAGGTTCCTGGACAGCTGTTGATTGGTCTCCGGATGATTCAAAACTTTTAGTACGAAAAAGTATTTCTGCGAATGAAAGTTATTATTTCATATTAGATTTAACATCAAAAAAACTTACACAGATTAATCCAACTGATGAAATAATTTCATACGGAAGCGCAATATTTTCTAAAGATGGTAAAGGAATTTTTTATTCTTCTGATCAAAATAATGAATTCAAAAAATTACGATATTATGAAATATCTACTGGTAAAGAAAAAGTGCTTACAGAAAAAATTGACTGGGATGTTGAAAGTATTCAGTTAAACAAAAAAGGTGATTTGCTTGCTTTTACTGTCAATGAAAATGGATTATCAAAATTATATTTAATGCAAACTAAAGACTTCAAATATCAGCAAGTAAAATCTGTTCCAATTGGATTGATTGGCGGAGTTTCATTTAATTCAAGTGGAGATAAAATTGCTTTAACAATAAATACTCCAACATCTCCATCAGATGTTTTTGTTCTTGACATTAAAACTCAAACACTTGAAAGATGGACTTACAGTGAAGTTGGCGGATTAAATTCTGAAAACTTCATCACTCCAGAATTAATTTTTTATGAAACTTTTGATGAAATTGATGGCAAGCCAAGGATGATTCCAGCTTTTGTTTACAAACCTAAAACAAAAGGACCGCATCCTGTTGTTATTGATATTCACGGTGGACCGGAAGGGCAGGCAAGACCATCATTCAATCCTGTAAATCAATACTATGCTGTAGAAATGGGCATAGCGGTAATCGAGCCAAACGTGAGAGGTTCAACCGGATATGGCAAAACTTATTTGCAACTTGATAATTGGTACAATCGTGAAAATTCAGTTAAAGATATCGGGGGACTAATTGAATGGATTGAAAAGCAGCCTGATTTGGATAAAAACAGAATTGCTGTAACTGGCGGTTCTTACGGTGGCTATATGGTGCTTGCTTCTATGATTCATTTTAATGATAAAATAAGATGCGGTGTTGATATTGTGGGAATAAGCAACTTTGTTACATTTCTTAATAACACAGCTGATTTCAGAAGAGACTTACGTAGGGTTGAATATGGTGATGAAAGAATTCCTGAGATGAAAGAGTTTTTAATTAAAATTTCTCCGACTACTAATGCTCATAAAATTACAAAACCTTTATTTGTAGTTCAGGGATTAAACGATCCAAGAGTTCCTTACACAGAAGCCGAACAAATTGTTGAAGCAGTCAGAAAAAATGGTACAGAGGTTTGGTATCTATTGGCAAAAGATGAAGGACACGGTTTCAGAAAAAAATCTAATCGTGATTTTTACATTTGGTCGGAAGTTCTGTTTTTCGAAAAATTCTTATTGAATTAAATATAAAGTTTGACTTAGTAATAAGTTGGACGATTTGATAAAAACAGAATCAGCAATTGTAAAACAAAATATTGCTGATAATTTTTCGAATTCAAGGTTAACTGCGATTTGGGCATTCAGCGAATCTGCTTTTGGTGGTATTCTGCACGCCATTTCAATACCGTTCAGAGGGATTTTAATAAATGCAGTTTCAGTTATTTTGATTACTCTGATTGCAATAAAATCTTCAAGTAAGAGTATTCTCAAATCAACTCTAATTGTAGTAATCATAAAAACTTTAGTAAGTCCTCATTCTCCGTTGACTGCCCATTTTGCAGTAACGATGCAAGGTATAATTGGTTCACTACTTTTCAAATCAAAAAGATTTTTCAGATTGTCTGCATTTCTTCTTGGAATTATTACATTAGTTTTATCTGGTACTCAAAAAATTATTATTCTCACAATACTGTTTGGAAACAATTTTTGGAGTTCTATCAACATATTTATTAAACAAATTTCAAAAGATTTTCTTAAACTTGGTTTACCTCAGGATTTTCATTATGGTTTTGCAATAATTGGATTATATGTAACTATTCATTTGATTGCTGGAATTATAGTTGGTTATTATGCTGGTTTATTGCCTTCTAAATTAGATGAATTTGCTGAAAGTTATAAACAGCCAAATTTTGAAAACAATGATTTATCGCTTCCTAAAAAAAATAAAAAAGGTAAAAAAAAGAGTTGGATTCAAAGACCATCAGGAATAATTCTTATCTCTGTTCTTTTACTAATTATGATATACAGTTACTTCTATCCTTATAAAATAGAAGTTAAGTCTATAGAAATATTAATTATGATAATTCGTGCTTTTTTATTGACGATAATCTGGTATTTTGTTTTTGCTCCTTTGGCAAGAAAATTATTTAGCAAATTTGTATCAGGGAAGAGAAATTTATATTCTCAAGAAGTTGATGAAATAATAAACCTGTTTCCAAGATTCAGAGAAATAGTCAGCTTTTGTTGGAAAACAGATAACGTACCTAAAATTGTGTAATTGATAAAATAGGTTCAAAAGAGCGATTACCAAATAGTTGATTTAAGAAATTTATAACCAAAAAGAAATTCTTATCAAGACTTCTGCTATGCTCGAAACAAC
>Ga0308414_1000481_pt1 | contig 25429 bp, 15 predicted proteins | sample HotsprSampleOS50_FD_205667 | JGI IMG/M metagenome (GOLD analysis project Ga0308414, IMG submission 205667) | Hot spring phototrophic mat microbial communities from Octopus Spring, Yellowstone National Park, Wyoming, United States - 20090730_OS50 ...
CGCCGAAGCCTACGCCGCCTACTGCAGCGAACGCGAGCACTAACAAGTCGCCGGCCGCTGGTCTCCGTTCTCCGGCTGTTAAGCGCTAGAAGCTGGGAACTAAAGACTAGAGCTGAGTGAGACTAGTAAACAAGTGAGACTGGAAAACACATGAGCTATATACCGCACACTGAAACAGAGCAGCAGCAGATGCTGGCAGCTGTTGGGGCCGCCACCATCGAGGACCTGTTCGAGGCAGTGCCCGCAACCCACCGCTTTCCCCCGCTGGACCTGCCCGCCCCGCTCAGCGAGATGGAGGTGCAGGCCGAGCTGATGGCGCTGGCCGAGGCCAACGACCACGCGCAGAGCTTTGCCGTGTTTCGCGGCGGCGGGGCCTATCACCACTATATTCCGGCGGCCGTCAACCACATCCTGCTGCGCGGCGAATTCTACACCGCGTACACGCCCTACCAGCCAGAGATGAGCCAGGGCACGCTGCAGGCCATCTTCGAGTACCAGAGCATGATGTGCGCTCTCACCGGCATGGATGCCGCCAACGCCAGCCACTACGACGGCGCTACCAGCCTGGCTGAGGCTGTCACAGTGGCGTATGAGGTGGGCAAGCGCAAGCGCAGCAAAGTCATCCTCAGCCATGCCATTAACCCGCAGTACCGCGCCGTGGCCCGCACTTACCATCAAGGGACCGGCATCAAATTCGTGGGCGACAAGGGCCGCGCCGACATCTCCGACCTGATTGACATGCTCGACGAGACAGTCGCGCTGCTGGCCGTCGCTTACCCCAACTACTTCGGCCAGATTGACGACTTAAAGAACCTAGCGGAGAAGGTGCACGAAGCCGGTGCGCTGCTGGCGTTCGTCGTCAACCCGCTGGCATTGGGAATGTTCAAAAGCCCGGGCGAGCTGGGCGCGGACATCGCCGTAGGCGAAGGCCAGCCGCTGGGCATCCCGCTCAGCTTTGGCGGGCCGTACCTGGGCTTCTTCGCCACCCGCACCGAATACGTGCGCAAGATCGCCGGACGCATCATCGGCGAGACGACCGATCAGGACGGGCGGCGCGCCTACGTTATGACGCTGCGCCCGCGCGAGCAGGACATCCGGCGCGAGAAGGCCACCAGCAACATCTGCACCAATCAAGGCTTGATGGCGCTCGCTGCCGCTGTCTACCTGTCGCTCATGGGCAAGACTGGCCTGCGCCGGGTGGCCGAGCTGTGCTATCACAAGGCCCACTACGCCGCCGACCGCATCAACGCACTGGACGGCTACACCGTGGACACAACGAAGCCGTTTTTCAACGAATTTGTCGTCAAGTGCCCGCGCCCAGTGCGGGAGATCAACGCCCGCCTGCTCGACCAAGGCATCATTGGCGGGCTGGACTTGAGCGCGGACTATCCGCATCTGAACAACCACATGCTGCTGTGCGTCACCGAGGTCAACACGCGGGCCGAGATTGACGCGCTGGTGAGCGCACTAGAGGAGGTCGCCCGATGACACAGCCCACCATCTACGAGATCAGCGCGCCAGGACGGACCGGCGTCACGCTGCCCGCACTCGACGTGCCCGCTGCGCCGCTGCCCACCGACCTGCTGCGCCGCGACCTCAACCTGCCGGAAGTGAGCGAGGTGCAGGTCATCCGGCACTATGTCAACCTCAGCCAGAAGAACTACGCGATTGACAAAGGCTTCTATCCGCTGGGGTCGTGCACCATGAAGTACAACCCTAAGATCAACGAGGACATGGCGCGGCTGCCCGGCTTTGCCCACCTCCACCCCCTCACCGACGAGGCCGGTGCGCAGGGCATTCTCGCGCTGATGCACCAGCTCCAGGAGTGGCTGGCCGAGATCAGCGGCTTTGCGGCGGTCAGCCTGGCCCCGGCAGCCGGCGCGCAGGGCGAGTTCGCCGGCATCCTGATGATCCGCAAGTATCACCAGGAGCGGGGCGACACCAAACGCACTAAGATACTTGTCCCCAACAGCGCGCACGGCACGAACCCGGCCACCTGCACTATGGCCGGCTTTGAAGTCGTCGAGCTGCCCTCGGACGACAACGGCGACGTAGACCTGGCCGCGCTGCGCGCCGCCTGCGACGACACGGTGGCCGGCATGATGATCACCGTCCCCAACACGCTCGGCCTGTTCGAGAGCCACATCCTGGAAGTGGTCAAGGCCGTGCACGACTGCGGCGGCCTGATGTACATGGACGGGGCCAACATGAACGCTTTGATGGGCGTGGTCAAACCGGCCGAGCTGGGCTTCGACGTAATGCACTACAATCTGCATAAGACGTTCTCCACGCCGCACGGCGGCGGCGGCCCTGGCAGCGGCCCGGTAGGCGCTAATGAGCGGCTCAAGCCACATCTGCCCGGCCCAGTGGTGGAGATTGTTGAGCCGGCAGACGACGAACACGACGCGCCGCTCTACGGCCTGCGCATGCCAGAGAAATCAATCGGGCGGCTGAAGGCGTTTCACGGCAACGTCGGGATGCACATCCGCGCTTACACCTACATTCGCATCAACGGCGCGCGCGGCCTGAAGGACGTCTCGCGCTTCGCTGTGCTCAACGCCAACTACGTGCGCGCCCGCCTGCAGGACACCTACACCGTCCCCTACCCGCGCATCTGCGGCCACGAGTTCGTGCTGCAAGGTCATTTCGAAGATGTGGACGACGTGCACGCCCTCGACATTTCCAAGCGCTTGATGGACTACGGCATCCACCCGCCCACCAACTACTTCCCGCTGATCGTGCCGGAGGCGCTGCTGATCGAGCCGACCGAGACCGAGACTAAGGCCAGCCTGGACGCTTTCATCGAGGCGATGAAGAAGATCGCCGCGGAAGCGTGCGAGAACCCGGACCTGCTCAAGACCGCGCCGCACACGATGCCGGTGTCGCGTCTGGACGAGGTGCGCGCTGCCAAACAGCTTGTGCTGTGCTGCGCGCCGGTGTCGGCAGCGCTGGCAGCCGCCAGCAGCGGCTGACGGGCCAGATCAACCTCACCCCCACCGCCCGCTGTCAAACGGCTGAGGCGGTTGGGGGTGAGCGTTAAGGCCGTGCTGGGGCGCTTTGAGGTACAATCAAGCCAAGCACAATGCGCCGGTCAAAGCAGCCGTGAAACGAACTCGCATCGTCACTGAGCAAATCCGCCGTCACCGCCGTCTGGTGGGCTTTCAGCGCCAGGCGCGCGCCATCTGGCACGACACGCGCGCCCTGTGGCGCGAGTTCCGCCTGCCGATCCTGCTGTTTCTGCTGGTGACGGTGGGCGGCGGTCTAATCTACGGCGAGCTGTACTACATGGCGCGCGGTGTGCACATCCCCATCATTGACCGCCCTTACATCATGCTGCAGCTGATGGTGCTGGAAACACCGGAGGAAGCGCCGCCGGAGTGGTATCTCGTCACCTTCTGGTATCTGCTGCCGCCCATTCTGATCTTTCTGATCGGTCTGGGCGCAGCGGATTTTCTGCGCCTGTTCTTCTTCCGCAATCAGCGCCACAACGCCTGGAGAGAAGCCGTGGCCGCCACCTACCGCAACCACATTATCGTGTTCGGCGCGGGGCACGTGGGCCTGCGCGTTGTGCGCGAGCTGGCCGAGATGGGCCTAGACGTGCTGGTGATTGACAACGACCCCGACCCCGGCGTTGAAGAAACGCTGCAGGCCCTCAACGTCCCGCTGCTGATGGCCGACGGGCGGCTGCCCAGCACGCTGGAGAAGGCCGGTCTGCCCTACGCTGACGCCTTCGTTGCCTGCACCGGCAGCGACCACACCAACTTAGAAGCCGTAATGCGCGCGCGCGATATGAACCCGGACGTGCGCATTGTGGCCCGCGTGTGGGATGACAACTTCAGCTCGCAGATTGCGCGCTTCTTCAACGTGCAGGCGGTGCTCAGCTCATCGGGCCTGTCGGCCCCCGCCTTTGCCGGGGCAGCTATCGGCGTAGAGATCACGCAGACGCTGCAGGTAGGCGGCGTCGAATACAGCATGATCCGCCTCACTGTTCAGCCGGGCACGTTCATGGACGGCCAAGAAGTGGGCAAACTGCAAACCGAAAACGAAATGGACATCGTGCTGCACCGGCGCGGCGACGCTGTAGACGTGCAGCCGTCGCGGCACACGGTCGTGCGCGCTGGCGACACAGTGGTGATCTTCGCCAGCCACGAAACGATCCTGAACGTCGTGGCGCGCAACCGCCGCCCGGCGCGCAGCTGGACATAACGGCTGCCGCACCAGGCCGCTACTTCTTCTTCGCTTTCGGGAAACGGCTGAGGACGATCACCGGCTCTGGCAGCGTGAAGCGGTCGCCCAGCATCAGCTCGCCTGGCGCTTTGCCGATCTTCGTCCGGCCTGCGCCAGCGAATACGCCCAGCGCCGTGCCCTCCGCCGCGTAATCCAGTTTCACATACGCCTGCCCCAGCTGGTAGCCCTCGCTGTCAATGCTGCAGCTCGTGACGATCCCCACCACGCGGCCCTTTTGGTCGAGCAGTGGGTCGCCCTGGTGCGGCGGGCGCGCGCCTTTGTTCTGCACGCGGAAGCGCACGATCTCAGCGTCGCGCGCGCGCTCGTGGGCGATATAGGCCGCCTTGCCCACGAAGAACGGCTTGTACAGCTTTACATAGGCGCTGAAGCCGGCGTCTGCCGGGTTGAGGCCCAGCGGCCCGGCCAGCTCGTGGCCGTAAAGCGGCAGCCCGGCCTCGGTGCGCAGGCTGTCCCGCGCCGCCAGTCCGCAGGGCTTCGCGCCGTGCCGGATCAAATCGCGGAACAAGGCTGCCGCCTGCGCCGGATGAACGAACAGCTCGTAGGCCACGCGCTCGCCGGTGTAGCCGGTGCGCGACACAATCAGGTCGTAACCGCCGATTTCGGCGCGCAGCACACCGGCCCAGGGCAGCTTCTCGACAGCTCGGCGCGTCGCGTCCTCTGCGCCCAGCGCCAGCAGCACAGCACGGCTCTGCGGCCCCTGCAGGGCGATGTCTACCCGCTGGTCAGCGCCAGCCGCCGGGTCGCGCAGGTCGCGCAGCGTAAGGCGCCCCCCACTCTCTACGCGCCGCCCCGGCAGCGCGGCGTCAATCATGACGCGGCCATCCTTGACAGCGTTCAGCCAGGCCCAATTCTTGTCGTTGTTGGCGGCGTTGACCACCAGCATGAAATGTTCATCGGCCAGCTTGTAGATCATCAGGTCGTCCAGCGGCAGGCCATCTGGGGCCAGCAGGTAAGTGTAGTGCGATTCGCCCGCCGTCAGCTTGCTCACATCGTTGGTGGTCACAACGTTGAGGAACATCTCCGCGCCAGGGCCGCAAGCGTCGAACACGCCCATGTGGCTCACGTCGAAAACGCCCGCGCCGCCGCGCACGCTCAGGTGCTCATCGGTGACAGAGGTGTACCACACCGGCATATCGTAGCCGGCAAACGGAACCATTTTCGCGCCCAGCTCGCGGTGCAGGCTGTGCAGCGGCGTTGTCCTGAGCGGGGCGTCGTCAGGCTCGGCCCACTCAAACGGCGGCAGCGCGTCTGGCCGCGGCCCGGCGTAGCGCGGCCCATTGACGCCGACAGCGTAGGCCTTGAGCGCGTAGCCGCCGCCGTTGGCGAAGGCGTCCGCCGGCGCGTGAACGCTGGCCGCGCCCAGCAGGCGCACGTCCACCGGGCCAGGCACTTTAGCGTAAGGGTCAGCGTGGTCGAACAGCGTGAAACCATCAGAGAGAGCGCGCAGCCAGGCGGCGGCCCGGCCCGCGTTCTCGGCCACGTGCAGCCGGTAGACGCTGTCAGCCCGCTCAACCAGCGCCCGGCTGATTGGCGCGCCGTCCGCGTCGAGCAGCCAGGCGGGCTGCTGCTGGCCGGGCTGGAGCGCGCACACGTCGCTGGTCACAGCCGCGTTGAGGAACGCCGCCGCCTCAGCCCCGGCAATCTCCAGCGTCTGCCAGCCAGACGCTGCGCCGTTGAGTGCCGGCTCGTAGAAATGCGGATAACCCTCAGCAGGCACATCCGTGTCAATGCCCACGCTGGCCGCCAACTCGTACACCGCCTGCTGCGCCTGTTCTAACGCCACATACGGCACTTTGGCGCGCGGCTCAGGACGGCGGCGGCCGCTGTAGCTGAACGGCACGCACGCCCGCAGCAGCCCGGCGATGATCTCCGCCAGCCGGTCAATCTCCGCCTCGTGGAAGCCGCGCTGTGTGATCCAGGGCGTGCCCAGGCGCAGGCCAGACGGGCGCAAGGCAGCCGTGTCGCCAGGGATGGTCTGGCGGTTGACGACGATGCCGGCCAGCTCCAGGATGCGCGCGGCCATGTCGCCGCTGAGGGCTGTGCCGTCCGGCCCGACGATGCTGCGACAGTCCACCAGCAGCAGGTGCGTGTCCGTTCCGCCGTGCGGGATGCGCAGGCCGTGCGCAGCAAGCTGCTGCGCCAGCCGCGCCGCGTTGCGCACAGTCTGCCGCTGGAGTTCGCGGAACTGCTCGGTACGGGCCAGGCGCAGCGCCACCGCCAGCGCGGCGATGCTGTTGATGTGCGGCCCCCCCTGCTCGCCGGGGAACACGGCCCGGTCGAGCTTCGGCGCCAGGTCAGCGCGGTGGGTAACGATGACCGCGCCGCGCGGCCCGCCCAGCGTTTTGTGCGTGGTGAAGCTCACCACGTCGGCCACACCCACTGGGTTAGGATACACGCCGGCAGCGACCATGCCGGCCACATGGGCCACGTCAGCCATTAAATAAGCTCCCACGGCGTCCGCGATCTGGCGGAACCTGTGAAAGTCCGGCGCGAACGGGTAGCTGCTGTAGCCGGCGATAATCATCTTGGGGCGGCGCTCCAGCGCCAGCGCCATGATCTGGTCGTAATCCAGGCGTTCAGTCTGCGGGTCAACACCGTAGCTGACGATGTTGTAATAGATGCCGCTGCGGTTAACCGGGCTGCCGTGTGTCAAGTGGCCGCCGGTAAACAGGTCCATGCCCATGACGGTATCCCCCACGCTGAGCAGCGCCGTGTAGACGGCGTTGTTGGCGGGCGCGCCAGAAAGCGGCTGCACGTTCACAAACAGCTTGTCGGCGGGGTAATCCGGCGTGGCGAACAGCTCTGCAGCGCGCCGGCGCGCGAGCGACTCGACCATGTTGGCGTAGGCCGTCCCCTTGTAATAGCGTTTGTCGGCTGAGCGACGGTATTCAGCCAAGCGCGCGCCGTAGTCCAGCAGCTCAGCCTCGGTCATTGTGCGCGTTTCGTCTAACGGATAGCCTTCAGCGTAGATGTTGTGAAACGCCGAACTGAGGGCCTCGCGCACTGCTGCCGGCACGCTGCTCTCGGAGGGGATGAGAATCAGATGGCGCGCCTGGCGGGCGGTCTCGTGGCGGATCAGCTCAGCCACCGCTGGGTCAAGTTCGGCCAAGTCGCCGCGAAAGAGATAATCCTTGCTGGGCATGTGGTCTGTCCCTGATGGTGTGCGTCGGACGGGTGTAACGCTCTGGCGCTGATTGTATCACGGCCGGCACGGGCCGGGCTATGCCCCCCCTGTGCTGGGTATTTCGGCCTATTTTTGCCAGCGTGGGCTGTGGTTTCTGCTACGATAGTGCGCCATGACGCTGAGCAGGTTAACAGGAAGCCCCGCCTATGCTGTCTCTCAAATGCGCGCTGCCGCTCACGGCCCTGGTCGCTGTGCTGCTGGCCGCCTGCTCGCAGACCCCGGCAGGCGCTGGCATGGTTGTTCGCCCGTTCGGCATTCTGGGGCGCGGCTGGATCACCGACGCCGCCTGGTCACCGAACGGGATGCGGCTGGCTGTGGCGACTTCAGCGGGGGTCTGGCTGTATCACGCCGACGACCTGAACGGGCTGCCTGTGTTCTTGGAAGGCCATACCGAGCCAGCAGCCGGCGTCGCCTTCAGTCCGGACGGCAGCCGAATCGCCTCCGCCAGTTGGGACAACACCGTGCGCCTGTGGGATGTGGCCAGCGGCGCGCTCATCGCTGTCCTGGACAAGCACACCAGCGACGTGAACGCGGTGGCGTTCAGCCCCGACGGCGCGCTCATTGCGTCTGCCAGCTTCGACCGCACCGTGCGTCTGTGGGACGCTGATTCCGCCGCGCCGCGCGCCGCGCTGGAGGGCCACACGGACGGCGTCGAGAGCCTGGCGTTCAGCCCCGACGGCGCGCTGCTAGCGTCAGGCGGGCGAGACAGGGCTGTGCGGGTGTGGCGCGCCGACAGCGGCACAGCGGTTTGGAGCAAGACGCTGGACGACTGGGTGTACAGTGTCGCTTTTGGCCCAGATGGCGCGCTAATCGCAGCGGCCGGGCGCAGCGGCGTCGTTCACGTTTGGGATCGGACAGGGCGTGATACTCAAACGCTGGACGCCGGCGAGATTGTCTACCGAACAGCTTTCAGCCCGGACGGGCGCCACCTAGCGACTGCTGGCGCCAGCGGCACAGTCCGCTTGTGGGAGATTGCTACTGGCGCGCCGGCGGCATCCCTGGCAGCCGGAACCGGCGGTGTGCGGGCGCTGGCTTTCAGCCCGGCCAGCACAGCCCTGGCCACAGCCGCCCGCGACGGCAGCCTGCGCCTGTGGGATACCGTCACCAGTGTGCAGATCGCCGCGCTCTACGGCTGGCACGGCGGCGCGGTCAGCAGTGTGGCGATCAGCGCAGACGGAAACACGCTGGCGGCTGGCGGCGGCAGCCCTTTTACCGACGACCGCAGCGTCAAGCTGTGGGACCTCACTACAGCCGGGCTGCTGCGCCAGATTCACAGCCGGGCCGGCTGGATTAGGGCGCTGGCCTTCAGCCCGCACGAAGACCTGTTAGCCGTTGGCGGAGAGTTCGGCGTGGTGGAGCTGTGGCCGCTGGCCGCCAGCGCCCCACAGCGCAGCCTGCGGGCGCACACCGAGCGCGTCCTCAGCCTGGCTTTCAGCCCGGACGGCGCGGCGTTCGCCTCTGGCAGCGCCGACAGCACGGCTCGGCTGTGGGACGCAGCCACCGGCGCGGAGCTGGGCGCAGCGCGCAGCGACAGCGGCCCAGTGACCAATCTGTCGCTGACCAGCGGGCAAACGCTGTTCGAGTCCGACGAGTCCGGCGGCATCGTCCACGACATCTCGCACGTCACGGCTGCTGCAAGCGGCGACGTGGAGATGCTCCTGTGCAGCCAGGGAGACGGCATCACCGCATCGGCTATCTCCGCCGATCACACGCTGATCGCGTCTGCCTTCGGCGACAACCGCGTGCGCCTGTTCGACGCCGCCAGCGGCGCCGAACGGGCGGCGCTGTCGGGTCACACGGCCAGCGTTCTGGCGCTGGCGTTCAGCCCGGATGGGCGGCTGCTGGCCTCCGGCGGCCTGGATAACACCGTGCGCCTGTGGGACACCGCCACTGGCGCGCTGCTCAGCGTGATTCACGGGCACACGTGGCCGGTGCGCGCCCTCGCCTTCAGCCCCGACGGCCGCCTGCTGGCCTCCGGCAGCGAGGACGGCACGACGCGCTTGTGGCGGCTGACAGCCGCTGCTGCTTGACCGGCCTCTCCAAAATCCAGACATCAATCAAGCAAAAAGCTGAGAGACCCATTAACAATATCCAGACAACACGCTAGTACTTCATTCTCAGTTAACGCTTTCTCTAGGACCTATAGGCTACTCACCGGCGTTGTATTACCAAAATCGTAAATGTATCGTAGGGACAGCGCTTCGGATGGCAGAGGAGGAGAAAGCGTATGGTTATGCTAAACCCGGGATATAAACGGCTGCTGTTTTTGCTGGTAGCGCTGGCGCTGGTATTCGCTTTCAGTCTAAGCGCTACTCCGCAGCTCGCTCAAGCGCAGGGCAGCAGCGGCCTGGGCGTGGGCAGCGGGCACGGGCTGGAAGTTGGCATCAACCTGCCGGCGCTGCAGCAGATCAGAGCCGAGATCGCCCAGGGTCTGTACAACCGGCCCTGCGCCCCAGAGGAACACGACCCGAACGTGTGGCACACGCTGGTCAACGTCGAGCGTAAGTGCCACTACGACCATCACCACGGCGATGACCCGAACTACGTAAACGACATCTTCGGCCCGCCCGGCGAGTGGTTCGGCATGACCGGCCGCTCCCTGTCGTATCCCTGGCAGACGTTCCCAGCCACCCACGCCTACGAGTCCAACGCTGCCTACATCGGCTCTGGCCGCATGGAGAACGAGGCCAAGCACGAGAGCTACTACTGGATCGTGCGGCGCGACCAGCCGTGCAACACCCCCAACCGGCAGTTCTGCGTCAAGGACTTCCGCGTGCAGGTGCACGGCGACCTGCACGCCGAGGGCGCGGCCACGCGCTGGCACTCGATGTCCGCTGAAGTGCGCGTCTGCCGCGACGTGAACAACCTGTCCACCTGCGGCATCATCCGCACCGGCGGCTGGATGGATCACGGCCGCCTGTTCGACATGGACCCGATGCGCGACGCGGCCCGGCGGGTGCTGTGCGGCCACGCAGGCGAAGATGCGGGCCTGCTGCGCCACATCCCCCTGCCGGTGGACACCCAGTACTTCCCACTTCCAACCCAAGGTGTCTTGATTGACGAAAACCGCTGCCATCCGCTGCTCACCGGCCAGATGGTGCTCAACGGCCCTTCTGCCGGCCTAGCCGGCGACGGCCCAAAGGCTGAATGGTGGGCGCACGGCGCCAGCGATTTCCGCTACCAGCTTCAAGTCAACAACCCCATTTCCAACGTCCGCGAGACCGCGCCGGGCAGCAGCCGGCTGGTGGACGAGTTCTTCTGCCGTCCCGAGGATCCCGGCTGCCGCTGGAATCAGTCGCTCATCACCATCCGGCTGCAGTACATCGTGCCCATCAACAGCTACTACGTTGGCGGCTTCGTGCGCAACGGCATCGTCAATCTGCGCCTGTCGGATCGGCGCTTCATTGACCGCTTCGGCGGTCTCAATCCGAGCTGCGCCGCTGTCGGATTAGACTGCATCCCGATCGAGTACAGCAACGTGCACCTCAGCACCAACTTGGGCCAGGGGCTGGCTGGCTTCTCGCACACGCCGTGCGAGGCCTGCGAGAAGGTCAACTACGATCTGTCGCCGCCCGGCCAGCAGTGGATCACTTGGTTCTACCGCAAGTACCTGGGCCACAACCCAGGCCACAACAACCCGCCGACGCCAACACCATCGCCTGAGCCGCAGCCAACTGAGCCGCCCACGCCAGAGCCAACTGCGCCGCCGCCCCCCGCTGGCCCCGCTGTGATTGTTGACGTGAATCCGCCGTCGGCACAGGCCGGCCAGCCGGTGAGCGTGGCGCTGCGCCTGTCGAACGTTGCTGACCTATACGGTCTGCAGGCCCAGTGCACGGCCAACGCCGGCATTGTCAGTGGAGCTGGCCGCGCTGACGGCGACGTGTTCACAGCCGCCAACAGCTATTTCGTTGACAGCGGCTTCCAGCCAGACGGCTCGTGGATGGTGGCGGCCAGCCTGCTGGCGCCCAACACGCCCTTCAGCGGCAGCGGCACGGCTTTCACACTCAACTACACGGTAAATGCGGCCGGCGTGACCGACCTGACGTGCGCGGTGTTGGCCGTTGACCACGACGGGCATGAACTGCCCATCCAGGTCATCAACGGCAGCCTGCTGGTGAGCGCGCCGCCTCAGCCACAGCCGGCGACAGCGACGCCTACCGAAGAGCCGACCACGCCACCACCCCCGCCGCCAATCATGACAGCGGAGCCGGCGCAGCCGAGCACAGTCGTCGGTGTGGGCCGCTACCAGAACCGCCCGAACAACGGGGGCATCACAGTGCAGCTCTACGCGCCTGACAACACGCTGGTGGCCACCGCCATCACCGCCGAGGACGGCAGCTACGCGCTGACCAATGTGCGGTTGGGCGCGTATGTCCTGCGCTTGAGCGCGCCGCAGCACATTCCGGTGAGCAAGACCGTGGCCGTCGAGGCTGACGGGATCACAGTGGACGCCGGGGCCGACACGCTTAAGGCAGGCGACACAAACGATGACGGCGTTGTAGACATCGCCGACGCGACGTTCATCGGCGCGAATTTTAACGCCGCCGCGCCGCCTGCGCCCGCTAACGCCGACATGAACGGTGACGCGCTTGTGGACATCAGCGATCTGGTGCTGGTGGGCAGCAACTACGGACTGGGGGCAGCGCAGCCTTGATCTGATCGGCTGCGGCAGCCAGAGCGTTTGTGCGAGGGGTATGCGCCGGCCTGCGGCGCATGCCCCCGCGCGGTTGGACGCAGAGAACGCTAACGGACGTTATCGAGAGGAAGGAACAGCAGTCATGCGCAGGTTGTACAGGACGGCTGCCGCCGTCGCCCTGGCGCTGAGCATCGCCGCTGGTGTCAGCGCCCAGCCAGACACGCCTTACGTGTGGATCACTCCACCGCCAGGAAACATTGCCGTTGGCCAAGAGTTCATCGCTACAGTCCACGTCAGCGGCGCAAGCGGAGTCTATGGCGTAAGTTTCACAATCAGTTATGACCCGCAGACGCTGCAGGTCGTGCTGAAAAACGACGAGGCCATTCAGCCAGGCAGCTTTTTCGCCGGCCAGCCGGCGTTCACGCTGCGCAACCGCGGAAGCGGCGGCGTCATTGAATACGCGCTCACGCTCACCCAACCAGCCGAGCCGGTAAACGGCGGCGGCACGCTGGGCACGATCGCGTTTCGCGCCCTGGCTGCTGGCGCCTCTGCCGTCACACCGTTAGAGGCTCGTCTGCTAGTGCCCAGCTTCACTGAGGTCAGCGGCCAGAGAGTCGCGTTCGAGACCAAAGAGGTGCCTGCACAGACCCAGGCCATGACGCTTAACGTACACACCAGCGGCGCTGCGCTCAACCCAGCAGCGCCAGCGGATATCATCTCTCCACCAGCTGAGGCGCTGGCCCCCCAGCCGACCCTGCCAGTGCTGCTGGTGGGCGCGCTGCTGTTCCTGGCGGGCCTAGCCCTGTTCGTCCTCAGCGTAAGCGGTTACGTGCACCTGCGCCGGCTTGATACCCAACAGGAGGGCATCCTATGGTGAACCGCCTGCGCGCCATTGCGGCGCTTGCCGGCCTCGTGCTGATGCTGGCCGGCGCTGCCACTACTTACAATGCGCTGGGACAGGACACAGCGAGCGAGGCTGCAGAGCCAGCTCCGACAGAATTTGTTCCCGCCGCCACGGCCACGCTGACACCCACCTTCACGCCCACGCCCACCGAGACGCCGCCGCCGCCCACAGCCGCACCGCCGGCTGCCGTTGAGCCGCCGCCAACGGTTGAGCCGCTGCCAACTATCGAACTGCCACCCGCTGTGATCGAGCCTGCGCCAGCCGCCGATGCGCCCCCGATCGTTGAGGTTGAGGTCACTGTCGAGGCTGCGGCGGCTGTGGACGAGCAGATGGCGGCAGACGCGCCCGCGCCACCGACTGATGAGGTTCAGGCGACACCGGTTGTGGAAGCGCCTGCGAACGCTGCGCCAGTTCCGCCCGCTGAACCTGAAGCGGCGGCCAGCGCCCCAATAGAAGAGGCTGCGGGCGCGCCCCAGGCTGCGCCGCCTGCTGAGTCCGCACCTCTCGTCATCGGGCTTCCGCCGCAGTCTGCGCCGCCGTCTGGCGAGCTTCCAGCTGCGCAGGCAGAGCAGCCTGCCGCTGCGCCGCCCGTTGAGGCCGATCCGGCCCCGCTGCCGGAGACTGCGCCATCGGATGCGGCAGCAGCGCCCGCTGCGCTGGAGGCCGCAGCGCCGCCGCCGGAAGCGGTGGATGAGGTCAGCGCCGCGCCCGCTGAAGCCGCGGCAGTCGAAGGCGCCCCCGCGCCGGCCCTTGCGCGGCTGGCTGGGGTGGTCGCCCTGCCGGTCAACCCCAGCGTCATCGGCTTCCACATCATTCTGACGCTGCCAGACGGGACTCGGGTCAGCGCTGTGCCAGATGCCAACGGAGCCTTCGCCTTCGAAAGCCTGCTGCCAGGGGACTATGTGGTAGAAGCGGTGGGCCTGCGCCTGCTGACGCTGCGGGCGGCCTTCACGCTGGCGGAGGGCCAGCGCGCAGAGCTGCCGCCGCCTACACTGTACGCCGGCGACACCAATGGCGACAACGTCGTTGACGTGCGCGACGCGGCGCTGGTAGCGGCCAACTTCAACGGCCCGGCGCTGGTCCCGCAGGCCGATTTGAACGGCGACGGCTGGGTGGACATCCGCGATCTGTCGCTGATCGGCGCGCATTTTGGCCTACAAGGCCCCCTCCCCTGGGACTGAGGCTAACTGCACTTTGACATTCCGTTAGCGCCGCCTTAAAATCATCGCGTGGCACAACACGGTCAGGAGCGCTCGCCGCTCCTGGCCGCGCCTTGTCCCCACGGCAGTACCAAACAAAGGTAAACAGGGGTGCGGCGCTGCCCTGCGCGCGCTTGCAGACCTTTATCGTGATACGTAATCAGTAGAAAGGGGAAAGCGCCTGCAGCCGCAGCGCGCCGAGCACGTCTTATGAAAGAGTACACAACTGAACAGCTCAGGAATATCGCTCTGGTGGGCCACCAGGGCGCCGGTAAAACTTCACTGGTAGAAGCCCTGCTCTACAATACCGGCGCAATTACCCGTCTCGGCAGGGTGGAGGAGCGGAACACCGTCTCCGACTGGGACGAAGATGAAAAAGAACGCGGCCTTTCGCTGTCAACCTCGCTTATTCCCGTCGAGTTCAACGACCACAAGATTAACATCCTCGACACGCCGGGCTACACTGACTTCCAGGGCGAGGTGAAGAACGCCATCCGCGTGGTCGACTCTGTGGTAGTAGTGGTAGACGCCGTTGCCGGGGTCGAGGTGGGCACTGAGCTGGCGTGGGAATACGCCCAGGCCTACCAGCAGCCCATCATCGTGACCATCAACAAAATGGATCGCGACAACGCCGACTTCGAGCGCACACTCAACAGCCTGCGCGAACGTTTCCCTGGCTACAAGTTCATCCCCGTGATGCTGCCGATTGGCCAGCAGGCCGATTTCAAGGGGGTGGTCAACCTGTTGACGATGAAGGCGTATTACGGCGCCGGGGCCGAGCGCGCTGACCTGCCCGCCGACATGAGCGCCGCCGCCGAAGAGGCCCGCATGGTGCTGACTGAAGCCGCCGCCGAAGCAGACGACCAGCTCATCGAGAAATACTTTGAGGAAGGCGCGCTCTCCAACGAGGAGATCCGCGACGGCATGCGCAAGGCGGCCCGCAACCACGAACTCAACACCGTGCCGGTGTTTGTCACCTCTGGAACCAAGAACATCGGCACAGTGCCGCTGCTCGAGGCGCTCATCGCCTATGCTTCGCCGCCTTCCGTACGCCGCGTCCAGGTCACCGACTCCAGCGGCGAAAAGACCTACCTGATGCCGCCGCAGAGCGACAGCGGCCCGCTGGCGGCTTACGTGTTCAAATCCATCAACGACCGCTTCGTGGGCGCGCTGTCGTTCTTCCGCATTTTCTCCGGCAGCATTCAGGCCGATCAGCGCTACTTCAACGTTACCCGCCAGTCCGAAGAGCGCCTGGGCAGCCTGTTCGTTATGCGCGGCAAAGAGCAGATCGCTGTCACCACGCTGCACGCCGGCGACATCGGCGTGGCTGCCAAGCTGAGCAGCACCAAAACTGGCGACACGCTGACCACCCGCGCCAACCCCCTGGAAGTGACGCGGCCAGAGTTCCCGGCTCCGCTTTACATGGTGGCCGTTGTGCCCCGCACCCAGGCTGACGGCACGAAGATGGGCACTGTGCTCACCAGCCTGGCCGAGTCCGACCCCACACTGCGCTGGCGCCAAGACCCCGACACCCACCAGACTATCCTGGAAGGCATGGGCGAAGCGCACGTTAACCTGGCCATCAGCCGCGCCGAGAGGTTCGGCGTGGGCTTGGACATCCACATGCCCAAGGTGCCCTACAAAGAGACAATCCTGCGCACCGCCGAGACCACTTACCGTCACAAGAAGCAGACCGGCGGCGCTGGCCAGTTTGCCGAGGTCAGCCTGCGGCTGGAGCCGAACCCCGGCAAGGGCTATGAGTATGTGACCGCCATCGTCGGCGGTGTAATCTCAGCCTCGTTCCTGCCGTCCATTGACAAGGGCATCCAATCCGTCATCCCGGAGGGCGTGATCGCCGGTTTCCCGGTGATTGACGTCAAGGTGACTGTGTTCGACGGCAAAGAGCACCCGGTCGACTCGAAGGACATCGCGTTCCAGATTGCCGGGCGCGAGGGTTTCAAAGAGGCTTTTCTCAAAGCCGGGCCGGTGCTGCTAGAGCCGATCATGAACGTCAAGGTGACTGTGCCGGAGAGCATGATGGGCGACATCATGGGCGACCTCAACTCGCGGCGCGGCCGTGTGCAGGGCATGGACACCGAAGCGGGCCGCAGCGTGGTCAGCGCGCAGGTCCCGCTGGCGGAGATGCTGCGCTACGGCAACGACCTGCGCTCGATGACCGGCGGACGCGGCATCTACACCCTGACGTTCAGCCACTACGAGCAGGTCCCAGCCCACCTCGCCCAGGCTGTGATTGACGCCAACAAGGCCAAGGCCGAAGCCTGACGGCCCTCGGCAGCCACCAGAGACAGCAGCGCCCCGGCATTCAGCGGGGCGCTGTTCATTTCACTCGCGTTTTTTTAGCGCGCGGGTGCTACAGGTTGTCCTGCTCGCTCTCTGCGGCGACCACCATGTCACCCGCGTCCTGCTCTACACCGGCAATTTCCAGCACGCGCTGGCGCTCGACGACTTCCTTAGCCAGCAGCTCCTGCGCCAGGGTGTCCAACTTGTCGCGGTTCTCTTTCAGCAGATGAACAGTCTGCTTGTAGGCGTCCTCAACCAGCCGCTTTACCTCAGCGTCAATAATGGCGGCCGTGCCCTCACTGTACGGGCGCTCTTGTGTTAGCGCATATCCCAAGAATGGCTGCACCTCTTCGTCGCCGAAGTTCAGCGGGCCGATCACCTCGCTCATGCCGAACTGCTTGACCATGCGGCGCGCCAGCTCTGTGACACGCTGCAGGTCGTTGCTGGCCCCGGTCGTGATCTCGCCCAGCGCGACCTCTTCAGCGGCTCGCCCCCCCAACAGCACCAGCATGCGCGCTTCCAGGTAGCTGCGCGAGTAGTTGCGCCGGTCATCATCCGGCAGCTGCGCGGTGATACCCAGCGCTTGGCCGCGCGGGACAATCGTCACCTTGAACACCGGGTCGGCCTGAGGCGTAAGGGCCGCCACCAAGGCGTGGCCCGCCTCGTGGTAGGCGACCACCCTGCGCTCGTGCTCGTTGGCCAAGGGCGGGCTTTTGATGCCCAGCACGATGCGCTCGAAGGCCTCGGAAAAATCGTCCATCGTGATGCGTTTGCGCCCACCGCGCGCCGCGTTCAGCGCCGCCTCGTTGGCCAGGTTGGCCAGGTCAGCGCCGCTAAAGCCGATAGTGGCGCGCGCTATCTCTTCCAGGTCAACGTCGTCCGCCAGCGGCTTGCCCCGCGTGTGAATCTTGAGGATTGCCAGCCGCCCGTTGCGGTCCGGCAAGCTCACCGTCACCTGGCGGTCAAAACGGCCAGGGCGCAGCAGCGCCGGGTCCAGCACGTCAGCGCGGTTGGTGGCCGCCATGACGATTACTGTCTCCGACTGGTCAAAACCGTCCATCTCGGAGAGCATCTGGTTGAGCGTTTGCTCGCGCTCATCGTGGCCGCCGCCCAGGCCAGCGCCGCGCCGGCGCCCCACCGCGTCAATCTCGTCAATGAAGATGATGCTGGGCGCGTTCTCTTTGGCCCGCTTGAACAGGTCGCGCACGCGGGACGCGCCGACGCCCACGAACATCTCAACAAACTCGGACGCTGCCAGGCTGAAAAAGGCGACATGGGCCTCGCCAGCCACTGCGCGGGCCATCAGCGTCTTGCCAGTGCCAGGCGGCCCCACCAGCAGCACGCCGCGCGGAATGCGCGCGCCCAACGCCACGTACTTATCCGGCTCTTTGAGAAAGTCCACAATCTCGACCAGCTCAGCCTTGGCAGCATCCTGGCCGGCTACGTCAGCAAACGTGACCTGCGGGCGCTCGGCGTCGTACTGGCGCGCCTGAGAGCGCCCGAAGCCGAACACATTGCCCATCTGCCCCTGTGTGCGGCGCGCCGTCCACAGGAAGAAGCCCAGCAGCAGCAGGATCGGGCCAAAGTTGAGCAGGAACAGCAGAATTGGCGAGGTCGAAGTCGGCTGGTAAGAGATAATCGCGTTGTTTTCGCGCAGCGCCTCCAGCAGGGCTTCATCGCCCGCTGGCACGCTGGCCGTAAAAGCCGAGGACGTGCGCGGCTGAGCAGCCTGCCCGCTGGCGGGTTCGGTCAGCGGCCAAGTAACGGGCGCGCGAAAGCGCCCCGTGGCGCTGTTGGCTTCCAGCGTGATCTCTGCCACGTTGCCAGCCGCTGCCTGCCGGTACAGAAACGAGTACGGCACTTCGATAGGCGGCTCTTGCGTGAACGTGTTCACCATCGAAGGCACGCGGAAAAACAGCCAGAACAGGATCAGCACCCAGGCGATCGGCCAAATCCAGCCCGGGATGCGAAATGGGGGGGGCTGCGGGGGGCCGCTGCCAGGCGGCTTGTTCCCGGTGTTCTTCGGTCCGTATTGCATGATTATTCCTGACTCGAGATAGTCTAGCTGACGTTAACCACAGTAAAACAGACGCATTAGATTTCTGCAAATGTTTCCTTAAGGGCCGGATACAGCCCTCGATACAGTTTGTAAGACCGGTTATATGCGCCGGCCTGCGGCCCTGGGGTCACTGGATCGGCCGTGCGGATGGTCTGCGCGCAGGCTGTCACTACATCAGGATAGATGCCAACACCCACCGCCGCCAGCAGCGCTGCGCCGAAAGCCGCACCCTCTGTCGAGTTCGTTGTGACAAGCGTTGCGCCCAGCGCGTCGGCCATGATCTGCTTCCACAGCAGGCTGCGCGCGCCGCCGCCGCTGACGCGCACCTCGACGTCACCCGGCAGGCCAGCCTCGGCAATTAACTCAAAGGCGTCCTTTAGGCCGAATGCCACGCCTTCCAGCACAGCCCGCGTCATGTGCGCCCGCGTATGGCGTATTGTCAGACCGACAAACGCGCCGCGCGCCAGCGGGTCGGGGTGCGGCGTGCGTTCGCCGGTGAGATAGGGTAAGAACAACAGGCCGTCGCTGCCCGGCTCGATGTCTGCCGCCGGGCGCAGCAGGTCGTCGAACGACTCGCCGGGCGCCAATGTGTCGCGGAACCACTGCAGGCTGCCGGCAGCGCTGAGCATCACGCCCATGAAGTGCCACATACCTGGCACAGCGTGGCAGAAGGCGTGCAGCCGGCCCGCCGGCTCGTAGGCGTAGCGATCCAGTGGGGCAAACACCACGCCCGACGTGCCCACCACCAGCCCGATCACGCCGGGGCGCACTGCGCCCACGCCCACCGCGCCCGCCGCTTGATCGCCGCCGCCGCCCACCACCGGCGTCCCGGCCTTCAGTCCCGTCTCGGCGGCGGCCTGGGCGTGGACTGCGCCGGAGATTTCAGGCCCCTCCACCGTGCGCGACAGCCATGACTCGGGAATCTCCAGCTCGCTCACCACCTCGCGCGACCAGCGGCGCTCGGCGACGTTGAGCAGCGACGTGCCCGCCGCGTCCGACACGTCAATCGCATACTCGCCCGTCAGTTTGTAGCGGATGTAGTCCTTCGGCAGCAGGAAATGGGCGGCCTTCGCGTAAACATCCGGCTCGTGCTGGCGCACCCACAGGATTTTGGGCGCGGTGAAACCAGTCAGGGCACGGTTGCCAGTGAGCTGGATAAGCCGCTCAAAGCCGATCTTCTCCGTTATGTAGTCGCACTGCGCCTGTGTGCGCTGGTCGTTCCACAGAATGGCCGGGCGCAGCACGGTGCCGGCCGCGTCCATCAGCACCAAGCCGTGCATCTGGCCGGTGAGGCCGACCGCCGCGATCTGCTCGCCGGTGACGCCGCTGGCGGCCAGCGCCGCGCGGATGGAGGCAGCGATGCCGTCCCACCAGTCAGACGGGTTCTGTTCGCTCCACAGCGGGCGCGGCGTGCTGATAGGCTGCGGCGTGGTGTGCGAGGCGATCACCGCCCCGCGCTCGTCAACAATCAGGGCCTTGGCCCCGGTCGTGCTGATGTCGAGTCCCAGCAGGTAAGCCATTTTGTGCCAGCTCGCTTTCTGTACAATCAGTGATGTTGTGCGCGGCGGGCGCTCGCGCCGCATGAGCCGCTTGAATTGTAACATGCGCGCGCAGAGACGCTACAGCGGCGCAACTCTCCCCTCACCCTCTGCGTATCTGCACATGAGATAATTCAAATGGGGGGGGAAGACTCGCATGAACATTTCACAGCGTTCGCGGGGCTGGCATCTGGTACGCGGTCTGCTGGCAGTGACGGTGCTGGCCGCGCTGGGCGGCGTGTTGGCTTACGTGCGCTATCGCCAGGACATGGCTGCCGCTGAAGACCGAATCGCCGCTGGCAGCAAACTCGCTGAAACACCGTGTGGGGTTATCGAGTATGGCGAACGGGGCACGGGCCAGCCGGTGCTGGCGCTGCACGGCGCAGGTGGCGGCTACGATCAAGGGCTGCTGACGACCGAAGCGTTTGGCACGGGCTTCCGCACGATAGCCCCATCGCGCTTCGGCTATCTCAACTCGCCTGTGCCGACGGATGGCTCGGTGTTCGCCCAGGCGGACGCCTACGCCTGTCTGCTCGATTACCTGGGGGTGGACCGCGTTTCAGTTGTCGCCGGGTCGGCTGGCGGGCCGTCCGCGCTGGCGTTCGCCCTACGTCACCCCGATCGCGTGGATGCGCTGGTGCTGGTGTCGGCCATCAGCACGCTGCGCCCCATCCGCGACGACAGCAGCGGGCCATCGCCGGCCATGCTGTCGGACTTCGTCTATTGGGCAGCGGCCACTTACTGGCCGGGCGCCTTTCTCAACGTCGTCGGCCTGACGTGGGAGGCGCAGCAGCAGATCAGCTCGGCCGAATATGACCGCATGACGGCCGTGGTCCACGCAATGATGCCAATGAGCCGGCGCATCCCCGGCATGAACCTCGACGCAGTCGAACAAAGCCAGCCGGAAGTGGAAGCAATGCCCCTTGCAGATATTCGCGTGCCGACACTGGTGCTGCATGCCGTTGACGATGCACTCATCCCCATTGCGCAGGGACAGCACAGCGCCCAGAACATCCCCGACGCGCGCTGGATTCCCTTCGAGCGCGGCGGCCACTTCATGTTCGTGCTTGACTCCGCCGTGGCTGAGATGCGGGCGTTTATCAGCGAGCACGGGGGGCCAGCGTGAACCAGGCAAAACTACAGGCCCTTCTGGATCGGCAGATCGGGCGCAGTGTGCGCAGCATCACAGCGGCTGTGCAGTCCGAGGACGGCCGCGTTGACTTCACCGGCGCGGCTGGGACGGCAGATGCAGGGGGCAGCGCGCCCATGCAGCCGGACACACCGTATGCGCTGGCCAGCGTGACTAAGCTGTACACGGCGTCTGTGGTGTTCAAGCTGTGCGATGACGAACTGCTCGACCTGGACGCGCCCATAGCGCAGTATCTGCCAGCCTCGCTCATCAGCGGCATCCACCGCCGGGACGGGCGCGACAGCACCGCTCAGATCAGAGTACACCACCTGCTTAGTCACACGTCCGGCCTGCCTGACTATTTCTTAGACACGCCGCCAGGCAGCAAAAGCGTGTTCGACCAACTCAAGCAGGGACGCGACCTTGCGCTCACAATCGAGAACGTGACAGCGCTTGCGCGCGCGACTCCAGCCCGGTTTGAGCCTGGCGCGCCCGGCAAAGCCCACTACTCCGACACCAACTTCCGCCTGCTGGGAGCCGTTATCGAAGCCGTCACCGGCCAGACCACCATTGCCGTCTTTGAACAGACCATCTTCGCCTCGCTTGGCCTGCGCGCCACCTACGTATACGACATGGCGCTGATAGATGGGCGGCCAGCGCCAGCGGCCATCTTCTTTAGAGATGAGGCGCTCAACCTGCCGCGCTTCTTCTCATCTAATGTGACTGACGGCGGCATTGTCTCAACAGCGCGCGAGAATCTGTCATTCCTGCGCGCTTTTTTCGACGGCAGGCTGTTCGATCGCCGGCATTTCAGCCGTATGACCGCCCAGTGGAACGCGATCTTCTTCCCCTTCCAGTACGGCTGTGGCCTGATGCGCCTAAAGCTGCCGCGCGTCTTTTCACCGCTGCGCCCGCCTCCTGCATACCTGGGGCACTCCGGATCAACTGGGTCGTTCGCTTATCACTGCCCGGAAAAGGCGCTGTATCTGACGGGGACGATCAACCAGATTGCCGCGCCGGGCCGGGCTGTGCGCCTGATGATGCAGCTTGCCAACGCGGTCAGCGGTTGACCAGCGCAGCCCTGACCTAACGCGCTTGCATTGTTTTATATATGACTAACATACACAGTGTCGGCTACTGAGAAGATAGCGCTGCGTCATCATCTGCTGCACAACAGCGACCACAATCGCGCTGGACGGCGCAGCGTGACAGCGACCCACCGGGCGCTCAGCCGCCGGCCAGCAGGCGCTCGGCAGCGGCGATGTCTGGATCAGCGCCAGCCCGCCAGTCATCAAGCGTCCAGCGCACGGGCACGGCCGGCGCGATGCCCTGCCCCTCCAGGCGTCGGCCGTCCAGCAGGCGCAGGTCGCCGCTGGAAAAACGGGCGCTGCCACCGCCTGTGAGGGGAAAGGCCAGCGGATTGCCGGCTGAGCCGCCGCTGGTGCGGCCCACCGCAACGGCGCGCCCGCTTTCAATCAGCATCAGCGCGAATTCCTCAGCGCTGCTGCCCGTCCGGGCGTCAATCAGCACAGCGGCTGGGCCGTCGTAGCGCGGGCCGCGCGGGTGGACCTGGCGCGCGCTGCACGCCAGCCACAGGCGCGCCGGCAGCCGCTGGCGATAACACTCCCGCGCGTATTCAAACGGCTCGGCCAGCAGCCGTCCGGCCATCTCAGCGGCTGTCAGGCTGCTGCCGCCGCCGTTGCCGCGCGCATCGAGGATGAGCGCCGGCGCGTCCATGAGCGCGTCCAGCGCCGCGTCGAACTCAGCAACCAGCGCCTCGCTGCTGCCGCCGAACGTCGGAATGCGAATCAGGCCGATGTCCGACGACAGCCGACGGCCGGTGATGATCGGCCCCAGCTCGCCCATCTGCGCTAGCTGGCTGGGCACAACCAGCATGACCGTGCGCGCTGTGCCATCCGCGCCAGCGACGGCGACAGCCAGCTCGCGGGCGTCGTCCCAAGCCACCAGCAGATTGTGCAGCCCCCACGCCCGCTCGCTCCACGGCGTCGAGGCGACGTGCAGTGTGGGGTGCAGCGCAGCAATAGCGTTGTCCACGCTGCGGCCGTTGATGGCGGTGACAATGTCGCCGCGCGCCAGCCCAGCAGCGCGCGCCACGTCGTCCAGCGCAGCAATCACCGCCTGGCCATCCACATCGGCCAACGCGCCAAAGCGCCAGGTTTCCACCGGATGTGGCTGCGCCAGGAATGCATGCCCGTCTCGCAGCTCGTACAGCATTTCGGCGACCAGCGCATGATATTCTTCATCGGTTGACGCCGCTGCCACCCGCGGACGGAAGCGCGCGCCCACTGCGTTCCAGTCCACATTCTTGATGTCAAAATAGGGATAGTTGTCGCGCACCGCAATCCACAGGCGCTCGAAGTTGGCGATACGGTCATCGGTGGGCACGAGAATCTGCCCCGCGTTGTAGAGCGCGTAGACCGTGCCGCCGGCGAAAGCAGCGGTCAGCAGCACCGGCAGCGCCATCAGACCGGACGCCAGCCAGCGCGCTCGCCGTTGGTTTCCGCGCGCGCTGATGCGTCTCTGCTGCCGCCACAGTCCTCCGTATATCGCTGCTCCGACCAGCGCGGCCAGTGCAACCGGCAGCGGCGCAGGCCCGGTCAACAAGTAGGCCGCCGCGGCGCTGAACAGCGCGCCCACCAGCCCACCGACGATCACGATAACGCGGCCCAGCTTCACCATTTTCTGCGCCTTTGGCTGTCTCTGCTCAGACGCGAAACATGATAGTACGCCGCTGAGACATCAGCCAGGGCGGTCAGCACACAGCCTGGATAGGCAGCAGTACGCAAATAAAATGCAGGCACTGCAGTGCCAACGTCTCTAAAGTGAAGTGACAGCATGTCGTTTTTTAGACAAACCAAAAAAATATTTTTTATTTAAGAAAAATTAACAAGTACATAACTATCTGATAAAATCAAACTGCTCGATGTCGTATGTACGGGGGCATTCTTTATGAGTCCACAGGCAGGGAAAAACACCGACCTAACGGCCGCGCTGGCAGAGCGCGCAGAGCCGGTGCAGGCTGACGACAGCATCGCTGAAGCCGGTCGCAAACTCATGCTGGGCGAGTTCATCAGGATGCTGCGCAAGGAGGACGGCGCGCGCGCCGGGGATGATATCGAAGACGTCCATGACATGCGCGTGGCTATCCGGCGCATGCGCAGCGTGTTCCGGCTGCTAGGCGGCTACTACCGCCCCAAGGCAATCCAACCCTACCGGCGCAGTCTGCGCGTGGTCATGCAGGCTCTGGGCGAAGTGCGCGACCTGGACGTGATGATCCACGACCTGACCGCTTTTCTGCCCCAGTTGGACGAAAGCCGTGTCTCGGCTATACAAGGCGTGATTGACAGCCTGGATCAGCGGCGCGTGGTGGCGCGGGCGAATCTGGTGCGCGTGCTGGACGCCAAAACCTACCGGCGCTTCTGTCACGATTTCGCCGCGTTCCTCACCACGCCGGCGGCGGGCGTGCGCAGCCTCAACGGCGACGGGCCAGTGCCGTATCAGGTGCGCCATGTTGTGCCGCCGATGATCTACGAGCGGCTGGCGGATGTGCGCGCCTATGACGTAGTGCTGCCTACCGATGACGCGCCTACCCTGCACCAGCTCCGCATCGCCTTCAAAGGCCTGCGCTACACGATAGCGCTGTTCGACAATCTGCTGGGGCCGGAAATCAGCGGTTTCATCGCCGAGCTAAAAGCCATTCAAGACCACCTGGGGCGGCTGAACGACATCGCGGTGGCGCACGAACAGCTCGGCGCGCTGATGGCAGACCTAGAGGGCGACCAGTCTGCTGCGCTGTGGCTGTACCTGGAGCATCTGGACGCCGAGCGACCGACGCTGCTGGCCCAGTTCCCGGCTGTCTGGAAGCGTTTCAACTCCAAAACCGTGCAGCGCAAGCTGGCGCTGGCGGTGTTAAACTTGTAGGCATCACCCTGTTTGACCGGCAGCACACAGGAGCACTGAATGAGCGAGCGTATCGGGTTTATCGGGCTGGGGATCATGGGCAGCGGCATGGCACGCAACCTGCTCCAGGCCGGTCACCCGCTGTGCGTGTGGAACCGCACCGCCGCCCGCATGGACGCGCTGGCAGCAGCCGGCGCTGAACCGGCCGCCAGCCCGGCAGCCGTGGCCGCCTGGGCCGACATCGTCTTTATCTGCGTGAGCGACACGCCAGACGTAGAGGCGGTGGTGCTGGGCGAGCACGGCGTGATTC
>Ga0308414_1000482_pt1 | contig 25400 bp, 21 predicted proteins | sample HotsprSampleOS50_FD_205667 | JGI IMG/M metagenome (GOLD analysis project Ga0308414, IMG submission 205667) | Hot spring phototrophic mat microbial communities from Octopus Spring, Yellowstone National Park, Wyoming, United States - 20090730_OS50 ...
GATCGGTTGGTTGTAGCAACCCATCACGCACTTCTTCATCACGCAAGTACGGCTTTATTGAGGCAGCTGGTCTCATAGTAGTGTTTGCGCCTGCCTCGATGATACCAACACTATATGTGTGATGTCACATTGGTATCAATCCCACCCAGGCAACCGCACGGGCGTGCCATTGACCGTCAGCAGTCCATTCGTGAAGATGAGGTGCGCGGTGTAGTGAGTAGCAGACGCCTTGGCCAGCATGTTAGTGAAATCCAGCGGCACCTGGCCGGCCTGCGGCAGCAGGACGTTGTCTACGAACGCTTGCGGCAGTGCCCCCGTAAGATCCGCACTGATCAATGAGAGCAGGCTGCCGGCATTCAAAAAAGCAAACGCATTGACAGGCGCGGCAGTTGACGCCGCCACCATGCCGCGCAGCGTAAATGTGCCGTGGGGTGTTGCCACAGACCAATCCTGGAAATCAATGCACGGACGGGCCTGCAGAAACTGTGTCAGCACGTCCGGCATGCTGGCCATCATTAGTCCCATGGCGGCCATGGGATTGGCGCCGCTGGCAACATTCTGCTGCGCGTTCTTGGCAAGCGTTTGCAGCCGATCCAGTGCGCCGGCGTCAATATTGCGCACGGCCGTGCGCATGGTAATTGGCCCGTATGTGTCTCCCGCAACTTGCATGGCATCCAGCGCCATGGTGTACATGACATTGTGGAGCGCGTTGGAGTGTTCGACGCGCGCGGCAAAGGAGAGATTCGTTAGGAAGACGCCGGGCTCGTCTTGGGGCGTAACGGCCAGCGACGTGATGTCAAGCGACGTGGCTTTGGGCGGCGCGGCGGACGCATCGTGCTGCGTGGTGAACTCCCCGCGCAGGCCGCGCAGCTCCATGCGCGTATCTTCCGAAACAAGCGTGACATGTGGAATGGCGAAGGCCGCCAGCACGGGCTTCAACTGCTCATCACAGCGCACAACGCCGTTGATCTCCGCGCTGCTGGTCAGCATGACGTCATTTGCAACCATCCGGTCACCGGGCGGTATAACCAACTGTGTTTCGACCGTGCGGTCGAGTTTCATAACAGTATAGGACGTCAGGCGGACCGGTTCACGCGAAAGTTCGGGCGGCAACGTAATAGTCGTGACATTTTTGGATGCTGCCACAATCGGCCCAGACGGCTGAAGCGGCGCGATGCGCGGATATGCAAACAAGCCATGGCGCACAGTGCTGTGCGTGCGGATCACGCAGCTTGTCAGCGGCCCAAGTTCACTGGCGGGCACCCCGGGCGCCAGGCGCGCAAGCAGGCGCTCGACGTCTATGCGCGTCTCCACCTGGCTGGAAAACATCCCGCGCTCGTAGCGTTCTGTCGTGGCCGCGTTGCCATACTGCGCGTTGAACGCAGAGAGCAGCTGGTGATAACGCCGTTCGGCCATGCGGCCCACAGCGTAGGGCACGGCCACCACCACCAGCGCCACCACCACGACTGTCATCCGAATTTTGGTGCGCAATTTCATACACAGCTCCACAATTACACATTACAAAGCGCAACGAGCGCGGCGTGTGCCGCCGCGCTGGTTGGCAGTTGCATGGGCGTACACCGTGCGCATCCGGCCTACACGACGCCCTGCGCCAGCATGGCGTTGGCCACCTTGAGGAAGCCGGCAATGTTGGCGCCGGCCACCAGGTTGCCTTTCATGCCGTACGCTTCGGCCGCGGCAATGCACTGGTCGTAGATCGAATTCATGATCTGCTGCAGGCGCATGTCCACTTCTTCAAACGGCCAGTTCATGCGCATGGAATTTTGCGACATTTCAAGGGCGCTGGTGGCCACGCCGCCCGCGTTGGCGGCTTTGGCCGGGCCAAACGAGACGCCGGCATCCTGCAGCACTTTGATGGCTTCAGGTGTGGAGGGCATGTTGGCGCCTTCCGCCACTGCGATACATTTGTTCTTCACCAGCGCTTTGGCGCCCTTTTCATCCAGTTCATTCTGCGTGGCACACGGCAGCGCCACGTCGCACGGCACCGTCCAGATGTCCTGCCAATTCTCATAGAATTTGGCGGAGGAATGCACGGCCGCATACTCCTTGATGCGCCCGCGTTCCACTTCTTTGATACGCTTGACCGTGTCCAGCTTGATGCCCTCGGGATCAACGATATAACCGCCGCTGTCAGAAAGTGCAATCACCGTGGCGCCGAGCTGGTGCGCGCGCTCGGTGGCATAAATGGCCACATTACCGGAACCGGAGATGACCACCTTTTTGCCTTTCCAATCCGTACCGCGGTCTTGCAGCATGCGCGAGGTGTAATACACAAGGCCGTAGCCGGTAGCTTCGGTGCGCACGAGCGAGCCGCCCCAGCCGACGCCTTTGCCCGTCAGCACGCCGGTAAAGGTGTTGGTGAGTTTTTTGTACTGCCCGAACAGGAAGCCGATTTCGCGCCCGCCCACGCCGATGTCGCCCGCCGGCACGTCCGTGTCCGGGCCGATGTGGCGGAACAGCTCGTTCATAAAACTCTGGCAGAAGCGCATCACTTCCAGATCGCTCTTGCCTTTGGGATCGAAATCACTGCCGCCCTTGCCGCCGCCGATGGGCGTGGTCGTCAGGGCGTTTTTGAAAATCTGCTCAAACCCTAGGAATTTGATGATGCCAAGAGTGACCGATGGGTGAAAGCGCAGGCCGCCTTTGTACGGCCCGATCGCGCTGTTAAACTGTACGCGGAATCCGCGGTTCACTTGCACTTCGCCTTTGTCGTTCACCCACGGCACGCGGAAGATCACCTGGCGCTCGGGCTCGACGATGCGTTCCACAATCTTTGCCTTGGCCATGGCCGGATTCTTCTTGATGACGGGCTCGATGGACTCAACAACCTCGCGGACGGCTTGGAGAAACTCCGGCTCGGCCGGGTTGCGCGCCGCGACGGTGGCGAGGATACTGTCAACAAATTGACTGCTCATGCTGCGTCTCCTGCTGCTTTCGTTATATTACCAACGGTTTGCTGCTTCTGCTGCGGCGCAGCAGAATTTCAATTGGCTTATTGTACGGCTTTTGGCCTGAAAAAGCAAGCACGCGAATACCTACGGCGCGTCGATGCGCGCGTGAAGCGCAAAAAGGACAACACGCGGATGGTGAACGAGTAGTGTGAGAAAACAGGCATCAGCCACAAATACGCCATCGTGCAGCTAAATGGCGGGCGGCGGGCGGCGCGGACGGCCGGTGCAGCATGACCACCGCTGGCTGAGCCGTTGCAGGTGCTGTGGCGGGCGGCGGGCTGTTGTTGTGCTGAATCATTGCACGCGGCGTGGGTCCACGGACCGCGGGGGGAGATGCCACCAGCCAGCAGCAGCAGCGCAGGTGAATACATCTACAATTGATCGCGCGCACGCGCGACGACAAACGTGGTACACGGCAGAAATAGTATAAGGGCGCGCGCACGCCGTGGGAGCGCGCGCAGCGGCGCACGGCCAACCAAGTGGCGCCGGAGGTAAAAGCGCGGGTGCGGCACAGGCGGAACAGCTGGATGCGCTGGCGCTGCAAGAGGCCAAACAACGCCTGTTGCTGCAGCTACAGCAGGCACGCAGCCGCGCGCACAAGACGCCGGCACTCATCAGTGAAGCTCGCACAGCGCTGCTGCAGGAGATCTAGATCCGGCAACTCGCGACATACGCGAGGCACCCGCCTCGTTGCCACTCCACGCCTATGTCGCTTGGCGCCGGATCTAGGAGTATTGCCCAGTTGCATCCCCGTGCTGTTTGTGCTATACTGTTAATAGAAACGATAATTTAAGTTTAACAAAAATAACATGACTATGTGGCGATTCAACCTTCTCCTGGCGTTGTGTGCATCGTATGTCATGGCCACCGGCCATCTGCACCTCAAGATTGCCGTGATTGCCTACAACCCGGTCATGGAAAACCGCCCGGGCAGCCCGCGCCTGCACCAGGCCTGCGGCTGGTCTAATCCGCTCACTATGGCCAGCGACCACACCAACTGGTGGGACCAGGCCAGCTTCGGCATGGTGCGTTGCCAAATTGTTACCCAAGTCGTCCATGACATCTGGCCCCTCAAAGCCGACGGCTTCCAGTACACCGATGAATCATATTGGGCGATCTACACCAACGGCTGGCAGGGCGCCCACAGCCCCGACACGATCAACTATGCGCAGTTGTTCACCAACGACGCGCCCTGGCTCGTGCCGATGATTGAAAGCGGGCAGGTTGATCAGGTCTGGATGTACATGTTCCCCTATGCCGGCACGTACGAGACGCGTTTATTTGGCGAAGGTGCCTACGAATGCAACTCGCCCGGCACCGAGATGCTGGGCAACCAGCGCTTGTTTATGGTGAACTTTCCCAGTTTTGAGCGCCCCGACACGCCCATGGAGAACTTCGGCCACGGCGCCGAAGGCGTGCTCGGCGCGTGGTTCTGGAACTATTTGCTTAATTATCCCGGCTGGGTGGACGCGCCGTACACCAACATCAACGACTTTGCCCTCTTCACCCGCTGTGTCAGCAACGGGCCGGCCAATATCCATTGCGGCAATGTGCACTTCGCGCCCAATTCATTTCAGGATTATGAATGGGGCAGCACGCGCCTGGTGCTCTCGCACGCCGATGCCTGGTACAGCTATCCGCTGATGACCAACGCGCCGCGCCTGATGAACCGCAGCGAGTGGGGCAACGGGGTCAATCATCTGCATAAAATCTGGTGGTTTAAGCACATGCCGCAGAAAGTTGGCTTGTGGCGCGGCCATCTGATGAACTGGCTGACATACTATCTTAATCTCAATCGTTCGTCCTACCCCATCGGCTCGCATCAAGAAGTGGTGCAAGAAGGCGTGGATCTGGCGGGCTGGTTTGCCTTTGAGATTTACGCGCCGCCCGGCACCACGCAGATAACCGTGCAGGTCAACACTGGCCGCGGCGTGCAGTTTGGCCTGCGGAAAAACGCCCTCCCGCTCAACAACCGCTTCAACTGGTGGAGTGTCAACAACGAGGCGTATGATTATTGGAACGCCACGCGCGCCACGTCCCACGCGCGCATCATCAATGCCGCCAACAACTACGGCCGCGGCGTCACGGGATACTGGTATGTGACGTTTGGCAATGCGTACAGCAGCCCTCAGAGCCGCCCGATTAATTCCGCCACCAATTACCGCGTGCTGGTGACACTTTCGCCGCAGCCCACCAACACGCTGCCGCCCGCGCTGGACGTCGTGGCCCCCGCGCCGATGGACTATCTCACGGGCCGCACGGGAACGATTGCATGGACCTGTAACGGCCTGCCGCAAGGTGTGCGCGCATGGTTCCTCGCCTACACCACCAACGCGCCCGGCGGCCCGTGGTTTGACATCTGTGAAGACTACCATTATCAATTGTCTTCGCCCTATGCATGGTCATTGCCGGCCCGTACGTCCGGCCTGGCGCAAGTGCGCGTGATTGCGGAAGATGTGTATGGCATACAGTACACCAATACCTCCGGTCTATTCGGCTTGCACACCCTGCCGGTGCCGGAGCCGCTGGGCGGCGCGGCGCTGCTGCTGGCACTTTGGCGTAGTTGCGCGGCGTGGCACAATCTGATACACTAGGCGGGCCAGTTCGAAACCAAGCACCTCAACAGATCGTATAACCCCGTAGGGAGGCAGCACCATGTTGAGCTTGATACTGTACCTGGTAATTGGCATTGTTGCCGGCTGGCTGGCTGGCCGCATTATGAAAGGCGGCGGTTTCGGCGTGATCGGCGACTTGGTCGTTGGCGTGATTGGCGCGGTTCTGGGCGGCTGGCTTTTTAGTTTGCTTGGGATTACGCTCGCCGGATAGCCGGCAATTTGATCGTGGCGCTGGTCGGCGCGATTGTCTTTTTGTGGCTGCTGCGTCTGATCAAGAAAGCATGAATGCCACGGCTGGGCAGACGAGCGTGTAGCACGTACACGTTGCGCGCTCCAGCCGTGTGCCGCGCCGGCGCTTACGGCGGCGACGGCCCCCGGCAAACAAGTGCACAGCGCGTAGTCACGCGCGCGGGGCAGCGCCGAGTGACACCATTGACCCGCACGTTTAACGGCGCGTCGGGCGTGATCTCCAGCGCGGCGCGCGTGGCGCGCAGCCGCACCGCCGTGCCATGCCAGCAGATGCTAAGCGCGCACGCCTTCCAGCCGCGCGGCAGCCGCGGTGCAAAGCTCAACTCCTCGCTCTGATACGCCGGCAGCATGCCGAGAAAACCAAACACGACACATTGCCACAGCGCGCCCGCGTTGGCCGAGTGAATGCCTTCCGCTGCGTCGCGGCCCGCGCCCACATCCGTGTCGCGCGCTTGTTTGAAATACGTCCAGGCTTTGTCTGCCAGGCCCAGCCGCGCCGCGATAATTGCGTGCGTCGAGACCGATAGTGACGAATCGTGCGTGGTGTACGGCTCGTAAAACTCAAGCGCGCGGCGCACCATCTCATCCGTGAAATCGTTCGGGAACAACTGCATCATCATCAACACGTCGGCCTGTTTCAGCGCGCGCGAACGATAGAGCCGTTCTTGGGAAACAAAGGTGCCGAACGGCTTGCGGCGGTCGCGCCAGAATTTCTTGAAATCTATCGGCGCTTTCTGCAGGAAATCTGCTGATTGCAGAATGACCTTGTGCTCTTCGCTGTACGGAATCAGCAGCGTATTCGCCAGCTTCCGCCATGCAGCGGCCTCGCGCGGCGTGATGCGCATGCGGCGGGCCAGTGCGCCGATCGCCGGTTCGTTACCGCGCATGGCAAAGAGATGCGCCGCGATCGTCAGGGCATAGCCCGCGGTGAAATTCGTGTAGGCATTGTCGTCCGACGCATGCGCGTATTCATCCGGCCCCATCACACACAAAATATGCGCGTGCGGTGAGCCCGGCAGATGGTCAATCCGCCCCTGCCAATAGCGTGCGACGTCAAAGATGATTTCCGCCGCCGTCTCACGCACAAACGCATGATCCTGCGTGGCGCAGAGGTAGTGCCACAGCGCCAGAACCACATCGGAAGAAATGTGCACTTCATGATCAGCGTACTGAAATGACGGACATTCTTCGTCGCCTGTGGTGCCGGATTCCCATGGGAACCGCGCGCCGGGATAGCCCAGCTTGGCCGCGCCGCGCCGCGCGCCCGGCAACGTCACCGACCGGTAGGCCAGCAAGAGCCGCGCCCATTCCGGCACGGCATAGATGAAAAACGGCGCGATGAACATTTCGTTGTCCCAATGAATGCGCCCCCAATAGGCGTCGCCGCCATTGGTCTTGGCGTCAATCGCCGCGCGCGGATGGCGCGGATGCGCGCGCAACAAATGATACAATGACGCGCGCAACGCGAGATCAGATTGCGGATCGCCTTCGATCTGTACATCCGCGCGCCGCCACAGCTCATCCCACAGGGCGCGGTGTTCGGCATAACATGCCTCGCCGCCGGCCGCAACGGCGCGTGTGGCGGCGGCCCGCGCAGCCCGCGCCGGGGCGTGTGTGTCAAGGCTCGTCGCCACCGCCGTCACTTTCGTGACGCGCCATTCTTCCCCCTCGCACAGCCGCCGCATACACACCACGGCAGCGCGGCGCGCCTGCGTCGTTTCCCGCCAGCGGGTGCCGCCCGTCACGCGCGCATATTCACTCACGCGCTCGCCGTTGTGCAGCGTGGCAGTGATGCCCAGTTCGCCCCGCGCGCTGCTCCACGCCTCACACTGTGCAAAATGATCATAGCCATTGGTGCGCACATCGCCATCAAGAAACGGCGTGATACGCACACGCGGCGTGCCTCGTTCCACGTGCACATCCACACATTGCCACACGATCATTTGCGCGGGCAGATGCACATACATATGGAATGCAATCTGCAGCTCCGCACCGCGTTGCGTCTGCCAGCGCACCCGGCGGTGGACACAGCCGTCGCGCAGATCAAGCCAATACGCAAACTGTGAAATCCGGCTGTGCTCCATGTCCAGCCGCTCGCCCTCTGCCTCGACTTCCATGCCGAGCACAAACGGAATGTTGACCATTTCTTCATTCAGCAACGGATGACGGTCCATGAAGCCAGGAATGTAGGTGCCCCATTTGCTTTTCGCGGCGCGGAACGTCTCGAGCGTGACATTGCCGGGCGTGCGCATAAACGTGACGTTCTGCGGGTCATCGCGCAGGCCTTCCGGCAACGAGGCGCGCACATTCAGCAACCCGCCGCCCATTGTAAACAACGCCTCGTAATGCCGATTACGCGAGACGTCGAACGCTAGGCAGGAAAGTGACCAGCCCGGCTCGGGCGCAATCTGATCAAACAGTTTATTTTTCATCAACTCATCCTATATCAGCAATAAACAACGCACCACCATTATACACAAGCGCGGCTGGCGATGCAACTGTACTGCAATCGGCAAAAAATGCCGGCTGCACACGGCAAAAAAGGTTGATTGAACGCGCCGCGCCCGCCCTGCCCGTGCCTCGTGCACCACCATGGCAGCATTCCGCGGCGGGGTTGTCAATCGACTACCTAGCCCCAGACCGGGCGGCTACTATAGTCACGATGCGTGACTGCCGCTGCTTACGAACGTGCAAGACCGAGTGCGGCGCAAAGGAGTTTTGGGCTGCACACAAGTGTGGGCAGCGCTTCAGGCAGCGACTGTGTGGCGAACGCTCGCAGCGCGGAGGGCACCCCCTACATTTGTCCTCTTGTAACATACTTACTATCACCAACGTATGGGAAAAAACTCGGATGTCCTGAAGAAGGGGCGATTGACTTTTCATTATATTTCTGCTATACTACTCGCAGTATGAAGATGAACAGTATAATCGGTGCGGCGGTGCGGCGTGCGGCGTGCGGCGTGCGGCCGTGCGGCCGTGCGGCCTGCGGCCTCTTGCGTGCATGAACGCGCCGTGTAGCCGTTCTGTTCTCCTCTTTTCTCTCCTTCTTGCATCTTTCTCTAGTGCGGTGTTCGCGGCGCCTGCGCGCGGCCCGGATGCGTTGTTCGCGCTGGCCGAGTCCGGCGTGCAGGCTGACGCACCAGCGCTGCTGGCAGCATTTGCCGATGGCCATCCCGTGCTGCGGCACTGCAATTCCAACGGCATTGCCTATGCCGTGCCCTATTATCTTCTGAAGGGCCGCACGGCGGCCCAGGCGGGCGACATCGCCGCCGCGCTGCGCGAGTTGCGCCGCGCCGATGGCGTGCTGGTGTGGTGCCAGGCGCCCACCAATGCCGCGCTGAACACAGCCTTTCACCGCTTGTTTTCACACTACGCCGCGCTGATCTATCTTGACGCGGCGCGCGCCGCGCTGCGCATCGGCAAAAACCTGACGGCGGAACACTACGCGCGGCGCGTGCTGGCCTTGCCGCACGCCGATGACGACGCGCGCGCGCAGGCGTCGCTGGAGCTTGCGCATCTCTATCGCACGCAAGGCAGGTATGCGCTGGCATACACCGTCTGCACGGCCTTGCACGCGCGCGCGCAGGTGTTGTCGAAAGAGGCCTTTGTCGCCAAAGCCGATGCCGCCTTCTGTCTGGGCAAGAACCGCGAAGCGTTTACTGACCTGCTGACGGTGTTCTTTACGGACGGCATTCAGAACGCGCAGCCGCACGAAGACGCTGCGCTGACGCTGTTCTTGCGCCGCATCGGCCGCGCAACACCAGAAGAGATTCTGGCCTTGCATGACGCGCTTGGCCTGCAACTTGAACGTGAGGAATTGACGGCCGGCAAGGAACCGCTCCTGGCGTTTCTGATCCAGCAGCGCCTGCTGCTGGCCAAAGTGTTCTCGTTTATTGCAGAGACAACCAAGAAAGACGTCGCCGCGCTGGAGCAGCGTATCGCTCAATCGCAGCAATTGAAAGCCGCGCGCGACACAGCACGCCAGCGGCTTGAGGCGGAGAAAAAGGGGGCCAAAGAGTGACATTTGACACACGGCGGGGTGTTGTCGCTGGGAGCGCCGCCATCTTGGCGGCACTGGCGCTCATCTCTATGTGCTGGATTTGTTCACAGTTGAAAGGACGACTATTATGATCTGCATCTACGGCTGGCGCGTACAAAGGCACAATGTCACTGTCGCGCTGATTCTTATGGCACTCTCGCTGACAGCGTGTGACCGCGCAGCCAAACGTTCAGCCCGCGCGGACGAATCCATGCCCGGCGCAAATGCAACCCTAACTAGCGCCAGCGCGTCTTCACAAGAGACGGAGGAAGCCTCCGGCCATGACGATGTGCCGGTGTCAACAGGCACGGTGAGTGGTGCATACGCGAAATTCAGCGGACGGCTGGAGCACTGCCTGGCGGTGCGCGAGATATTGTCCAGCACGGGCATGACCTACGAGGCCATCTCCAACCGCGTCGCGCATATTGATACACCTGTGATCCTTGATGTAGTGGCAGAGGAGTACGACAGGCCAGTAGATCGAAATGTGAAAGGTTCCAAGCAACGCGCGGCGATGCTGTTGTATCAAGTGGTGTATGAACGCGGCGAACCCGCGTGGGCACGCGCGTTTGCACTCTCGGAAATGATAGACTATTACTGGTTCAACGCGGACCTCTATAGCGGCGAAGCGCAGTGGGCATCGAAAGAAGCAGATCGTCTTGCATTGAGCGCCAACTATGACGACGCTGAGCTGCGCACGTATTTGTCCATCAAGCTCAGGTTGTGCGCTGCGGTCTATGAACCCGAACGGGCGTTGAGAAACATGGCTGAAATCGAACGCTGTGTTCAGGCTGGCTTGCTTCATGCCACCGCCCAACCGGTGCTCATCCTTCCCTTAATGAAGGCGCAGGCGTTGCTGAATCTGCGGCGCGTTGACGACGCACGCGCCGTGGTTCAGGAATTGTATGAGCGGCGCGGCTCAGTCGACGGCATCACGCGAGACAATCTGAAGGATGGCGTTGAGGCTTTTATTCGACGTAATCAGTCATCGGACATCTACCCGGAATTGTTTAACCCCGCAACAGGGAGGCGCTATGATGATACCGAAGTTCACTAGTGGATTATACTAATCATCTCCTCCTACTTTAACGCTTTGACACAACGAAAAGGAGCACTCATGAGAGCACACACTGCACAAGCGGCGATCGGCATCCTCACGCTTGCAACCGCCCTCTTCACCAGCGGCAACGACGCATGTCAGAAACAGCACCTGCGGTTTAGCAGCGTGCCAGTGTACCACAACATCGCCGCCAGTCCTTGTTCGTGCCAAGAGAGTTATGGTGGCGCAACATGGCTGGCCAAGCCACGATACACTAAGGAGAGTGGCGTAGTGCATGGCACCTCCACGGGCGCGGTGATGTATAACACGAAACACGGTGAGACTGGCGCATGGTCAACAGACACAGTATGCACATGGCCGCAAAACGACTACGGCAGCAAAGTAACGTGGGGCAACGGCCACCAACGCACAGGCGCAGGCGAGACAACATATACCTTCACGGCTCCTGCCACACCAATTACATACAGTCTAATGTTCAAAACGCATAACCTATTGGTGGTGGCAGACGGGTCAAAGGTACTAGACTATGTTTTGGTAGATGGGCATGTAGAATCCACGACGCATGCAGGTGGGTATGGGATCAGCGTATTTACATGGACGCTAACAGCCCCGCTCACGAGTGATCCAATTGATACGAGGCGTGCGATGTATCACAAGGACCCACTGGACCAGACATTCAAGAATGGCGTTTTCAAGCGCGTGACGACGGAGAATGGCCCAAGTGACTGGACGCTCGAATACGTTCTGCCCAAGCCATAGGAAAGAGTGACATTTGACGTTCGACATTTGACGTTTGACACATGAGAAAAGGACTGACATACGTAGCGATAATGGTGCTGTTGGCCGCTGGGTGCGGCAGAAAAGAGCAGGGCGGCACGCCTGCGGCGAGTGAAAAGCGGTTGCGCGGCGGCAACGATACCAGTGTGCAGAGGGCCGGGCACGCGACGAGTGTATCAGGTGACGCACAGGCAAGCGGTGCGCAGCAGACACCAGCCACCACGGGGATTGCACATGTCGTAAGCCAGTTTGACCGGGCGCTGGCGGCGTTGAAGGCGCTGCAAGAGGGGCGGACGCCGGCAGACAGCGATTTGCCAGTGTTGCTGGAGATGGCGCGCCAGCCTGACCAACTGCTGCCCTATGTGCATGATGCCGTGTATGTCGTGCCGCGCGAAGGCCTGCTGGCGCGGGAACAGGAGCGGCACGACAAAGTAATCTGGTTGTGCACCAACGTTGCGTTCGCGTGTGCCGATCCCGAGGCGTGCAACGAACTGCTCCACACGGCAGGGAGCGCGGCGGAGCGGCGTGCCAAAGTAACGCCCACTGGCACGCCCGACGAGCGTGCCGAGCGCAAACAGTATTGGGAGCTGGCGAAAGAACTGTACCACATGGTCATTCAGCGTGCAGAAGCCGGGATTGCGGTGCGTGAAGCTGCCGATTCGGCATTGTTTCTGGGAGACATCTATGCGCAGGAAGACCGCGATGCGGATGCCGAAGCCGCCTACCGTCTGTTTATGCGCTTCAGTGCGGAAATCGAGCAGCAACCCAGCAATGTGGAATTCGGCGCCATGAGGATCGCCCTGCTGACCTTCAGCAGCAATCCGCAACGCACGGAGCGCCTGTTGCGTGAGATACTCAACAAGAATCCGCACACCATTCATCGTGAATGGATTGGGAAGGAGCTCGAAAATCTGAAGAAGGCAGCAACCGCCCCGAAACCCCCGCGCAATGACGAAGAAATGCGTGAACTACTGCGCACATACGCCCCGCACTTGCTCGACCAGAAAACTCATCCGCCTGCCGATGGACGGTAGTAACCATAACCATACGAGGTAAGAGAAGATGAAAATGCCAACAGTGATCCTCAGTGTTTGTCTCTATGCCTGTGCTTCCCCGGGTTCGGCGCGAGCGATTCCTGCCGCATTCGCGATAGGGAGAAGTTTAGATTGAAGTTCTGCGATGGCTACCCGCAAACTGGCTCGGAGGCCAGTGGTTCCTGGGCCGTTATTGCGGGACGGGCGGAAGTCCGTCAGAATGGCCAGTGGCAGCCGGTCAGCCCTAGCGAAGGCTGGCGACAGAGCGGCTGGTGTACCGATAAATCGTGGATGCATCCACAGTATCCAGCAGCGGCGGATTACATCCCTGGCATTGAAGGTGCGCGCGCGATCTTGGCCGGTCTTCACACCATGCAGGAGCAGAAGTATTATGATTATCTGGACGCCGGGGCGTGGCCGTCGTGGGCGTTCCAGGCGTTCATTCAATCAATCATAACGCAGTAAACACCCTTGAGCACGTGTATGGTGGTAGCTAGCGTGTAGGAGAAGAAAAGTGACATTTGACGTTCGACATTGGACGTTTGCCACACGGCGCGGTGTTGTAGCCGCGATCGGTGATCGCAGAAAGTGGGCGTGGCCTGCACGCCGCGCTATACACATCTTACGCGTGACGAAGCGAAGGAGGATGAACATGGCTGCCGTGGCGGCTTGTCTCCTGCTGAACGCGTGTGAGCAGCCTGTCAGCACGGCAAAGGAGCCAGGCCTGAGGCCTCAGGCAGAGGTACAGTCCACAACCGCCAGAGCGCGTGTCAATGGTCCTGCACACATCAGCGAACCACGCATGGCAGTTACGGGTGCCGTGGCATCGTTTGCGATGGGACTGGATCTAATGGGCAGTTCACACGACCGCTTGGATTTTGCGCGGGCGCTTCGGGTAGTATCATCGCCGGAGATCGCCTATGCCACGCGGCTGGATCAAGCGGTGTATTTTGCCACCTACGGGACGAACGTTTCGCAGATCACACAGTTGTTTGCGCTGCTTATTTCAAACACACAACGAGGGTTCGAGTATCAGCGGGCGCTGGTTGGTCTGGCAACTCCGTTGGTGCGGCGGTTTGGCCACTATGATGAAGCGCTGGCACTTTTGGAGCAGGCGCTAGCGGATGGTCCTTCCGTGCGCATGCAATCGGCCATCTATTCACTACAGGCAGTGGCATACGGAAAGCAAGGAGACTGGGACCGGTGTCTGCAAACGGCCCTGAAAGATGTCGCGTGTGCTCGGCAGACGGGCCAGGCCGAAACAGATGCCGCACTTACCATCGTGGCGGTCGCGTATGCCTGCCAAGGCGAGCTAGCGCAGGCGCGCGAGACGATCACACAAGCGGCGGCCGCGGGAACACCTGGCACGTTGCCGTACCTGTTGTTACAAGCATTGGACGCCCGTGAGGCAGGAGAGCCACATCGTGCGTTCGAGGAATTTTTGTTCTAATAGTAACATTACCGTTATCAACCAATCAGACAACGCATCAGGAGGCGTTATGAAGCGTATAGCATTGACACTTGTGGGCGTGGTAAGCATCTTGTTGATGCCGTGCGAAGGACACGCGTGCGGCGGCACGTGGTACTACGCGACGCGCGGCTACAATCTGCACAGCTACTATGTGCGTGGCACGATTCAAGCCCACGTGACCTATGGACAGGAGGAGTACAAGTATCAACTGAATGACGAAGGCAGGATCATCAACATCACCGCTACCGGTGCGCGAGGTCTCACCACGGAGGTACTATCCGTTGAATGACGAAGGCAGGATCATCAACATCACCGCTACCGGTGCGCGAGGTCTCACCACGGAGGTACTATCCGTCCCTGCTGTGTATCCCTACAAAACGTTGCCGGCGTTCGTGGGCGTGACGCAAATCAACTGGCCTGCAGTCTATCCTGCACAAGTCATAACCTCCTATGAGAACTGAAAGAGTGCAACGCTGTATCTCTTTTGTATTTAGTGGCTGTATGACACGTGACCTTTGTATGAGAGACACACTCAAACTGCTGTCTTATCTGGCGCTGCTGGCTATGATGGCGCTGCGCGCGCAGGCGGCGGCGCCGCTGCATGATGCCGCGTGGTACGAAGAGCAGCTTGATGCGGCCGCCAGCACACAGTCCGGCGACGTCAAGATCGCCATCTACACCAATGTGCTCGCGCTGATACCGAGCAATACACTGGCGGCGTTGGAGTATGACGGGGCCAGCGCGCTGTTTGTGACGTGGGCCGGGCTGTCGTGGGGCTATCTGCACAAAGCCGACACCAATCTGCTGCCGCAGGGGCTGGCGTACGGCCTGCAGGCGCGTGATGTTGGTTTGCAGGCTGGCGTGCCGTTTACCAACCCGGAGCGGTTTGCAAATCATCTGCATATCCTGGGGTTGTACTACGAGCGCGAGCCGATGAGCGACACCGAGCGTTGCAGCTTCTATCATGATGAGGCGTGGGAGTATTGGCCGTATTTCAACGGTGACATGTTGAATCTATGGCGGCGCAAACATGCCTTGGTGTACTATCAGCCGAAGCAGGCCATCCCGCTGGCGCTGGCGGTAGTGGACGGCGCGCCGTTCTGCAACACGCTCTTCTACCGCAACTGCGGCTGGCAGTATGTGCTGCTGGGGCAGTACCGCGAGGCGTTTGCCATCTGGCAGCGCGGGCTGATAGACGGCGAGCCGCATTTCTGGAATTCGCCCACGCCGGAACGCCTGATCGAGTTTATCGAATATGCCACGCTGGACGAACTGCGCGAGACAAAGCGGCTGTTCCAAGTGAACGCGGCGAAGTATCCCGCGACGATGGAGAACATCGGCGACGTAACGGGCTGGCTGCGCTGGGCGGACCACGCGCATTTGAACTTCGAGTTGCGCCTGCGCGAGGCGGAAACGCAGGGTGATGTGGACGTCGTGACGAACCTGTTGCGCGAGGCGGTGGACAAGTACCGGCGGCCGCTCTACGCGGAAAAGATAGGTGACACGAATCTGCTCGTGCGGCTGTTATGCGACCGGATGAAGGAACAGGTGTGGTGGTGGGCGATACCGGAGTACTCGCTGCTGCCGCGCGCGCACACGCTGGCGCACAGTGGCGCCGTCACGTCCGACACGGCGGCTTATTACACCAACACCGTCAACTGGTTGCGGGATACTCATCCGGCGTATATCAAGCGAATGCAGAAGTACATACCGGTACAGGCGGCAAAAGAATAATGGCGCACATAAGACACACATATATCGTCCACCTGCTGGCTGCTTCCACAAGTGCGATCATGGCGCTGATGGGCGTGGTGAGTTGCAGTCGCGGTGTTGGTGATGAACCACTACGTGCGCAGCACACCTCAGGGCGCGTAGAACAGACCGCTCCACACGCCGCCGGCCGGCTAGCCATAGACGAGAACAGAGAACGCACAGGAGACACGCATGCCGCACACGCTGGCGCAGCAGCGTCCACGGATGATGTAGCAGCCAAAAGCCGTGCGTTTGCGTGCATGCTTGGCGATGCAAATACGGAGTCGTCTCGCGTTGATTGTGCCATTACAGGCATTATCAATGCGGTGACCAACGGACTGATGGACGCGAACACTGCATTGGATGCATTCATTCCGCTGCCATACAGTCCGAGCAACGCAATTCTTTTGTGTGATGCATTGCTCACCGCGGCATCAATGAGTGGCAACAACACCGCCAACGTTGTGTCAATCAAGGCCATGGCACTCGCTGCATTAGGATATCACGAGCACGCACGCGATCTCTGCGTCCAAACTGCACAGGCCATGGCAGGCGGTTCCGCATACGCAACATTCACGTTATTCAGTGCGGCTGGTGACATCTGCAGCAAAGCTGGCTTTCCTGCGCAGGAACGATTGCGCTACTACGAACACGCACGCGCGTATGCGGATCCGCGTGTTCACCCGGGATCACAGCTTGAGAATTTTGGCGCGGCATCAAGCGACATGGCGGCATGCTTGCTTGCGCTTGAACGGTATGATGAGGCATGCGCGGTACTTGACGACACCCTGTCCACCCTGCCAACAAGCATTTCGTGGTATGCACGGCTCCAGCGCCTCCGCGTGTCGGCTGCACACCGGAAAGCATCGGATACCAGACACCATCCATCTTCACTATCACAGCACTGTGGACAATAACCCGTACAAGGAGAAAAGCACGAAGACGGTATCTACTCTGATGGCATGCCTGATTGTGGCATACAGCGTTCCGGCAGATCCATGCAGTGGCACACGAGTGCTGGTGTCAATAACGGCAACTAATGTCGTGCAATCAGAACAGGGTTCACGCACACTCATCACCGGTGGACATGTTCAGGAGACGTTCAACGCAGTGTTTACGGTGAAAGCGCGCTTCAAAGAAGGCGACACCATCTCTCAGGACGATGTAGACACGGACTGGAGCTGCAGCAATTGGTCATGGAACATCGAGCATGGAACAGAACCGACCAAGGTGCTTTTCGTTGCCGCGAGTACTACGTGTGACGCGGTCGTAAGTCACACGGCCGGTGGTGGCGACTCCACAGTGAGCATCGGCGCAAAAGTCACCTACACCTACAACAGCGTATCCAAAGACGACTCAAGTACGGGTTTATGCACATTCCTGCAATGATAGACACGTCTGTCTAGCGTATAGTGTGGCGAAGAACCGATGGCCGCTCTACGCGAAAAAAACAGGAGACACAAATCTGCTAGTGCGATTGCGATGCGACCGTATGAAGGAACAGGTGTGGTGGTGGGCGATGCCGGAGTGCTCGCTGCTGCCGCGCGCGCGCACGCGCTGGCGCACAGCCCTGCTGCCGCGCCGGACACGGCGGTCTATTACACCAACACGGTCAATTGGTTGCGGGATACTCATCCGGCGTATACGAAGCGGATGAGCGAGTAGTTCATCCACGCTAGTACCACGAACGAACGATGAACACTAAGACTTCTTCACTACATGCTGCGCTGTGCCTCGGTTATGCACTCACCGTGCTTATGACAGTGCAGTGTTCGCGGCAGGACACGGCTGACACGCACGACCGCGCGGCGCCATCAGTCGCGGCGCTCACCAGCGCCGCGCACCACGTGCAGGCGCGGCATGCGGCTGGTACCATCGCGTCGGCGCCTCACAGCAGGGATCGTTCGTCTGTCGCTACTGCCGTGCGTGCGTTTTTCTCGCGCGCCGATGCGGATGCGGCCATTACGGCGGTGCTGGCCTCCAATAGTGTGCTCGATCAGGCCACCGTATCCAACCTGCTGGCAGGTCTTGACACCGAGGAGATCACGCGCGCATTGATCAACACGCCGTATGAGCGTGAGAAGCTCGCGACGCGCTCCTACAACTATATGAACATGTATGAAGAGATTGTGCGGCGCGGCAGCCCGCCGTGGACACGCTTGATGGCCTTGTCCCAACTGATGGACTACTACTGCTATCACGGGACGACCAGCAAGGAACTGATGGAGAAATTCCATCGGTTTCGCGACATGGTGGCACAGTTGACACCGGAGGATGCGCCTGACGAAGCGTCCATGAGAACGTTTGTCAGCCTGCAGATCGGGTTGTTGGGACGGCTCGACCCAGCCTACGAGGAGGTACTGCGGCGCGCTCACTATATTGAGGAGCTGACGCGGGAGCAGCGCGCGCCATTCACCCAAGAAGCGCTGGAATATGTTGCTGTGACACGTGCCATTGCACTGATTGACCTCGGACGACCCGATGAGGCGCGCGCCATCATTCAAGCCATGCACGACAAGATTGACAAACTCGAAGGCTGCATGACAAAACTGGAAGTGCGTGACCTGCAGGATTTCATGGACCGGCATATGTCAACACGTTGGGACTTGTATTTTGAGTATGAGCAGAAATTTAACCAGACACATGAGAGCAACAAATGAAAGCATACCACGTGATGATCGCCACTCTGATCGGAATATGTACCCGCATGGGCGGTGCTGACGAGTGCGCCCGCATTAAATTCAATCCATCCGCGGGCACCGTCGTGTTTTCATATCAGCCACAAGCGCCCTATGTCCAATCGGGAGATGTGGCTGATGCCATTGACACCTATTAATCGTGTTCGGTCATGTTGCGAGCACGGTGCAATGGTGGACGAGCTGGACGCAGTATCATCACTTCGCCGCTCAAGGCTGGTCAAAAAAGGACGGCGTGGTTATCACGGAATACACTGCCTTTGCCCGGTTCCCGGGCGCAACAGGCGCCTTTGCAACGCCAGCGTCGGGGCTGACATCCAGCGCCAAGTGGTGGATGAATGGTACGAAGCAGGGGTATGGCGGGCTGCTGGTGGCTGTGCTGCGACGGCTGGTGTACGCCCCCGCCCGGCGCGGCTGACTATCTTGCGTCCCTGCCGTTCTCCGGCGCGCTGGTCTGGCCGCCCCGGATACGGCGGCCCGGGAAGCCTAGTACGTCAAGCTCCCGTTTGGATAGGATTTTTTTTATGACCTGTCTCGAGTGGTTGCAATCTGGCAGCGTTTTGGGTATACTATGAAGTAAGGCGAGAGGCATGCTGGCGTGTCAGTCGCCTCTTTGTGCACGGCCGCACATGCGCGTGTGGAACTGGGGGCACAAGAAGTTTTGTCGTTTGACAACCATGGCGCAGCGCAGCGCTAGTTGTGATGTAAATGAGTACGGACCACCGAGAGGATATTCTTTCCATTGCGGACATCGCGCCTGCGGCGGTGCGGGCGATTGTGGAGGCCGGCCTGCGGCTCAAGCATACGCCGCGTTCGACCGCGCTGGCGGGAGAATGCCTGGCGTTGATTTTCGAGAAGCCCAGTTTGCGCACGCGGGTTAGTTTTGAACTGGCAGCGCAGGAACTGGGCGGCGCCTGCATTGTTCTGCGCCCGGATGAAATTCAAATGGGCAAACGCGAAGCTATTCGTGACATTGCCGCGTATTTGTCGCGTAATGTTACCGTAGCAGCATTGCGGGTGTTTTCACACACCGCGCTGCAGGAGTTCGCCGCCGCCGCTACGATCCCTGTTATCAACGCGTTGAGTGACCGCGAGCATCCCTGCCAGGCGCTGGCAGACCTGATGACGGTGCTGGAGCACAAACGCACACTGGCAGGCATACGGCTGGTGTATGTTGGCGACGGCAACAACGTCTGCCACAGCCTTCTGCTGGCGGCTGGCAGCACCGGCATGCACATGACGGTGGCGTGTCCTGCGGGGTATGAACCGGATGCGGCGATTGTCGCACAGGCGCAGGCGCGTGGCGCGGCGCACGGCGCGGTCATTTCCGTGATACACGATCCCCGCGCCGCCGCGCAGGGCGCGGACGTGCTTTACACTGATGTGTGGGCCAGCATGGGCCAGGAGGCCGAAACGGAGGCACGGCGCAAAGTCTTTGCGCCGTTCCAAGTGAACCGTGCACTGGTGCGCGGCGCGGCGCCAGACGCCATCGTCCTGCATTGCCTGCCGGCCCACCGCGGGGAAGAGATCACAGACGAGGTGATTGACAGCCCGCAATCCGTGGTGTTTGACCAAGCCGAGAACCGGCGGCATGTGCAGAAAGCGGTGCTGTTGTATGCGCTGGGCAACCTCAGCGTGGTACAGCCTGTCACTAGAGCAGGGCGCGCATGAACATGCGGTGGCAGTGGTGGCACAGGCCGCAGACGCCCTTTACGGCGCCGGTACCATGGGTTGATTTTCATTGCCATATTGTGCCCGGTGTTGACGATGGCCCCCGTACGCTCGATGAGGCCGTGAGGATGCTGGAGCACGCGGCGCGCATTGGCATTACCCACCTCGTCACAACGCCGCACTATAGCGACCAGTATGCACCCGAAGAAAATGACGTGGCGCGCGGCTTGGCAGCGCTGCGCGGCCGCCTGAGCGGCGCCGCCGCTGCACTTCAGATCATCGTGGGGCGCGAAATTTCATTGACTGACCAGCACGTCAGGAGTGTGCAGCACCATGCGCATTTGCGCATTGGCGGCGGTACGCTGGCGTTGGTGGAATTGCCTGAGGGGCTTAACCGGGCGGCGATTCTCGAAGGATGTTCTGCGTTGCTGTTGGCAGGTATCCGCCCTGTGGTTGCGCATCCCGAGAGGAATTTCATGGTGCAGAACACGCCGGAGTTGGCGGCGGAGCTGCGGCTGCGCGGCGCGGCGGTGCAGGTGAATGCCGCCAGTTTTGCCGGCGCGTATGGCGCCGCCGCGCAGCGTACGGCATGGCATCTGCTGCACCAGCAGTGCGTAGATGTGCTTAGCTCCGATGCACATCGCGCCAGCGATTATGCGACGTATGTAAAAGTATGTCAGACCGTCATGCGCGATGCCGGCACGGTGCAGATCAAGGAGATGATCAGCACTGTGCCCGCGCGCTTATTGCAGCTATCCTAACACCTTGCAGCGATTCCACGAAGAAATACTATGCAGACCAACACCAGTTCGCAGACGCCAGCACAAGATTCCCACCCCGTGCGTGACTTTCGGGCCTACGCCCGCATTCTGCTGAAATACGCCCCGCTGATCATCGGCATCACCATTATCACTACGCTGATTGCTGCCATCTACTCGTTTGTGGCGGAGGAAGTGTATGAAGCTACCGTGACCCTGCGCATTCAGCGCGAATCGGCCAATCTTATGCCGATGCTGGACAGCACATTGTACGCCGGCACACGGGATTTGGATTACTTTCAGACGGAGATGAAGCTGTTCAAGAGCCGGCGCCTGGCGCAGGCGGTTGTGGCTCAACTCGAGCAGATGCGGCGTCCGTTTCAGCCCGAAGGCGTCGCGGATTTCGAACAGCGTGTCTCGCTGTTTATGAAGAAGATTGACGTGCGCGCCGAACCACGCACCCAGCTGATTCATGTCACGGTCGAAGACAAAGACCGCGTGAATGCGCGCGACTATGCCAACCTTGTCGCGGCCACGTTCATCCGCCAGCGCATCGAAGACCAAATGATCACCGCCAAGCACTACCGTGACTATCTGCAAGCCAGCATCACCAATCAAGAGGAAGTCATCAAACTACGTGAAGACGAGCTGCGCGAGTTCAAACGCCGCAACCGCTATGATGAGCAAGAAGCCGAGGCCTTGCGCAAGAAGCTCGCGGAGCGCCAGGAAGTCCTGGCGGCGCTCGAACGCAAACTCTATGGCTCCACGCCCTTGAACGAAGCGGAGCGCTACAGCACGAAAGAGCAGATTGACTTGATTACTGCGGCGATCGCGGACTTGCGCCGGCAGATTGCGTCGAACGAAAACACCAGCGTAGAAATCAAATTTCTGGAACAACAGGTGCAAACCGCTCAGGCCCAATACCAAGGCCTGCTGCAAATGGCCGAACGGGTCAACGTTCTTACCAGCGAGTTCGATCCGCGCACGACCAGCATTGTTGATGAAGCCGTGCTGCCCACCAAGCCCTCCAAGCCGCGCAAAACGCTTAACATGCTGCTGGGCATGATCTTTGGCGTGATCCTGGGGGTGAGCATTGCCTTCTTTGCCGAATATCTTGACGACACCATCAAGTCGCCCAATGACATTGAAACCGTGTTGCGCCTGCCGTTCCTGGGGCTGATTCCATCCGTGACGAAAAATCTCAGCGTGGCACCCGTTGAAAGCATTGTAGAGAGCGAACCCAAAGGCACGGTGGCCGAAGCCTATCGCGCCATCCGCACCAACATCTTGTTTTCGTCAGACCGCCCAATTAAATGCATTGTCGTCACCAGTTCCGGCCCCGGGGAAGGCAAAACGACCACGGCGATCAACATTGCCCATGTCATGGCGCGGGCGGGCGACCGCACACTGTTAATTGACGGCGACATGCGCCGGCCGCGTATCCACAAAGTGTTGGGTATTGATGGTTCCGCGAACGGCCTCAGCAATTATTTGATTGGTAACGCCAACGAAGACGAGACGTGCCACGCCACATCGGTAGAATCGCTGGCCGTGATGATCGCCGGGCCGATTCCGCCTAACCCAGTTGAATTGCTCAACAGCCCGCGCCTGCAGCGCTTGATAGAGCACATTCGAGGGCGCTACGACCGCATTATCATTGATACACCGCCGGTCATCGCGGTGACCGATCCGGCCATTCTTTCACGCTTGGCCGACGCGGTGATCCTCACGGTGCACGGCGGCCGCGCGCACCGCGATGTCGTCAAGCGCGCAACGGAAGTGCTGCGCAATGTGGGCGGCCAGATTCTCGGCGTGATCCTCAACAATGTCAACATCTTCCGGGCCAGCTATTACGATTATTATTACTACAGTTACTACCGTTATGCCTACGGCTACAAATACGGCTACGGTTCGCGCGCCGGCAAAGGGAAAGCCGCCGCACGCACAAAGACCCGCACGCCCGCGGCAGATCGCGCAACGGAAGTATAACCTGTTGCATAGGCACATCGCGCAGGCGGTATGTCAAGAACGATGTCAGAACGACAGTATCATCGCGCGGTGACTGGTCTGTTCCTCACGCTGGCAGCCGTGTCGCTGGTCTTCAGTACGCACTTGTTGCTGCTGGAGCACGTGCGCTTTCTCGTCTTCGGCGTGGCGCTGGCGCTGGTGTTTGTCGCGCTGCACGACACGTTTATGCAGCGCTATGCGTGCCGGTGCCTGTTGGCCGGTGGTTACGTCTATATGGTGCAGGCGCTCGACCCGGCCGTGAGCGGTGTGGCGCTCTTCAGCACACCGGCGCCGGCACTGAATCCGTACCGGGTCATCTCCTTGGCCATCGTGGCAACCGCCGCGCTGTGGTGGCTGGTAGGCGCCGTGCGTGCCGCGGGATCGTGGGCTGACTGGCTGGCAGATTTCAAACCGCGCGACCGCTATGCGCTCGGCGCGCTGTTCGTCTTCGGCATCGTGCTCGCACTGTTAGACGTGCTGCGCGCGCACGACACGCACACGAGCGTAGTCCAAGCGCTCCTGCGCGGCACCAAGTGGGTGGATTGGTGCTGCATCTATCTGGCAATTGTGTGTGGGTGCCGGGATACGCCCCCGGCTCCGCGGTATAATCCGCACGTGTTGATCTACACGTTCCTGACCTTTTGCGGTGCGGTGAGCGTGCTCGGCGGGTTGCGTGCCACACAAGCGTATTATCAGGCACGTATCCCCGAAAAAATCGATGCCATCAAGGGCAGCCAGCGCCTGCAGCTGCTGATGAGCAGTGTTACGCCGCGCGAACAGCTCCTCAAAGTGTTTTCTCTAAACTCCCGGGAGGCGCTCCTGGTATTTGAAGCCGGTTATTATGCCGGCTTGCAAGACCGCGAAAAGTACCGGACGCGCATGCGCGGCCTGCACAAATTCCCGCGCCGTGCCGTGCAGGAAATTGATGTCGTGGAGGAGCTGTCCGATGGCAACTATGCCGCCGCCGTGCGGGCCTTGGAGCAATTTCCGCTGGCGTATCAGTTCTCCACACTCAATCAGGAACGCACGCGCGATATTATGGCCAGTCTTGACTGGGCTGTCACGGGCAGCATTGTGGATTACGTCCGCGGCCTGCTGGCGTTGCGTTGTGGTGAGTACACGAATGCGGCGCGGTTCTTTGCGCAGTATGCCGCGCAGATGACGAATCATGCCAATGCAGCGTACTTTCTGCGCGCCACCGGTGGTACCACCACTGCGTATCCCGCCGTCACGGTGCTGCCTGCGCCGGGCTGGCTGGAATCCATCAGCCCGGGCAAGCCTGTGCAAGAAACGTCTGAACATGTCACGTTGCTCTACAATCTGGCCGCGCGCGGCATTGTGTGGGTGCCGACAGGCACGTATGCCGTCACCGTCTGGGCGCGTGACGACGGCACGCCGTGTGAGCGCGCCCGCGCCACGGGTTTTGATCCCGCCTGCAAAATGCGTGTGACCGCAGGTAACAGCACGGCATATTTCACTGTGTTGTCCACCAACCGTCTGTTTGTCCCCTATACCTTCACCACACAGATGCTGAATGAGCCAGAGCGCATTCTGATCGAGTTCACCAACGACCGCAACGATCCCGGCCGCGGCTGGGACCGTAATTTGTCTGTCTCGCACGTCGAGTTCACTCGGCATACAGCACCATGAACAACGGACTTTATTTCGCCCTTCTCCGGTATGCGCTGGTAGGCGGCGCCGCCTTGCTAGCATTTACCGCACATTACCAGTACAGCCGGGCGCCTCTCAGCATGCAGGATTTGGCGCGTGCAGCGGCGGTGGTGCCGTATGCTGCGTCGCAACGCATACCGCCGCTGTTACGTGCCGCTGCCGCGCGCGGGCACAATTACGCCACACAACTGCTGGCTGGCCATGTCTATGCCACACGCGCCGTGCCGGTGACACATTTCCGTATCTGGGATGGGTTTGCCGCCGCCTTGGCGGTGTTGTGTTTGTATCGCGTGGCCACCATGTGCTGCACGCGCAGCGCAGGTGTGCTGGGTGCGTTCCTGCTGGCGTCGGCCGCCCCGCCGCTCTGGGGCCGCCATGCCATGGTGATGGCCTGCGCGCTGCTCAATTTCGAGTTGTTTCTTCACGCCGTGCGGTATGATGCGCTGGCACGCTGGCTGGCATGGATGCTGGCGTGTCTGCTACTGATGTGGTGCGGCGTCTTTGCGGAGCTGCTGCTGCTCCAAACGTGGTTTGTGGGGCTGGCGTTGGTTTGGCTTGCGTGGTATGTCATGAGCCGGCAAGTGCCATCCGATGAGTCTGTCGCGTATCCCTCCCCCCGGCACCGCCG
>Ga0308414_1000489_pt1 | contig 25299 bp, 17 predicted proteins | sample HotsprSampleOS50_FD_205667 | JGI IMG/M metagenome (GOLD analysis project Ga0308414, IMG submission 205667) | Hot spring phototrophic mat microbial communities from Octopus Spring, Yellowstone National Park, Wyoming, United States - 20090730_OS50 ...
ATGGGGTATTTATCGACAATGTGGTCAGCTTCGTGATTGTGGCTTTTGCGGTATTTATGTTGGTCAAGGCGATGAATTCGCTGCACAAAAAAGAGGCCGCAAAACCCGCCGCACCGCCGGCTCCGTCGCGTCAGGAAGTGCTGCTGGAGGAAATTCGCGACGCCCTTCGCAACCGCTGATTACTGCGGGCCGAGCGAATAGAGCGTATAGCCGCGTAGGTCAAATTCGGCAATAAGGTTTTTTATATCCTCAACGGTAATGGCGCGGATGCGTTCCACGTCCTGTGCGACGGAGATGTATTCGCGGCGATAGACCCAGTTAAAGCCCAAGCTGACCAGTCGTCCCATCGGCTGTTCGCTTTTGAGGACGATGGAGCTGAGGACTTTGTTGCAGGCGGCGGTCAGTTCGCCTTCTTCGACGCCGTTTTTGACCAGCGATTCGAAGATACCGTTGACAATCGCCTCAACTTGTGCGGCGTTTTGCGGGTCGCAACAGACATAGCTGCACATCGCTCCTGTGCCGTCCATTGCGGCAATGTCCATCATGGCCGTGTCGGCAATCGCCGGATCGACCAGCGACCAGAAATACCGCGACCCGCTGGCGTCGCCGACGATGACGCTGAGCAGCTTGGCCGCATACCAGCGGTCGTCCTGCATCGACACCGACGGACTGTACAACGCTATGTGGCGGCGATTCAGATTGGCTTTGGCGTCATACCTTTTTTGCGGACGGCTGCGATGGGCGGGCAGGTCGCGCCCGGCCTGATCGGGCCTCCATACGCCGCATTTCTGCTCGGCCAGCCGGCAGATGGCGTCAAAATCCGCATTTCCGCAGCAGGCCAGCGTCATATTGTTGGGGGCGTAGCGTCGGGTAAAGTATTCGCGCATCTGGCCGCTGGTCAGGGCGGTGATGCTTTCAACAGACCCCAGCACGCTGTTGCCGCAGGGGTGTTCGCCGAAATACAGTTCTCGACCGCGATCAAAGACCAGAAAATCCGGCATGTCCAGATACATGGCGATTTCTTCGAGGATGACCTGCTTTTCGATATCGAAATCCTCCTGCCGCAGCGATGGCCGCATCAATTGACACCAGAGGTCGGTAACCGCCTCCAGATACTCCGGCAGCACGGCGGCATAATAGACGGTGTTTTCCTCGCTGGTAAAGGCGTTGAACTTGGCGCCCAGCCGGTCAAAGGCCTCGTTGACCTCTAAGGCCGACAGCGTTTCAGTGCCTTTGAACAGCATGTGTTCCAGAAAGTGCGACACGCCGCTGACGGCGGGGGTTTCGTCGCGCGAGCCGGTACGGACAAAAAAGCCGACCGCCGCAGATTGTGCGCTGGGGTTGATTTCGCCGATGACGACAAGGCCGTTGTCAAGCTGTCTGTGTTTGAATTCCATAAGCGGTTATACTCGTATTTCTTTGGGGCCGATGGTTACGGCGGTGAAGGTTTCAAAGGGATGTGCCTGCAAAAACGCCCCGACGGACGAGACGGTCAAACGCTCGATGGCTTGGCGGATTTCGTCCAGCGGCCGTACGCGCCCCAGCAGGAAATAATCGCCGGCGATGCCGGCCGCACGCGAGCCGGACGATTCGCTCTGCATAATCAGCGAGCTTTTAAGGCCAACTTTAGCCCGCTGCAGCTCATCGGCGGTGATGCCGTCTTTGAGCCGCTGGAATTGCTCCCAGGTAACCTCAAGCGTCTGCTGGGCTTTGTCGGGTGTAGTGCCGGCGTAGCAGGATATACCCGCCCAGTCGCGCAGCGTATGGTATCGCGCCCCGACGGCATAGCACAGGCCGCGTTTTTCGCGTACTTCGGTGAACAGCCGGCTGCTCATACTGCCCGACAGCACGGTAACGGCGGCCATTGTTTCGTAATAATGCCCCGCCGAAATCGGCGGAATAGCCGTCATCAGCCCGATATGCACCTGAGCGCCGTCGTTGGGATGATGCGTATAGCGGATCGTTTTGGGAGCGGGGCGGACGGCGGTGTGCCGCTGCGGCGTCAAATCGCCGAAATGATTTTCGAGCCGGCGGCAAACCTTATCAAAATCGTAGCAGCCGGCAATCGAAAAAATCATCCGCGAAGGGTCGCGCAATTGTGCGGCGATCGCGGCGCATTGGGCGGCGGTCATGGCTTCCAGCTCTTGGGTTTTTCCCTGTCCGGGGCGTCCCAACGGGTCGGGATAATACTGCTCGTGCAGCAGCATCATGACTTTGGATCGCGGGTCGTCGTCCATCGCCGCCAGTTCCTGAATGGCCAGTTGCCGCGCCGGTTCGAACTGCTCGGCTTCCAGCCGGGGCGTAAGCAGGATATCGGCGTATAACGCAATCGCGGACTCCAGATTGTCCGCCTCCAGTGCGCCGTTGAGCGTCAGGTGGTGGGTGTTGACCGATGCGCTGTGGTGGACGCCCAAACCGTCCAGTGCGTCGATGAGCTGACGGCTGGTGCGCGTGCCGGCGCCGCGAAAGAGCCAGTCGCACAAGACCGACCCTGCTCCGCAGCATCCGTCCGGCAGCAGGGCGGCTCCTCCGGGCGTCAAGATGTTAAACGAGACCGAGCGGACAGATTCCATCCGTTCGCCCAGAATCACAAGGCCGTTGGAAAGCCGATGAAAATCCAATGAAGTCATTTTGCAGCGTTCTCAGTTCGTAGTTCTTGGTTCTTAGAAATCGTCAATCGACAATAGTCAATTATGCGACGGCGGTTTCGGTTTCTTCCTCCACAGTCTGCTCGCCTTCGAACCGGACGCTGATTTTCTTGCTGACGCCCTGCGTCTGCATGGTGATGCCGTACAGTACATCGGCGATGCTCATCGTTCGCTTGGAGTGCGTAATGATGATAAACTGCGATTGTGCCTGGAATTCCTTGACGATGAGATTGAATCGCTCGTTGTTGGCCTCGTCCAGCGCCGCGTCCACCTCGTCCAGCACGCAGAACGGCGAGGGCTTGCTCTTGAAGACTGCAAACAGCAGGGCGATGGCGGTCATGGTCTTTTCGCCGCCGCTGAGCAAGCTGATGGTGCGGGTTTCCTTGCCGGGCGGGCGCGCGACAATCTCGATGCCGCTTTCGAGGATATCTTCCGGCGTTTCGAGAATGATGTCCGCCTTGCCGCCGCCGAAGAGCTTGCGGAACAACTGCTGAAAATTCATCCGCACCTGTTCAAAGGTAATTTCGAATTTTTCTTTACTTTCCTTGTTAATGCGGGCGATAAGCTGCTCAAGCTGGCTTTTGCTCTGGTTGAGGTCTTCAACCTGCGCGGTCAGGAATTCATAGCGTTTTTCCAGCTCATCCTGCTGGCCGATGGCATCGACGTTGACGTTGCCCAGCCGTTCGATTTTGCCGCGCAGCTCGGCGATTTCCTCGCGCACCAAGTCCCAGTCCACGTCGTCGTCGCGGAAGGATTCATACGCGGCGTCCAGTTCGATCTGCAATTCTTCTTTGACCCGCAGCGTCAGGTCTTCTTCCTTGACCTGAAGCTGGCTCAGTTCCAGCTCAAGTTTATGGATGTTCTCTTCGATCATCGCCTGCTCGTCGCGGAACTGACGCAACTGCGATTCGTTTTGTCGGCGTTCGGCGGCCAGCCGTTCGGCGGTCTGATGGAGTTCTTTGCTGTGTTTTTGCGCCGTTTCTTTTTCGCTGAACAATTCCGACACCGACGCTTCGGTCGCCAAAATGGTGCGCTCAGCCTGCAGCATCTGTTCGTCGCAGGCCAGCGCCTCGGTGCGTGCCGATTCGATGGCCATACGGCTGTGCTGAAGCTGGCTTTGGATTGCGCCGATGCGCTGGCGGATGGCCTTCTGTTGTTCCTGAATCTGCCCCAGCCGGATGCGGGCTTCGGTCAGTTCGGCGTTGCGGCTCTGCTGGATGCGGCGCTGCTCGTCAAACCGCGCTTGCAGCGATTCGATGTGAGCGTTCCGCTGACGGTTGACCTCTTCCAACTCGGCCAGCTTGCTCTGCGATTGCCGCTCGGTGTGAACGGACTGCTGGATTTCCTCTTCCAGCATCCGAATCTCATCGGCGATGACGGGCTGTTCATCCGTCAGCCGTTTGATGTTCGATTCCAATATCCGCAACTGTGAATCGGCGTCCACCTTTTCGGTGTTGGCCTCGTAGATGCTGGTGCGCAATTCTTTGCACAGATTGGACAAGTGCTCGTTTTTGTGTTCGGTCTCTTCCAGCAAGGCCTCATGGCGGCCAATCCGTCCGTTGATGTCTTCCAGTTCGGCCTCAAGCTGAAGGATGCGGCTTTTGCGCGAAATCAGTCCGGCGTTCTTGCCGACTGTGCCGACGGTTATGGCACAACCGCCGCCAAAGACCTGTCCGGACGGCGTTACAAAGCGGTAGTCCGTCCCCAGCCGCGTCGAAAGCTCCATCGCCGTATCCAGCGAGTTGACCAGCAGCGTTTTGCCCAGCAGATGCCAGACCAGCGGCGCAAAGCGGCTGTCAAACCGCACAAATTGCACCAGCCGTCCCAATACGCCGTTGCAGTCGGACACATCGGCGCTGTCCACAAACGGCGTCAGTTTATCCAGACACAGCACGCGAATGCGGCTGTCCAGCGTCTTGTGGAGTTCGGCGTCGGCTAAAAACGCGCCGGTGCTGCCGACCAGAAGCGCATCGGCCATGCCTTCCAACGCCGCCTCAACGGCTTGGGCATATTCGGCCTGCGCGACGATTGCGTCGGCGACGATGCCGTCGATATAGTCGCGCGGAGCGTTCTTGCCGGTCAGGATATCTTTGAGCGACTGGCTTAGCCCCTCTTTGCGGTGTTCCATATCGCGCAGCACGTTCAATTCGCCGGCCGCTGCGCTGCGCTGCTGCTTACATGCGGCGATTTCGTCGATGAGCCGGCCGCGCTGGTCGCCGACGGCGTCCATTTCGGCGCGTTTGGCATCCAGCGTATTTTGCAGTTCGGACAAGACCGAGCGAATGTCCTCCAGTTTGGCCTGGTATTGTGCCTTTTCGGTCAGCCAGCCCGAAAGCTGTTGGGCGGTTTGTTCGGCCTTGCTGTCCAAACGCAGTTTGCGTCCGGACAAATTGCTGCGATAGCTGCTTAAACTCTGTATCTCGTTGTGCAGTTGGGCGGTACGGCGGACAATATCGATGATGCCGGATTTTTCGTCCTCCAATTCGGCCTGCAGGTCGGCGCAGCGGGCGTTGATGTCGGCAATGGCGGCCTGTGCTTGTTCGACTTCGCGCTGAACCTCTTCAAGCAGCCGCTGGTTATCCTGTAAGGCACGCTGGCATTGTCCCATTTCCGCCGAAAGCTGCTGGGTCTGGGCGGCCAGCTTGTGCGTCTGTTCGGCGGCGTTTTTCTTGCGGTCGGCCAGTTCGGCCATGCGGCTTTTCAAGAAGCCGATACGCTCCATCTGCTGCTCAATACGACTTCGCGCCGAAATCAACGCGCTGTCCCAGCGATTGATTTGGCTTTCGTTGTCCATGATTGCTGCGGTCAGTTGGCTGACGGCCGTATCGCAGCGCGAGACGTTGGCTGCGGCAACGCTGAATCGATCCTGCCACTGAGCCAGAGCGGTTTGTTTTTCCTTGCGGGTGGTAACGATTTTGTGGTATTCCGACAGCGAATAATTGACCCGCAGTTTCTTGAGCTGCTGGCTGTATTCCAGATAGCTGCGCGCCTTGCCGGCCTGCAACTTGACGCTGCGGAGCTGCTTTTGCACCTCATTGACGATGTCGGCCAGCCGCAGCAGGTTTTGTTCGGTGCGTTCGAGCTTACGCAGGGCTTCTTTTTTGTGTGCTTTGTATTTGCTGATGCCGGCGGCTTCTTCAAAAATCACGCGGCGGTCGGTCGTAGAGGCCTTCAAAAGCTGTTCAATCTGTCCTTGTTCGATGATAGAATAGGCGCTGACGCCCACGCCGGTATCCATAAACAGCTCGCGAATGTCGCGCAGCCGACAGCTTTTTCCGTTAATCTGGTAGTCGCTTTCGCCGCTGCGGAACAGACGGCGGGAGATTTGCAGGTCGTCCTGTTCCAATCCAAGACCCCGTACGTCCGAAAAATGCAAACTCACCTCGGCCATACTGCTGGGTTTTCGGCTGGACGAGCCGCTGAAGATTACATCGGCCATTTGTCCGCTGCGCAGCGACTTGGGGCTTTGGTTGCCCAAAACCCACTTCAATGCGTCCACAACGTTGCTTTTGCCGCAGCCGTTCGGGCCGACGATACCGGTGATCGGGTGGCTGATTTTCAGTTCCGTCTTGTCGGCAAAGCTTTTAAATCCATTAATAACAATTTTTTCCAGTTTCATTCATCATCCTCAGCGTCAACGCCGAAATGAACGTCAATAGTCAATATATTTTATTATCGGCCGTTGGTGTGTTTTTTCTGTATCAGAGTTGTTATCTTTCGGGTGTTTTTACCGATTTTGCATCAACGTGCCGGCTTTTGTAAGCTCTCCTTGCACAAAAGAGGCATTCAAGACCCCGTTTTTGCACATTTTTTCAATCAATTCGATAATCTGGTTGTATGAGAGCGCCAATCCCGGCAGAGCAGTCGAACCCTGTTTGACTTCGGGTGGTTCGCCCAGTGTCCGCACAATTTGGGTCAGTTCAAAGCCGGATGCAAGCGGTCCAATGACCCGAGGACGGGCAGGGTGTTTGCGGGAAACCGACAAAAACTTATCGCCCGGACGGGCATTGAGTGTTACTTGTTCATCATCGGATTTGATAAAGAGATTGTCGCTGCATCGCACCGGAGAGCCGAAAATCACGATGCCCGGGCGGTCTTTCCGCATCGCATAGACGACTTTGTCGCCGCCGCACAGAACACGATCCACATAGAAACTGCCGGCGATGAGGGTACGGCTGATGTGGACGCTTTTTGCCGCTGCCGCGGTTTCATAGGCAATGATGCGAAGGTTCATATCGTCCAGCCCCAATGCACGAAGGAGAATGGGTTCGGCGTCGCTGAGCCGCATTGTGCGTCCGACAGTTTGGATCGCCTCGGCGCGATACGGCGATTGGGGGTCGAATATAAACTCGCGCAATACACCCAGAGGGCGTGTGTCGCCGATATTGGCCATACAGCGAGCGGCATGAAACCTGACTGCCGCATCGTCGGACTTCAGCAGCGGGGCAAGTTCATCCAATGCCGGTCGCCCGATGGCTTCCAGCGAGACTTCGGCAGTAAATTTATCCGATTCCGTCTGCAATTGACCGATCAGCGTTTGAATGCGTTTTGACTTAAGAGCGGACTGTTCGGCCAGATAAAGCCGACGAATTATTGACAAAAACCGAAGTTTGTCATATTGATAGGCCGCCGGAATGGTGATGAGGATTTCGCCTGCGGAAACGGCATTGGCGGTCTTGAGGCCGAATCGCTCATTAATCCGATTGCGAATGGTTCCAGCCGCCAGAAAATCGGGTTTGTTCAGCAACAGGGAGATGTTGGAGTTGGCGATTGGATATCCGCCGCCCAAGACATACCATGCCGGTTGGCCGGGTTGTGCGTTTCGGTCGGTAAAAATAGGCCCTTGGGCGCGTGCAATCGTGTTGGCAAACTGATTGAATTGGGTGTAGCGGCTCATTTCCTTTAAATCCGTGGTATAGAGATAACCGCCGCTTAATGAGGTGGTTTGTGTTTCAGATAATGGCCGCACAATAATATCAAAGCTTTGGCCTGCTGAAGCCATTGCCGGAATAACCCCGATGACTTCCACTACGGCCGTGTCGAGACTTTCAATGAATCGTCGCGGACTGATGGCGCCTGCTTGCGGAACCTGTTGCCAGATAAATTTTTCAAGCTCCGGCCGCAGTTCGACTGGACACTCGGACGAGCCAGTTCCGAACAGTCCGGCGACAATACCGAATCCGCGGACGGGCAATTCGGGGGATTGTATCACGCGCGCCAAATCATCAACCGTGCTGTCCATCACCGCATTCGATGGGGAGTCGGCGGTCTTTTGCTGTTGCGGTGCGGCACAAGAGGTCAAAAAAAACGCTGCAACCGCCAAAAGCAATATCAAGATATTTTTCATCAAATTAGCCCTTTCAGGCCGGCACTTTAAGCATATCCACATTGAATGACACAGGGGGTAGAATACGCATCGAATGTCCTTGCGTCAAGGATATAGTGCCATAATCCTCTTATTTTCCGTACTAAAAACAGGAAAAATTAATCCTTGACACCTTCTTTTGTCGATAGTTAAATTAGTGAAACGGCGTAAGATGGGAAGGAATCCCGTCCGGTCATTACTTGAAAAGGCAAAGTATGGAGAAGATAAAGGATCTTTTTACGACTGGTGAGGCGGCTGAAATTTGCAAAATCAGCCAGCAGACTATTATCCGATGTTTCGACTCTGGAAAGCTGGAAGGTTTTCGAGTTCCGGGGTCGCGATTTCGTCGGATTCCGCGTGAAAGTCTGCTTCGTTTTATGAAAGAAAACGGCATTCCGCTGGACAATTTGTCGCAGACGCGCCCCGGCAAAATCAAGGTACTGATTGTCGATGATGATGTGGAAATCGTCGAACTGATGGTGGATGTACTCCATCGCGACGGTCGATTTGAGGTGCGTACCGCCACCAGCGGCTATGACGCCGGTTTGGTCACCCAGCAGTTTATGCCGGATGTGATCATTCTGGATTATATGCTGCCGGACGTGAACGGCAATATCGTTTGTCAAACCATCAAGCGCAACCCCGAATTTTCCAAAATTCGCATCATTATCGTCAGCGGCGTCGTCCACGAGGAAGAGATACAGGCGCTGTTGGCCGCGGGGGCTGCCGATTTTGTCAAAAAGCCCTTTGATATTGCCCAGTTGGTGGATCGTATTGTTGAGGCGGCGACTGCCGAGCCGGTAGGGGTCTAAGGAAATGGTTACGCTGCGATGAATAAACCTGCCAATGTTCAATCCGCCGCGCGTCAGATCGAGCGCATTCTTCGCCAATCCGGCGGACTTTCGACGCTGCCGGAGGTGGCGGCCGAATTGTTGACGCTGCTGGCTGAGCCGCTCTGCGACAAGCATCGGCTGGGGCGGATTATTCAGACAGACCCGTCGCTGTCGGCCAGAATTTTATCGCTGGCGGCGCGCGAACGGCTTACCTTCAGCGATGGACGTCCCTCGATTGAGGAAGCGGTCGCGCAACTGCCGGCCGAGGCGTTGCGCGAGGCGGTGTTGTCGGTCAAGGTATTTACGGCGCTTAACTGGGCGACGGATATGGACAGCCGAAAGATTTTGCCCCGACGACAGCTTGCGCTGCATAGCTTGGCGACGGCCTGCTGCGCCGAGGCGCTGGCGGCGTTTGTGCTTGAGCCGCATCAGCGGCCGATGGCCTATTTGGCCGGTCTGCTGCACGATATCGGCAAAACGGCGCTGGACGAAACAATGCCCAAGAGCTTTGAGCGGCTGGTGCGTCAATCGCGCGATACCGGCGCAGAACTTTATGCGATTGAGCAGGAACATTTGGGATTGGATCACGCTGCGTTGGGCAAACGTCTGGCCGAAAAGTGGCAGTTGCCGGAAGGGATTGTCTGCTGTATTTGGCTGCATCATACCGATCCGGCGGCGCTGGCGGCGACGCTGCCTGACCCAAAGCCAGCAGCGGTGGTTGCGCTGGCCGACCGGCTGGCACGTCAGTCCGCGTTGGGGCAAAGCGGCTCTTACGGCCTGCCGGATGATGTGGGCGAATGGACGGCCTTTTTGAAGCTGACCGATGCACAGGTGCGGCAGGTGCGGGATGAACTGCCGCTGGCCGTCAGCGCTCAATGCGAACAAATTCAATGGACGCCGCAGCAGAGCGTCTCGGCCTATGTATCGGCGGTACAGGATACGGCGGTGCAGTTGGCCGGCGACAATCGGATTTTGGGGCAGCGTTCGCAGCGATGCGATGCGCTCAACAGCCAAAACACGCTGATTGAGACCGTTTTGGACGATATTTGCGATTATCATAGTCCTGTTGAGATTGCCGAACGATTTGCCGCCTTTTGGCAAAAGCATTTTGCCTGCGGCACGACGGCGGTGTATGTATTCGGCGAGGCGGCGGATGTTCCCGATGCCATGGTGGAAACGGCGATTGTTTCCCGAAATGGACAGACCCGCATCTGTGCGGTTCCGCCGCCGCGCGAGCTGCCGGTTGTGCCGGAAACGCTTAAACAGCCGTTTAGGATTGTCCGCGTAACGGGGGACGCTGTGTGGCTTTTGGAGCCGATAGCCGACCAAATCAACCCCGACCAGATGCGGATGGCGCCGCTGTCGCTGCAGGACAAGGTGGTCGGCGTTGTGGTCTTTGAATGGATGCGGCCGGATGAGCCGCAGGGCAAGTGGGAATGTGCGACGGTCTGTCGAACGGCGGCCTTTGCGCTGCGGATGGCGCAGAGCATTCAAAAGCACGCCAATCTGTCGGAGCAGTTTGTTCAGACGGTGGGGGCGCTGCGGCGCACCCGCACCGATTTGGCGCGCGCTCAGTCGATGCAGAGCTTGGCGGAAATGGCCGCCGGCGCCGCTCACGAGTTGAATACGCCGCTGGCGGTTATCTCCGGTCGGGCGCAACTGCTGTTGGAAAATGAAACCGATGACAACCGAAGGCAGATGCTCAAGCAGATTCAGCAGCGAACGGAGGAGATTTCGCAGATTATTACGGATTTGATGCAGTTTGCTAAGCCGGCTGCGCCCGACAAACGCCGCGTAACGCTGGAAGAACTGATCGCCAAGGCGATTGACAAGACCTGTCAGCGGCATCAGCTTGCGGGGCTGAAAACGGAACTGGCGATTGATAAAACCGAGGCGGTGTATGTCGATGTGCATCAGACCGCCGAGGCGCTTTCGCATCTTTTGATTAATGCGGTTCAGTCGTATTCCGGCGGCATCGGTACGATTTGGATTGCCTCGCAAACGCAGGACGGCGATACGGCGGTCGTGTTGTCCATTCGCGACAAAGGATGCGGGATGGACGCCGCCACGCTGCAAAAAGCGACCGAGCCGTTCTTTTCGCAGCGTCCGGCCGGACGTCGCCGCGGGATGGGACTTTCCCACGCCCAGCGCTTGCTGCAGCTTAACAATGCGTCGCTTCGTCTGCAAAGTAGCCCCGGCGAAGGGACTACCGCACTGGTTTACCTGCCGAAAGCGTAGCGGTTATTGACCTATAATCTGCACCTGTACCGTGCGCGTCCGGGGGCCGTCGAATTCACAGAAAAAGATCGCCTGCCACGTTCCCAGTTTGAGCCCGCCGTTTTGAATCATGACTTGTCGGCTCGCCCCCACCAGCGAGGACTTGACGTGGGCGTCGCTGTTGCCCTCGCTGTGGCGATAACCGCTGCGCTGTTGGGGGATCAGGGCGTCCAGCGTCAGCAGGATATCGTGCGGGACGTCCGGATCGGCGTTTTCGTTCAGGGTAACGGCGGCGGTGGTATGGGGGCAGAATACGGTGACAACGCCATTCTGAACGCCGGCTTGGGCGACTGCGGCGGCGACCTGAGCGGTAATATCGAGCATCTGGTTTCGCCGGACGGTGTGAACGGTCAATGTTTGGGTTGTGATTTTCATAGCTTTTTATTGTAGCGTTGTGATTTGTTCCGTCAAGCGGTAAAAAGCGATTCGGGCTTGCCAAGCGGCAGGCGTTTGTTATAATGACCTTAATGCGTCTTGTTTGTTATGGAATCAGTTTTCACGATACCTCGCTGGATGAGCGCGAGCCGTTGGTGTTTACGGAAGCTCAGCAGCGTCAGCTTCTGCGCGCTATCCATCAATCGGCGGCCATTCACGAAGGACTGGTGCTGTGTACCTGCAATCGTACGGAGCTGTATTTGTATGTTCAGGCCGGAGCGGATGCGGGGGGACTTGTTGAACAAGCCATCGCGTTGCTGAATCCGAGAGCCGTTTCGAGCTGGCAAAAACATCATCGAATGCGTGAGGGTATCGAGGCGGTGCGGCATTTGTTTGCGGTGGGGGCGGGGCTGGATTCACAAATGCTCGGCGAAAATCAGATACTCCGCCAGCTCAAAGACGCTTACTCGGCCTCGATTGAGGAAGGGACAAGCCGCTTTTTTATCCATCGGTTGATGCACAGCGCGTTTCGGGCGGCCAAAAGCGTACGCACGCAGACCGATATCAACACCGGCGCCGTTTCCATCAGCGCCGCGGCGGTCGAGTTGGCGGCTGAACACGTCAATCTGCCGGGGGCGTCTGTGGTGTTGGCCGGAGCCGGCGAAAATGCCGCGCTGGCGGCGGCGCACCTGCTCAAACGCGGCATTGGATCGCTGGAGGTGGTCAGCCGTACCTTGGACAGCGCGATGCGGCTGTGCGAACAGCTCAAAACCGGACGGCCGCATACACTGGATGTGCTGCCGCAATTGCTGACGACCGCCGATCTGGCGGTCTGTTCCACCGCCTCTGAAATGCCGATTATCACCGCCGGCGAATACGGCTATCTGTTCGGCCAGCGCACCAAGCCGCTGACGCTGATTGATATTGCCGTGCCGCGCGATGTTGAGCCGCAAATTGGCCAACTTTCCGGCATAAAACTGTTTAATATCGAAGACCTCGACCATCAGGTGCGGCGCAACTTGCAGCGGCGCAGCGACCAGATACCTTGTGCCGAAAAAATTATCGACGACCATGTCCGGCAATACGCTCAATGGCTGGAGAGTTTGCAGATTAAGGATGTTGTGCGCCAATTGGCCGAAACCTATCGCCAAGTGGCTCATCAAGAGGCGCTGCGCTACAGCAGCCGGTTTGACGCAATTCCCAAAGCGCAATTGGAGCAATTTGCGGTGTCTCTGGTTAAAAAGGTGCTGCACGGGCCGATCCGCTATTTGAAGCAATCGGCACAGGACGAACGGGTCTGGGATCAGCATCAGGCCGCGGAGTTAATACGCAAGATGCTGCTGGATAAGGGCCGAAAGGGGCAATCATGAGCGGTCGGATATTACGCATTGCCACGCGCGGCTCGGCGCTGGCCGTCGCTCAAACCGAGTTGGTTATTCGTTGTTTAACGGCGGCGCATCCGCAGTTGCAGGTCGAATTGGTAACGATTCAGACCCGCGGCGATCAGCAGCAGCACGCGCCGCTGTGGAAACTGGAAGGGTACGGCTTTTTTACCACGCAGGTCGAGGCAGCCCTGTTGGACGGCAGGGCGGACATGGCGGTTCACAGCTTTAAGGATATGCCCACGCAGTCCGATGCACGGCTGACCGTGGCGGCGATCTTTGAGCGCCTATACCCCGAAGACGCGATGGTCGCCGCTTCAGAGGCGACCTGCCTTGACGATATTCCGCAGGGCGCGAAGGTCGGCACGAGCAGTCCGCGGCGGATGGCGCAGCTTGCCGCGCTGCGGCCGGATTTGGATGTTCGCCCGCTGCGGGGCAACGTCGAAACGCGCGTGCAAAAAGTCCGCACGGGTGAGTATGACGCGATTGTCTTGGCGCGGGCGGGGCTGGAGCGATTGGGGATGAGCGATGCGATATCATTTTGCTTTGACCCGACGGTGTTTGTGGCCGCGCCAGGGCAGGGGGCGCTGGCGATACAAACCCGCGCTGACGATGCGGCGACACAGGCGCTGGTCGCTTGCCTGAATCATACGCCGACGGCGGTCTGTGTGCAGGCCGAGCGGGCGGTACTGGCGGCGCTGCATCCGGGCTGTCATGCGCCGGTGGGGGTGCATGCGCGACGGGTGGGCGATGAGTTGGAAATCTTTGCGCTGGCGGCGCCGCTGCAGGGTTGGCCGTGTCTGCGGCGGCAGGTGCGGGGCGACTATCGCTGCGGCGATGCGCTAGCGGCCGAACTGGTCGAGCAGTTGCGGCAGGGCGGCGTCGAGGATATTTTGAAACCCTATGAGGCAGGCCAATGAAGACAGGCAGCGTTATTCTGGTAGGCGCAGGGCCGGGCGATGCGGGGCTGATTACGGTCAAAGGGTTACAGCGGCTTCAACAGGCCGACTGCGTCATTTATGACGGCTTGGCCAATCCGGCGCTGCTGCGGGAAGTCAAGCCGGAGGCGGAATTAATCAATGTCCGCAAACGCACCGGCGATCATCCGGTTAAACAGAATGAGATTAACGCGCTGCTGGTCGAGAAAGCTAAGCAGGGCAAGCGGGTGGTGCGGCTCAAGGGCGGCGATCCGTGTCTGTTCGGACGGGCGGCAGAGGAGGTTGCCGCGTGTGCGGATGCAGGCGTGCCGATAGAGATTGTGCCGGGTGTTACCTCCGGTATGGCGGCGGCGGAATATGCGGGGATTTTTCTGACCGATCGCGACTCCGCTTCGGCTGTGGCCTTTATTACGGGCAGGCAGGCCGAAGGAAAGACAGAGGACGGGCTGAATTGGGCAGCGTTGGCGGCCTTTGAAGGGACGCTGGTGTTTTATATGGCGATGGGCACGCTGGGCGAGATTGCGCAGCGGCTGATGGAACATGGCAAGGGCGGGCAAACGCCTGCGGCGGTGGTGCATCAAGCGACGCTGCCGCAGCAACGGGTGGTTGAGGGGGTGTTGTGCGATATCGCCCAGCGATGCGAGCGGGCAAGCGTTGGGGCGCCGTCGATTGTCATCATCGGGCAGGGGGCGAAAGTCCGTCCGTCGGCGGATTGGTTTATGCGACAGCCGCTGTTTGGCAAACGGGTTGTGATTACGCGCGACGCCGAGGGCAATCGTGTCTTTGCGCAGTTGCTGGCGGCCTGCGGCGCCGAACCCGTTGCAGTGGACAGTATTGAGATTGTGCCGCTGGCACAAACGCCTGCGGTGCGACAGTCGCTGATGCAAATCGGCGGCTTTGATTGGGTTGTTTTTACCAGCGCCAACGGCGTAACGGCGGCGTTTGAGGGGTTGTCGGCCTGCGGTGCGGATGCGCGGATTTTCGGCGGCGTGCGTGTGGCCTGCATCGGGCAGCAAACCGCCCGACGGCTGCGGCAGTACGGCCTTGCGGCCGATTTTATCCCGTCGGCGTTCACTTCGACGGCGTTGGCGGAGGAGTTGGCGGGGTTTGATGCGCTGGCCGGAAAAAAGATTTTGCTGCTGCGATCCGAGATTGCCCCGCCGGATTTTCGCCGGCATCTTGAGTCGCTGGGTGCGGCGGTTACGGAGACGGCGGTTTATACCGTGCGGCCGCGCCGGATAGAGGCCGCACAGGCGACGGAATTAAAAGACCGCTTAACCGCCGGACAGATGGATTGGCTGACGTTTACCAGTACCTCGACGGTCAAGGCGTTTTTGGAGGCGGTTTCGTTGGAGTGTGTCAGGGCTTGCGGGGTCAAGATAGCCTCAATTGGTCCGGCGACGACGGAGTATCTTAACAGCATCAATCTGCCGCCGACAGTGGAAGCGAAGGTGCATACGGTCGAAGGACTGATTGATGCAATATCAAATTTGAAATGTCAAATGTCAAATGTTAAATGTTAAGGCAACCTCTAAAAATATGTGTCGCGGGCATCTTGCCCGCGTTATTTCTGAAATAATGCCATATTTCCCTTGCAATCTTCAATTAATAGAGGTTGCCTTAAATGTCAAATCTACTCTATCTTCTGTCTTCTGACTTCTGACTTCTGACTTCTGAAAAGCAATGATTAATATCTCAAAACTCTATTGCGGGCTGGCGGGCGTGTCGGACGAGCTGCGTTATCCGCAGCGCCGCACGATCAAACCGATTGTTGTGTTTAACTGCACGCCCAAGTGCAATCTGCGCTGCGTGCATTGCTACAGCAGTTCCGAGGCGGCCTGTGCCGAGCCGGAATTGACAACCGCACAAGCCAAGCAGTTAATCGACCAAGTCGCCGCATTTGGATGTCCGGTACTGCTGTTTTCGGGCGGCGAGCCGCTGCTGCGGGAGGACTTGTTTGAACTGATGGCGTATGCCAAAGACTGCGGTTTGCGAACGGTACTATCGACCAACGGCACGCGCATCACCGCATCGGTCGCTCGGCGGCTGGCGGAATTGAACCTGTCGTATGCGGGTATTTCGCTGGATGGTCCGGCGGACATCCACGATCAATTCCGCAAGGTCAAAGGGGCGTTCAAGGCGACGCTGGACGGCATCGCCAATTGCCGCAACGCGGGTATCCGCACAGGGCTTCGGTTTACGATGACCCGCGACAATATCGACTATGTTGAGCGTATTTTCGATATTGCCGCTGCAGCGGACGTACGGCGGATATGTTTTTACCATTTGATCCGCACGGGGCGGGCGAAAGATTTGGCCGATAGTATGCCCTCACCGCAACAGGTGCGCGCCGCCATCGATATCATTTTGTCGCGTACCGCCGACAGTGTGCAGAAGGGGGTGGTTGAGGAGGTCTTGACCGTCGGCAACCACGCCGACGGGCCGTATCTGCTGATGCGGATGCAGGTCGAAAAGAACCCGCAGGCGGAGGCGGTTGCCGACCTATTGCTCCGTTCCAGCGGCAACCGTATCGGTCAGAACATCGCTTCTGTCAATTGGGATGGCCAGGTATTTCCCGACCAGTTCTGGCGAAATTACGGACTTGGCAGTATTCTCGAACGCCCATTCGGCGACATCTGGCAGGATGAATCCGATCCGGTATTGCGTGTCCTGCGGCACAAACGCGACTACAAAGACCCCCAATGCGCCCGCTGCCGCTGGTTTGACCTGTGTTTGGGCAATTTTCGGTCGTTATCCGGCAGGGCGGATTTATCGGACTGGCAAAACGAGCCGCCGTGCTATCTGACCGACGATGAAATATGTCCATAAAATTTAATTTTTGTTTTTGACATTCTTCGATTCAGAGGTATCATAGACCGCGGCGCTTATGGTTGTCGCAGAAGGGAATGAGAGTACAAGGTTAGGTTCACACAGAAGGCGGGCTATCGAATATGAACAAGGACGCGGTGATACTTGTTGCAGAGGACGACGATGGGCATTTTGCCTTGATCGAACGCAATCTGATGCGCAGCGGGGTTTCCAATCGGGTGGTGCGTTTTCGCGACGGCCAGGAGGTGGTGGATTATTTGCGACTGGCCAAACAGCCCGATTCCGACAACAACCGCCGTCCGATGCTGTTGATTTTGGATATACGGATGCCGAAGGTGGACGGCGTGGAGGTTCTGACGCAACTCAAATCCGATCCGGCGCTTCGCAAAATCCCTGTGATTATGCTGACGACCACCGGCGACCGTGAGGCCGTCGAGAAATGCCAGCAGCTCGGATGCAGTATGTATGTGGTCAAGCCCGTCGAATACGAAAAATTTGTGGAATCCATCCAAAAAATCAGCCGATTTTTGTCTATTCTTGAGATTCCGGCGCTGTGCAAGGGATAGACGATGGACGCCCACTACCCAGTCATAAACCTTCCAAACATCCCACCCATGAACTGAAAATCCTTTTTTTGCGCTAATGTCTTGAAAGCGTCATCGGTCTGTGTTAAAAAACACCCCATTATGAACAAAGTCAGCCATTCTATATTTATTGTGTCGGCGATCTCGGCTCTGCTGGGGGCGGTCGCGTATGCAGACTCGATTACTCAGATTATCGCCCGTCCGCATCAGAAAAATGCCCAGTTCAGCATACTGGCGGTTTCGGCAGCGGACGGCAAGGTCGTGTATAGCCGAAACGCCCAAAAACCGATGATTCCGGCCTCAAATATGAAGCTGGTAACGTCGGCGGCAGCCCTGCATTATTTGGGGACGGACTACGTCTATCAAACCCGCGTCGGCTTGCTGGACGGCAACCTGGTAGTCATCGGCGGCGGCGATCCAGTCTTGGGCGATGCCTCCGTCGATCAGGCCAATGGCCGACAGGTCGGCTGGATTTTCGATGAAATTGTCATCGCATTGAAAGAACGCGGGATTACCCAGCTTAACGATGTGATTTTGGACAGTTTCTTTTTTGACCAGAATCGTGTGCATCCGTCTTGGCCGCAAGACCAGCTTAATCAGTGGTATGCCTGCGAGGTCAGCGGCCTGAACTACAATCGCAATTGCGTTCGAATCATCGCCTCCCGAAACGGTTCGATCTCATTGGCGATGGAACCGGATAATGACTATGTGACCCTGATCAACCAACTTCGCACGGCGGACAAAGGCGCCAGCGCCGTCGGGGCATATCGGACGACGACCCCGAATCGATTGACGGTACGCGGCACGATCAACAAACAGACCGGCTTTGACGTAGCGATTGAACGCCCTAGCGGACTGTTCGGCAATCTATTGGTGCGTCGGCTTCAGGCCGCGGGAATTGTTATCAACGGTCAAGTGATGGAGCGGTATGTGCCGGAAAGGGAGTCTGTGGTATTGCTGAAAGCATTCAGCAATATGATTTGGGATGTGCTGAACCGCTGTAATAAAGACAGTTTCGGATTGGCCGCCGAGAGCTTGGTCAAGACCATTTCCGCTGAAAACACGAAAGGCCGCATCAATGGCGAGTGGCCGCATGGGCTGACGCTTGTCGGACGATATCTCAATACACTGGGCATCGACGACGCTCAGTTTGTGCTGGACGACGGCAGCGGCCTGAGCCGCAACAACCGCTTGTCGTGCAGTGTTTTAGTTGCGGTCATTCGCGATATCTACCAAAAACCGTATGGCGACCGTTTTGTGCTGACCTTGGCGGAGGCGGGCGTCGATGGAACCATCGGCAAGTATTTTCACGAGGCGCCGTATCGCGGCAATATCTATGGAAAGACCGGCTATATCTCCGGCGTGCGGACGTTTTCCGGCGTGTGTAAGACTCCCCGCGGCGATATTATATTCAGCATTATGACCGAAGGCGGCAACAGTATGACTCGCCAGTGCATCAACGATATTACCAAACGGATTTTCGACGGCACGTTTTAAGGGTTGCAGGTCTTGCAGGGGCGGCGGCCATTTTGTTCGGCTTCCTGTCGCGTGCGAAACGTCAGCGATTTGGACGGTTCCATTTGTTTGGCAAAGCGGCAGTCCGGACGATGATAGACCTTGCTGGTTTTGGAGGCGACAAAACCGCCCGCAGGAGCGGCTTGCGGCTTGGCCGTGCCGGATGTCAGCGTACCGGTTGCGGCATTGGTTGATTCCGACGCAGGGTCAAGGATGATGACCCGCTGCGCAAGTCCTTTTTCAATCAGCATTTCGGTAAGGTCTTTCCCGTTAACGGCGATTTTGGCAATCAAGCTGAATGTGCGGCCGCGTCGGATGTCGCTCAATTGGATGGCAGGTGCTTGGCCGTTGGCGTCCGGTTTGACGGTTTGTTGGATGAAAGCGATGACTTTTTGGCTGATTTCGTTGTCGGGGGCAACTTCCACATCGTTCAGATAGACGGGGATTTGTTTGCCGATCAGGGCGGGAAACCCCTCCAAATCGCAGATTAAAGCGCCGTCCGGTGCCACTTGGCAGACACGGGAAACAGTTGCGCTGCCGAATGTGTCTTGGGTTGCGGGGGCAGTGTTATTGGCGATGGCAGTACCGGCCACTGCGATGACATAAAACAAGATATGCTTCATTGCAAATCTCCCTCAAACATAACTATTTGTGGAGAATGTAAAGATTTTTGAGCGGGAATGCAAGCCGAAAATCCTCAATCCCGCATTTTACCTTGACACCTATCCGGTACAGGGGTATCTTTTCACTCAAATCGACCGAGGGTCGGTTGCAGTTAAAAAGGTAAAAGGCAAATTGGCGGAATCATCATTTTTTATACAAGGTTGGGTTTCTATGATAAATAGGATTTTTGTGCTGATGACGGTAGTTTTGGGAAGTATGTGGGCACTTGCAGTGCCGAATGAACAGATTGCGGCGCTGCGTCAACGGGCACAGGGGGATGCGGCAGCTATCAGCGACGCCGACCGCGCGATTATCGAGCGATTTTGGCAAGTGGCGTTGGATGCTATGCTGCTCAGCGAAGATCCTGCCACGGTGGTTTCGATTCGTCGGCAGCTTCAGCAAGAAAAAGGCGATGCGGCAAGTCCTTATTCCGCCGAGTACATTAAGGTGGCTTTGTCCCATTTGAAGACCGATTTTATGACGGTCGAAAAATGGGACGAATCTGACCGTAAAACCTTGATGCTTCGGAACTTAATGGTTCTGACCGCACAGCTTCAAAGCCCGCTTCTGGCCGAGCTTGGGCTGGAGCGTCTGGGACATTCGGATGATGTGGTGCGCTACTGGGCGGCTAAGGCTGTATGTAATCCGGCGATGGCTCAATATTTAAATACGGCTGTCGGCGACCAGAGCAAGGTATTTGTCGCCCTGACCGAACGCATCGCGCAAGAGCCGCAGATGGATGTTTTGCGGACAATCATTACATTCGCCGCGATGGTCAATCGGGACGAGGCGCGCGGGCTGCTGATTGCGGCGGCCGAACGTCGAATTGCGATGTATCAGGGGTGGACTGTCGTGAATGAACCATTCGATACCGTCTTGCTTAAGACTATCGGAATGATTGTGCTGAACGAGCCGGAAACCCCGATTCGGGCTAAAATGGCGCAGAAGTTCGCAGAGTTGTTTTCGTTGGTGTTTCAGCGGTATATGGTAGATCCCAGCCCCCTGACCGATGAACAGCGGACGGCTCTGTTGGCGGTGATTGCGGAGGTGGACAATCAGATTTTTACCCGACTGATGGGCAATCAGCAGACCGGCATCATGCGGGCTATCCGTTCGCCGCAGTGGCGCACTGCGCTGGAGCGGGAATATGAGACCTATTTTGGCGGTGCGACGCGAGCAGGCGAGTTGGGAACACGGTGGAAGTTTACCTACGACGGCAAAACCGCTCCGCCCAAGCTGGCGGCCAAACCATAGATAGATAGTTTGAAACTTTAAAGTCCAAAATTTAAAACCATAATGTAAAGTGCAAAATTGATGCAAAGGCATGAACATTGCAAAAAGAGTTTTGGACGCAGAGCGTACTTTTGGATTTTTAATTATAGTTTTAAGTTATTGATTTTAATTTTTAACCTGTTTCCGCTATTGGGGTGCGAGCGGGACAATCCAGCGACGGCATCGCAGGCGGTCATCCATCATCGATTGCGCGAGAAGGTGCAGACGCTGGATCCGGCGGAAGTGGGGGACACGGTTTCACACGCGGTGGCGGGGGATATATTCGAATGTCTGTACGATTTTGACTATACCGCCCGCCCGTATCGAATGGTTCCGCTGCTGGCGGCGGCGATGCCGCAAATCAGCGATGACGGCACAATCTATCGCATTCCCGTCCGCAGCGATGTCTATTTTCACGACGATCCCTGTTTTCCTGAAGGCCGCGGCCGGCAGGTGACGGCACACGATTTCGTCTATGCATGGAAGCGGATTGCCAACGTCAAAAATCGCAGCAAGAGCTGGTGGATTTTTGACGGGCGAATTGTCGGGCTGGATGCCTTTCGTGAATACACCAAAACCGCCGATCCGGTCGATGAAGACCGTCCGGTCGAGGGGCTTTATGCGGAGGACGACCATACGCTGGTGGTCAAGCTGGTTCGCCCGTGGCCGCAGTTTGTGTACTGGCTGCAATACATCGCCACAGCGCCAATGCCGCGTGAGGCGGTTGCATACTATGGCAAATCCATCGGCCATAAGCCCGTCGGCACAGGGGCGTATCGGCTGGTCAAATGGCAGCGCGGCAGTTTTCTGGAGGCGGTGCGGCATCCGCGATACCACGGCACGCTGGACGGACAGCCGCTGCCGGCCATCGATAGGGTCTTTTGGCGGATTGTGATTGAAGACCAGCCGCGATGGTTGCTGTTTTTGCGGGGCGAACTGGATATCAATACGATTCCCAAGGATAACTTTGGTCAGGCGATTGCCTATGGTACCGAATTGACCGCGATGATGAAAGAGCGGAACATCCAGCTTAAAACCTTCGATGAGCCGAATACCTATTGGGTGGGCTTTACAATGACCGATCCGGTGGTGGGTAAAAATCCCGCGTTGCGCAGAGCAATCAGCTACTGCATTGACCGGCAGCGGTTCATCGAGTTGTTTCATAACGGCCGCGGCAAGATTGCGCACGGCTATATCCCGCCGGTGATGGACGGCTATGACCCCGCGATTGCGGAACTTTCGGCGTCCTATTTAGACCTGGACAAGGCACGGGCGTTTCTGCGCCAAGCCGAGCGGCTGCAGGGCGGCGCGTTCGGCAAACTGCGGCTGGCGATGGGCGGTACGGACACGACCTATCGGCAGATGGGACAGTTTGTCCAGAGCGCCGTCGGACAGATTGGGCTTTCGGTGGAGTTGGAATTGTATGACTGGCCGACGTTTCTGGAAAAACTCCGCAACGGCAGCCATCAGATGTTTTTTTCGGGCTGGATGGCCGATTATCCGGATGTGGAAAACTTTATGCAGCTTTATTACAGCAAAAACATCCCGTGGCCGAACAGCACCCAGTACCATAACCCCGCTTTTGACGCTCTTTATGAGCGGGTCGCCGTGATGGCCAACAGCCCTGAGCGGACGAAGCTGTATCAAGAGGCGCAGCGGCTGGTGGTTGCCGACCTGCCGTGTGCGTATCTGTACCACCGCGTGGCGTATCTGCTGCACCATGATTGGGTGGAAAATCTAATCCCCAACGCCTATCGTGCCGATACCAATGGTATGGGATTGACCAAATACTATCGATTGGATACCCTAAAACGCGATGCGTATAAAAAGAAGTTCAAATGATAGCGTAGGGTGGGCTATGCCCACCATCGCATATATCCTTCTCTGCTCGTGGTGGGCGTGTCCCACCCTACTATGCTGTATGGCGTTCCTGTCCGGCTGCGGACGCAAAGAGGCCGACGAAGACGGACAGATGGCGCTGCATCTTGCGCTGCCGACCAAGGTGCAGACGCTGGATAGCGGCAATATGCGGGATGTGTATGGGATGATGGTCGGCGGCAACATCTACGAGACGCTTTATACCTACCATTATCTCAAACGGCCTTATACGGTAATTCCGCTGTTGGCCGAGCAGATGCCGCAGGTCAGCGAGGACTTGCTGACCTATACGATTCGCATCCGGCAGGGCGTGCGGTTTCAGGATGACCCCTGTTTTGCCGGCGGCAAGGGACGGGTACTGAAGGCCGACGATTTCGTCTATGCCATCAAACGCATCGCCAATGTCAAATACCGCAGCCAGAACTGGCCGGCATTCAATGACCGGATCGTCGGTTTGGATGACTTTCGGGAGTACACCAAGCAATTTCCCGATGAATGGTCGGTCGATTACAGCAAAGACGTTGCAGGGCTTAAGGCGCTGGACGACTATACGCTGCAAATCACACTGACGCGCCCTTGGCCGCAGTTGATTGAGTCGGTCTTATCGGATATATCCACTGCGCCGATGCCCAAAGAGGCCGTCGATTACTATCGCGGCAATATCCGCAACCGGCCGGTGGGAACGGGGCCGTATCGGCTCAAAATCTGGCGGCGGGGCAGCTACATCGATTTGGTGCGCAACGAAAACTGGCGGGGCGAGGTTTATCCGTCCGAAGGCGAAGAAGGCGACGCAGAGGCGGGACTGTTGGCGGATGCGGGTAAGCCCATTCCGTTTGCCGACCGTATTATTTTTCGGATTATCGAAGAAGATCAGCCGCGGTGGCTGTTGTTTATGCGGGGCGAACTGGACAGTTCCGGTATCCCCAAGGACAACTTCAGTCAGGCCATCGATGCGTCAGGACGCGAATTGACCGAGGAATTGCGTCAACGAGGGGTTAATTTGAGTATTTTTGTCAATCCTTCGACGTTCTGGGTGGGGTTTAACCTCAAAGACCCTGTGTTGGGCAACAATAAGCCGCTTCGCAAGGCGATTTCGCTGGCGGTGGACAGGCAGGCGATGATTGACCTGTTGGCCAACGGCCGAGGGCTGGTCGCGCACGGATTTGTATCGCCGGGGCTGAATTCTTACGACGAAAGCATCGCCGACGAGGGCTTTTCGCGCTATGACCCGCAGGAAGCTAAGGCGCTTTTGAAAGAGGCCGAGGCAATTTACGGCGGCAAACTCCCGCCGCTGAAGCTCGGCATGCCCGGCTCGGACAATTTTGCCCGCCAATACGGCCAGTTTCTGCAAAAGTATTTCAATCAGGTCGGCCTGACGCTGGAGGTGGACTATATGGACTGGCCGACGTATCTGGGGGAAATCAAAAACGGACATTTGCAAATGTTTGCCAGCGGGGTGTCGGCCAGCGTGCCGGATGCGATTGATTTTCTGGAGATGTTCGGCACCAAGTATTTTGCGCCGGGCGGAAATACGTTTTTCTATTCCAACCCCGACTATGACGCGCTGCTGGAACGGGTGCAGGTCATGCTGGACAGCCCCGAACGGACGGCGTTGTACCGCAAAATGGAGCGGATGGTTATGGCGGACTATCCGGCGGTCTTTACGATGCATCAGATTGCCTATGCGCTCAATCACGGCTGGTACAAAAATATCAAGCCGCATGTGTTCTCGTACAATGTGATGAAATACCGGCGGATCGATACAGAACAGCGGAACGCCTATAAAAAAACGCTGGCGGAGTTGAAAACAAAATGACGGCCTTTATTATACGACGATTGCTGTACACGGCGCCGATTGTATTCGGTGTGCTGCTGCTGACGTTTGTCTTATTTACGCTGGTCGGCGGGGATATTTCCTATCAGATTGCCGGCAAAAACGCCGACGCCGAGACTATTGCCGAGATACGCCACGAATACGGCCTGGACAAACCTCTGTTTATCGGTCCGGCGGGCGACCGGTTGAACAGCCAGTTTGTCGCGCACTTCAAGAACGCCTTGACCTTCAATTTCGGCTACGACCTCAATCGGGAACTGATTTTGGAACGCATCGCAAGGGGCGTCATGCCGTCGCTGTCGCTGACCGTGCCGATGTTTTTAGGGACGCTGATGTTGTCCATCAGCTTGGCTCTGATCGCGGCGTTTGTACGCGGCTCATGGCTGGACATAACGCTGGTGGTGTTGTGTGTGGCGGGGATGAGCATCCCATATTTGAGTTTTATTATCTTTGGACAGTATGTCTTTGCGTATCAACTGGATTGGTTTCCAATCTTTTATGTGCCGGATCAGCCCATCTGGGTCAGCGTGGCCTTGCCGGCGATGATTGGCATCGCGGCCGGACTGGGCGGCGGACTGCGGTTTTACCGCACGATTTTGCTGGATGAGATGCGCAGCGACTATGTGCGGACGGCCTTTGCCAAGGGGCTTTCGACGCGAACGGTGCTGTTTAAGCATGTGCTTAAAAATGCGATGATTCCGATTGTGACCAATGTCGTGATGTCGATTCCGTATCTGGTATTAGGGTCGCTGCTGCTGGAGCGGTTTTTCGGCATTCCGGGGCTGGGCGATATGATGATTCAGGCCATCAACGCACGCGACTATTTTGTGCTGAACGCTATCACCTTTATGATGTCGCTGTTGATTATCGTCTTTACGCTGCTGACGGACATTTGCTATGCGTGGG
>Ga0308414_1000492_pt1 | contig 25268 bp, 22 predicted proteins | sample HotsprSampleOS50_FD_205667 | JGI IMG/M metagenome (GOLD analysis project Ga0308414, IMG submission 205667) | Hot spring phototrophic mat microbial communities from Octopus Spring, Yellowstone National Park, Wyoming, United States - 20090730_OS50 ...
ATGGCGCCATTCGCCTGGGGCACGGGCGAGCTGATCCGATATAGGAACGCTGATGGAGTCCCGCTGGCGGCGGCGCTGTACAAGCCGGCCGGGTTCGACCCGAAGAAGAAATACCCGCTGATGGTGTACATCTACGAACGGCTCTCGCAGAATGTACACTCGTTTGTCCACCCGCGCCCCGGCCACAACTTCAATTTCAGCCAGTATGTCAGCGACGGCTACGTGGTGCTGACCCCGGACATCGTCTACACAGAGGGGCAGCCCGGCCAGAGCGCCCTGAAATGCGTGCTGGCGGCGGTTCAGGCGGTGGAGGCGATGGGGTTCGTCGACCCGGAGCGGATCGGCATCGCCGGACACAGCTGGGGCGGTTACCAGGTTTCCTACATGGTGACGCAGACCACGCGGTTCCGCGCGGCGGAGGCGGGCGCCCCGGTGGGCAACATGACCAGCGCCTACTCCGGCATCCGCTGGGGCAGCGGCCTGCCGCGGCAGTTCCAGTACGAGAAAACCCAAAGCCGCATCGGCAAGCCGCTCTATGATGATCCGCTCAAGTACATTGAAAATTCTCCCGTATTTCATGTCAAACGCGTGCAAACTCCGCTGCTGATTTTGCACGATGACAACGATGACGCAGTGCCGTGGTATCAGGGCATCGAGCTTTTTCTGGCCTTGCGGCGCAACGGAAAAGAAGCGTACCTGTTGAACTACAACGGGGAGCTGCACGGCCTCCGGCGGCGGCATAATCAAATGGATTATGCGATCCGCATGAAGCAGTTTTTCGACCATTTTTTGAAAGACGCCCCGAAGCCGGAGTGGATGGAAAAGGGCGTCCCGTTCCTCGAGCGCGAGAAAGAGAAGGAGCGGTTTCGCAAAGCGGCCGGGCTGGAGTGATCCGGGCGCCCGGCGGGAGGGCGCGGGGCGTTCTGATAGCCTGAGAAAGTACGTTCTCACATGCGATTCGCCAGCGTGCCCTATGGCGAGCTGCCGGGCGTGAGCGCCCTGTTTGCCGCTTACATCTCCTCTTTTGGCCGGGCGGCGCGCTTCTACCGGCACGATCCGTTCTCGCTGAAAGGCTGGCTGGAAGCCGCCGCCGAAGCGCGCGCCTCCCATGGGGCGCCGCGGGCGGAGCTGGTGGAAGCGCTCCGGCCGGTGAATCCGCAGAGCGCCAGCCTGGAGCGCCTGGCGGACCCGCGCACCGTGGCGGTGGTCACGGGTCAGCAGGCGGGGCTGTTCGGCGGGCCTGCCTACACGCTCTACAAGGCTCTGACCGCCGTGGCGGCCGCCCGCCGGCTGGAAGAGGCGGGCCAGCCCGCCGTGCCCGTGTTTTGGGTGGCGAGCGAGGATCACGATCTCGACGAGGTGAGCCACGCCCATGTGTTCACGCCGCAGATGCGTCCCGTGAGGCTCGATGCGGGCGCCGTGGAAGGGCGCGGGCGGCCGGTGGGCGCCATCGGCATCCCGCAGCCCCCTCTGGCGCAACTGGCCGGGGCGCTCCACGGCTTCCTGCATGCAGAGGATGTGCTGGCTGTGGTGGAAGACTGTTACCGCCCGGGCCGGACGTTCTCTGAAGCGTTCCGTCAACTGCTGGCCGTGGTCCTGCGGCCTTTCGGAGTGGTGTTCGTCGATCCCCTCGAGCCGCGGCTGCGCCGGCTGATGGCCCCGCTGCTCGAAAAAGCGTGGCGCGAAAAGGAAGCGCTGGGCGAGGCCCTGGCCGCGCGCCGCCAGGAGCTCGAGCAGGCTGGCTTCCACGCCCAGGTGGAAGTGCGCGGCGGCGCGGACCTGTTCTTCGTGCTCGACAACGGCGCGAGGCGGCGCGCGGGAGCGCATGCCGCCGTGGACGATGGCTCGCAATGGTCGCCCAACGCGCTGCTGCGGCCCGTGGTGCAGGACTGGCTGCTGCCCACGGCCGTGTTCGTGGGCGGACCGGCCGAGGTGGCCTATCTGGCGCAATCAGAGGTGCTCTACGCGCGCCTGCTGGGGAGGATGCCCGCCGTGGCGCCGCGCGCTGCATTCACGCTGCTAGACGAGCGGAGCCGCAGGCTGATGGAGCGCTTCGGCCTTGCGCTGGCCGATTGCCTGCAAGGCGAGGAGGCGCTGCTCGGGCGCGTTGCCGCGCGGCTCGCGCCGCAGGCGCTGCTCGAGCGGATCGAAGAGGCGGCGGGCGAGATCGGCGGGCGCGTCGGCGCGCTGCGCGCGGAGCTGGAGCGGTTTGATCCGACCCTGGGCGAGGCGATGCGCCGCAGCGGCGCCAGGATCGCGTATCAAATGGAAAAGATGCGCCGCAAGACCGCCAGGGCTGCGTTGCGCCGGAGCGCCGAGGTGGAGCAGCAGGCGCGCCACGCGTTCCGGCTCGCGAGCCCGGAGCGGAAGCTCCAGGAGCGCTATTATTCGTTTCTGCCCTTTTTGGCGCGGCATGGCATGCAATTGGCCGGCGAGCTTCTGGGCGCAATCGACCCGTTCGAGCCGGCGCACGAGGTGCTGGTCCCATGAAGAAGAATTCCGTCAAGCAGGCTCTGAAGGAAGGGCGCTTGCAGTTGGGCACGGCTTTCCAGCAATTGCGTTCGCAAGACGCCATCCGCGCGCTGGCGGCGGCGGGCTTCGACTGGGCGTTTCTCGACGCCGAACACGGCGGTTTCGGCCAGGAGACGCTGCAGGATCTGTGCCGGATCGCGGTGAAAGTGGGCCTGGCGCCCATTGTGCGCGTGGCGGATCTGCAATACGCGCTGATCGCCCGGGCGCTCGATTGCGGCGCCGAAGGCGTGATCTTCCCGCGCGTGGAAGATCCGGCGGTGCTGGAGCGCGCGGTGGGCTGGACGAAGTTTCCCCCCTTGGGCGTGCGAGGGATGGGGCTGACGCCGCTCCATGTCGACTTCGAGCCTGCAAGCATCGCGGCGATCATGGAGCACGTGAACCGCGAGCAGATGGTGGTGCTTCAGATCGAAACGGTGCGCGCGCTGGAAGCGCGCGAGGAGCTGCTGAGCGTGCCGCACATCGACGCGGTCATGGTGGGGCCGGTGGATCTGTCCATCAGCCTCGGCGTGCCCGGCGAGTTCGAGCACCCGAAAATGCTCGCCGCCGTGGAAAAGATCGTCGCAAGCTGCCTGGCGCACGGCGTGGCTCCCGGGGCGCAGGCGCGCAGCGTGGCGCTGGCGGAACGGTGGAAGAGCATGGGAATGCTGTTTGTCGGCTGCTCGAGCGAAATCGGGATGCTGTACGAGGCGGCGAAAGGAATCGCCTCGAAGCTGAAAGGCTGACTCCGGTCAGCCGATGCCGAGGCGCTGCATTTCCCGCTCGATTTCGGCGATTTCTTCCGCGGAAAGGCGGAATTCCGCCGCCCCGTTCACGCCCTCCAGTTGCGCCGGCGACCGCAGGCCCACGATGGCGCCCGTCACCTCGGGCCGGCGCAGCACCCATGCGATCGCCGTTTCGCCCGGCGTGCGGCCGTGCCGCGCGCCGATTTCGCGGAGTTTTTCCACGAGCTGCAGGTTCCGGCCGAGCAGCGGTTCCTGGAACTGCGGGCGGCGGGCGCGGTGGTCGTCCGGCGGCAATTGCGCGATTCTTTCTCCGGTCATGCGGCCCGTCAGAAGGCCGGAATGCATGGGAGAATAGGCAAGAACTCCTATATTATTCTCTTGACAATAGGCGAGAATATCTTTTTCAATGTCACGTGCCAGTAAATTATATGGCGGCTGCAGGGATGTGAGTTCTCCGTATTTTTCCAGCCGTTTGAGCTGGGCCAGCGAGAAATTGGAAACGCCGATCCAGCGCACCTTGCCCTGGCGCTTCAGATCGAGCAGGGTCTCCCACGCCTCTTCGATGTCCTCGTCGGGTTCCGGCCAGTGGATCTGGTACAGGTCGATGGCATCCACGCGGAGGCGCCGCAGGGAGGCCTCGCATTCGCGCAGGATGGAATCGCGCTTCAGGCAGCCGTAGATCTCCCCGTTGTCTTTCCAGCAGCGCTCGCACTTGGTGAAGATCCAGGGCTTGGCGGGCACGCCTTCCAGGGCGCGGGCCAACACCTCCTCGGCGTGGCCGAGGCCGTAAACGGCGGCCGTATCCACCCAGTTCCACCCCGCGTCGAGAGCGGCGCGGATGGCGGCGATCGATTCCCGGTCGTCCTGGGCGCCCCAGGAGAATTTCCAGCCTCCGCCGCCCATGGCCCACTGCCCGATGCCCAGGGGCGTGATCCACATGTCGCTGTTGCCGAGCCTGCGGGTTTCCATACCTTCCCCTTTATAGCCGAAACGCGCCACGGGCCGTGCGGGGGAGCGGCGCGGGCGTAAGATGAAGGAGGAATGATCGGCCGGCCGTCGCGGCGCAGCATCTTTCCGGCGTGGCTTGTGTCCGCATTCTCTTTTTCGATGAACGGCCAGGACTGGACCGCACTGCGGGAGCAGATGGTGCGCCTCCAGATCGAGCGGCGAGGCGTGCGAAACCCGGCGGTGCTCAAAGTCATGCGCCAGGTGGAGCGGCATCTCTTCGTGCCCGAGTCCCTGCGCCGCTCCGCCTACGAGGACCATCCACTGCCCATAGGCCACGGGCAAACGATCTCGCAGCCTTACATCGTTGCGGCGATGACCGAGATGCTGGACCCGAAGCCGGAAGACCGGGCGCTGGAGATCGGCACGGGATCGGGCTACCAGGCGGCGGTGCTGGCGCGGCTCGTAAAGCACGTCTACACGATCGAAGTGGTGGAGCCGCTGGGCAAGCAGGCGCAGGCGCGGCTCGCCGAACTCGGCTGCCGCAATGTGACCGTGCGGATCGGCGACGGCTACGAGGGCTGGCCGGAGCAGGCGCCGTTCGACAAGATTCTTCTCACCGCCGCGCCCCCGGATGTGCCGCAGAAGCTGATCGACCAGCTCAAGCCGGGCGGAAGGCTGGTGGCGCCCGTGGGCACGGGCTGGCAGGAGCTGGTGGTGATCGACAAGGACGCCAGTGGCCGGGTGCGGCGGCGGACGGAGTTCCCCGTGATGTTCGTGCCGATGGTGCCCGGCAAGCGTTGATCAGGAGGGCGGAACCGGCTCGAAGGCCAGCTCGTCTCCGGGTTGCGTGCCCGTGGCGGCGATGGCCCCTTCCGGCAGCTCGAGCACGGAGTGGGCGCGCCAGCACCCGGCGATGCGCCAGGGCTTGAGCGAGGGGCGCACCTTGACCACGCGCAGCTTGCGGTCCAGGAACACGACGTCGATCGTGAATTTCATGAAAAAGCAGTGGACGGCCTCGCAGGGGACAATCCACAGCCCCTCGCCCTCGGGCAGCGAGTCCCGGCCGAGCAGGCCGCGGCGGCGAGAGCCGGACTCGCCTGCGGTTTCGGCGCGCGTGGCGAGGATCGTCGAGCGGGTCCGGTTGACGACGCGCAGGGGCATGACGGATTCATTCTCCCAGACGCGGGCGCCGGCGGCGGGCATATGCCCTGGCGCCGGCGGTGATATGGAGAGGCGGGCCCGTCCGGCCGTAATTTGGTGTGATGGACGCGCAGATGCATCTGATCCTGGCCCTGGCGGCGTGCATGCTGACGCTGGCCGGGGCGCTGCTGCTGTTTTTCAGCTTGAAACGGGAAGTAGCAGTCGTGAGAGCCGACGCCGCTGCGCTGGAAGAGAGGTGGAAGACTGAAGCGGACCATTTGCGGCGCGCCTTGCAGGCGCTCGCGCAGGAACTGGAGGAAGAGCGGAGGGCGGCGCTGGACAGGCTGGCCGGGCCGAAGCAAGGCATGAATTTGACCAGGCGCAGCCAGGCGCTGCGCATGCACCGGCTGGGGCAAAGCCCCGAAAATATAGCGGCGGCGCTCGGGATCTCGCGCCGCGAGGTGGATCTGCTGCTCAAGGTCCATCAGACCGTGCTTGAGACGGTGGCAGGCTCCGGGGCTTCCGCAGCCGCATCCTGAACGGCGGCACTCACTCTGCCAGAGGGGATACAATGGCGGCCTTGGAGGTGCTGATGAGGCCGACGGCATCGCTTTTTCTTGTGGCGTCGCTGCTGCCGGGGCAGGTGTTGCGCATCGATCGGGGGGCCGCGGACTACCAGGTGTTCCAGCGCGGTCCGGCCAATGCGGCGGATGTCCGCGTCGAAGGCACGGCATCTGGCGCCCCGGGCAAGGCGGTGGAGGCGCGGGTCCTGAGGGCCGGTATGCCCCTGGCTGGCTTCGACTGGAAACCCGCTGGCAAGGTCGAAAGCGGCCGCTGGCAGGCCGAGTTGAAAGCGCTGCCTGCGGGCGGTCCCTACCGGCTCGAGTTCCGTGTGGCAGGCGTCCAGGATGTCGCCTCCGTTTCTCATGTGCTGGTCGGCGACCTGTGGGTCCTGGCGGGCCAGTCCAACATGGAGGGCGTTGGCAATCTCGAGGACCTGCCGCTGCCCAGCGCCATGGTGAATTCCCTCGATATGACGGACACCTGGGTGGTGGCCGAAGACCCGTTGCACCGGCTTGTGGATGCCGTTGACAAGGTGCACTGGCGCAAGAACGCAAAAGGCGAGATTGCGAAGCTCGAGGGCGACGAGCTGAGGAAATGGATTGCGGCGCGGCGAAAGGGTGCGGGCGCCGGCCTGCCATTCGCCCTCGAGATGGTGCGGCGGACTGGCGTGCCGGTGGGGCTGATCCCCTGCGCGCACGGCGGAACCTCGATGGACCAGTGGAGTCCGGATCTCAAAGACAAGGGCGGCGAATCGCTCTACGGGGCGATGCTGCGCCGGATCCAGCTCGCCGGAGGCCGGATTCGCGGTGTGCTCTGGTATCAGGGCGAGAGCGACGCCAACGACAAGGCCGCCCCGCTGTTTGAAGAGAAGTTCCGGCGTTTCATCCAGCAGTTGCGGCAGGATGCCGGGTTGCGGGACCTGCCGTTTTACTACGTGCAGATCGGCCGCCACGTGGCGGCAGCCCCGGCAGCGCCGTGGGACATGGTGCAGGATGCCCAGGTTCGGGTCGAGTCGCAACTTCCGAACGTCTGGATGACAACCTGTGTGGATTGCGAACTCGACGACGCGATTCACGTCGGCACGGACGACCTGAATCTGCTGGGACGGCGCCTTGCGAACCTCGCCGAGGGGCGCCTCCGGCGCGGGCCGCGGCCCGTGGCGGCCCGCGTGAAAGCACAGGCCATCCTGGTCGAATTCAGCGAAGTGAACGGCCGGTTGAGGCACGCCGGCCGGCTCAACGGGTTTTCGATACGCGATGCGGCAGGCAACGAATTGCCGCTGATCTACCGGCAGCGGGTGTCACGCGAGGCACCGAATGTCGTCGAGCTGTGGTTCCAGGGAAAGCTGCCCGAGGATGCGGCGCTGTACTACGGCGCAGGACGGAACCCTTACGTGAATTTGCGCGATGAGGCGGAGATGCCGGCCCCGGCGTTTGGTCCTCTGAAGATCGAGCGTTAGCCGGAGAGAGAAAAGACAACCGCGCACGCCGCCGGCTGCCGGTTGCAGCCGGAAGAGCGGGAACTGCGTCTGTTTTGAGCGGCCTGGCCGCATATCTGCCCGGGTCGCGGCAACCCGGCGGCGTCTCCTTGCGGAACGCCCGCTGCGGCGCTTGCCGGGGTGCGCGCGTTTCCCACAGCCGCACGTTCTTCGCCTCGCACGCAGGCGGGAATCCGCGCGTATTCCTGCCGCAGGCGGCCCTCCCTGATCGGTTGGTTTGGAGCGCCTGCCGCGCATCAGCCGCCGCCGGACGGGCGCTGCGGTGCTGGAGCGCAATCGGCCGCTTCCCGATCCTCACGCCGCGGGCACGGCGTCCTGTCGCGTGGCGGCGCACGCCGCTGTCCGGCCTCTCTTCGGGAGAATATGGGGTCCCTTTCTCCTTGCAAATGCGATAGCATGGCGGGCGGAGGTCCGGCCATGTTGCTCATCCGCTCCGTCGCTGACAAGCTCGGCATCCCGGAAGATGCCCTCGAATATTACGGAAAATATACCGCGAAATTGCGGCTCGAATTGCTGGAAAACCCGCCGCGCCGCGGCCGCCTCATCCTGGTGACGGCCATCACGCCCACCAGCCACGGGGAAGGGAAGACGGTGGTTTCCATCGGGTTGACCCAGGCTCTGGAAAAGCTCGGCCGCCGCGCGGCGGTCACGCTGCGCGAGCCCTCGTTGGGCCCGGTGTTCGGGCTGAAGGGCGGCGCTACCGGGGGAGGGCTCTCGCAGGTCATCCCCAGCGAAATGATCAATCTCCATTTCAACGGCGATTTTCACGCCGTTACCAGCGCCCACAACCTCCTGGCGGCCATGATCGACGCCCATCTCCATCACGGAAACCCCCTGGGCATCGACGTGGACGAGATCGCCTGGCCGCGCGCCCTTGACATGAACGACCGGGCGCTGCGCCACGTTATCGTCGGCCTTGGCGGCAAGGCCAACGGCGTGCCCCGCGAGACGGGCTTCGTGATTACGGCTGCCAGCGAGATCATGGCGATTCTCGCCCTGGCGCGAGACCGGGAAGACCTGCGCGCTCGCCTCGGCCGCATTGTCATCGGGCTGAACCTGAAAGGCGAGCCGGTTCGCGCCGCCGACCTGGGCGCCACCGGGGCGATGATGGTCCTGCTGAACGAAGCCATCATGCCCAACCTTGTCCAGACCACCGCGGGCGCTCCCGCGCTCGTCCACGCCGGGCCTTTCGCCAACATCGCCCACGGGACGTCGAGCGTCATCGCCCAGCGCTTGGCGTTAGGGCTGGCCGACTATGTCGTCAACGAGACAGGCTTCGGCGCCGACCTGGGCGCCGAGAAGTATTTCAACATCGTGATGCCGGCCAGCAAGCTGAGGCCCGACGCCGCCGTGCTGATCGCCAGCGCCCGCGCCCTTTGCGCGCAGGGCAACGGCGGAGAAAAAGGCCCTTGCACGGCCGAAGCGCTGCGCCGCGGACTTGCCAATCTCGAGCGCCATCTGGACAACCTCCAGAAGTTCCACGTGCCCGCTGTCATTGCCATCAACCGCTTCCCTGAAGATACCGACGACCTGATCCGCGAAATCCGGCTCTTCGCCAGCGAGCGCGACGTCCCCGCCGCTGCCGTGGAGGCCTTCTCGCGCGGGGGAGACGGCGCCATCGAGCTGGCTGAAGCCGTGCTCGACACGCTCGAAAACCGCACGGCGGCGCCGGAGCCGCTGTACAAGCCCGAAGTCAGCCTGCGCACGAAAATCGAGACCGTGGCCCGGGAAATCTACGGCGCATCCGCCGTTTACATTGAAAGCAAGGCGAAGAAAAAACTGGATCGATTTACCGCTGCCGGCTTTGGCAATCTTCCGGTTTGCATGGCGAAAACGCAGTCTTCATTTACGGATAATCCGAAGATTTACGGCGCCCCGAGCGGATGGACGCTGACTGTGACGGACGCGGACCTTGCCGCGGGTGCGGGATTCGTCGTGGTGATCGCCGGCAACATGATGCGCATGCCGGGACTCGGCCGCGAACCGCAGGCCGTGCGCATGGATGTCGACGCCGGGGGCAGGATCATCGGCCTCCGGTGATCCTGCGCCGGGAACCGCCCGCTACAGCACCACCACCGGATGGTAGACGTTGGGCATGGACGCCTCGCCGATGGCGACCAGCTCCCCTCGCCCGTTGACAGCCTTGACGTACTTTGCGCTTCCCGCCCCGCGGAACGGCGACACGCGGAAGTCCCGCCCCTGCCGGATCTGCGTTTCGGTGATCGTGTCCACGACCTGGGACGGGAACTCGGGCAGCAGTTCGGAGGCAGGGACCAGCGCCTCCTGCAGCCGCCCTGCTTGCGCGAGGGCTTCCAACTGTTCGATCGTTCTCGCCTGGCTCTCGCCGAAGGGGCCGGAGACGGTTCTGCGCAGGGTCTCCAGAAAGGCGCCGCAGCCGAGGATCCGGCCCGCGTCGTGGGCGATGGCGCGCAAATAGGTGCCCGGGCTGCACCGCACCTTCAGCTTCAGCCGGCAGCCGTTCACGTCCAGCACTTCGATGGAATACACGGTCACTTCGACCGGTTTCAGCTCGAATTCCACCTGTTTTCGCGCCAGTTCATAGGCAGGGCGACCGCCGATTTTTTTCGCGGAAACCGGCGGCGGAGCCTGCAGAAACGTGCCGCGAAATGGTCGCAGCACGCGTTCGACGTCCTCCCACGTGAGTTCCGGCGGACGGTCAGCGCCAAGAGGCTCGCCGTCGGCATCGTACGTGGAGGTGGCGTATCCGAAGCGGATCACGCCTTCGTATTCTTTCTGGCCTGCGCTGAAGAATTGCGCCAGCCTTGTGGCGCGGTTCACCAGAAGCGGCAGGACCCCGGTGGCGGCAGGATCCAGCGTGCCGAGGTGTCCCACTTTTTTTGTGCCGAAGATGCGCCTGATCTTGTTCACCACGTCGTGCGACGTCCACTCCGCCGGCTTGTCGACGACCACGGCGCCATTCAATGTTTCACTCATGCAGGAGACAGCGGCGCGGCGCGGGAAGCCGCGCCGGCGCAATCCTTCATTGTAGCTGCTCGGGCGCCGGCCGCGGCGCGGGAACGGCTACACTGAAAACTGAGTGCAGGAAGAGGTCTCGCTCACCCGTTCGTTTGACTCCCGCCTGACGCGCCGGCTGCTGGCCCTGGTTCTCCCTTACTGGCCGTGGGTGCTGCTGGCTCTCGCCTGCCTTCTCGTCAATTCGGTTTTTCAGATCCTGTCGCCGCTGCTCGTCAAGATCGCCATCGACAGGTACCTGGCGCCCGTCGCCTCTTCGACCCTCCCGTGGCTGGAACAGCGGCTCCCGTCCGATCCGATTTCCGGCATCGCGCACATCAGCCTGCTGTATCTCGCCATCCTCGCCGCCGGGCTCCTGCTGGATTTTTCCCAGCAGCTCATCATGCAGTGGACGGGACAGCGCGCCATGTTTTCCCTGCGGCGCGGGATCCTCGGTCACTTGCACCGCCTCGATCTCCGTTTCTTCGACACGAATCCCGTCGGGCGGCTCGTCACGCGGGTCACCAGCGACGTGGATGCGCTGAACGAGCTGTTCGCCTCCGGCCTGGTGTCGCTGCTCGGCGACGCGCTGGTGGTTCTTTTCATTCTGGCCGCGATGTTCCGGCTCAGTCCGGCGCTCACGCTTCTGATGTTGGCGGCGCTGCCGGCCGTGTTCTTCGTCACCTTCCTGTTCCGGCGGGCGGTGACTTCGAGCAACCGGCGCATCCGCGCCGCCGTGGCTCGCATCAACAGCTTCCTCCAAGAGCATGTCTCCGGCATCGCCGTGCTGCAGCTCTACAACCGGGAAGCCCGCGCGGCGCGCGATTTTGCGGCTGTCAACGCGGCGCACCGCGACGCCTACTTCGATTCGATCCGAGCCTACGGGTGGTTCTACCCGGCCGTCGAGTTCGTCAGCGTGGCCACCATTGCCTCGCTCCTCGTCGCCGGCGGCTGGCAGGTGCGGCAGAACGCGCTCTCCCTCGGCGTTCTGATCGCGTTTTTCCAGTACGCGATGAGGCTCTTCCGCCCCATCCAGGATCTCAGCGAGCGCTACAACATTCTGCAGACGGCTCTCGCCGCGGCGGAGCGGATCTTCGAACTGCTCGACACTCCGCCGCGCATCCTGCCGCCCGCGCGCGCGGTTGCGTTCCCCTCCTCCATCGCGCCGGTCGAATTCGACCGCGTGTGGTTCGCCTACAAGGACGAAGAGTGGGTGCTCCGCGACGTCTCGTTCACCATCCAGCCGGGCGAAGTGATCGCCGTGGTGGGACACACCGGCGCTGGCAAGACCACGCTCACGAACCTGTTGCTGCGCTTCTATGATGTGCAGCGCGGCGCCATCCGCATCGGCGGCATCGATATCCGTGAGTTCGATCCCCGCGAGCTGCGCCGGCGCTTCGGCGTCGTGCTCCAGGATCCCACCCTGTTCACCGGCTCCATCGCGGACAACATCCGGCTGGGATCGGCCCACGTCACCGAAGACGCCATCGAACTGGCTGCCGAACAGGTGAACCTGATGGATTTCGTCGAAGAGCTGCCCGCGCGCTTCGCTCACCCCGTGCGCGAGCGCGGCGCCGGGCTGTCCACCGGGCAAAAGCAACTCATCAGCTTCGCCCGCGCCCTCGCCCACGATCCGCTCTATCTCATCCTCGATGAAGCCACCTCCAGCGTGGATACCGAGACGGAGCTGAAGGTCCGCGAAGCTCTCGAGACCATGGTTGAAGGACGCACCTCGATCATCATCGCCCACCGGCTTTCCACGATTCAGCGCGCGAACCGGATCTTCGTCATGCACAAGGGGCAACTCCGGGAAACGGGGACGCACCAGGAACTGCTCGCCCAGCGCGGCATCTACTGGAAGCTCTACCAGCTTCAGTACAAGGATCAGGAGATCCGGCGCTGAACCTTCGCGGCCTCCTCTGCGATGCGCTCAGGAAGCTCGCCGAGACGCAGTGCCATGGGAACGAACCTTGCCGCGCCCTGCGGCACCGCCGGCCCGAGCGCCCGAAAGCCCATTCTCTCGTACATTCCGGCGCGCTCCTCCACGCCGCTGATCAGCAGCGTTGCCGCTCCCGCCGCCCGCAACTCCTCCAGCAGCTTCGCCAGCAGTCCGGCGAACGCCGCCGTGTGCCTGTACTCGCGCGCCACCGCGAGCAGGCGCACTTCGCACAGCGGCTGCGGCAGCCCGTCCAGCACGCCGGGGTCGCCGAGCCGGGCCTCGACCGAAAACGGCCGCTCCATCGACCAGCAGATCATCGCCGCCAGGCGTTCTCCATCCAGCGCCATCAGGTAACGGCTGCGTGCTTCGAAACGGTCGATCAGCCGGCCGTCCTCTCTCGGGTCATGCTGGCCCAGTTCTTCGGCGAATGCCGCGTGATTCAGCCGGCGTATTTGTTCGTAATCCTGCTCGGTCTCCGCATGCCGGTAAATGAATTTCACCGTATTGCCTCGATCATCCGCATGTTCTCTTCTTTGGAGCGTACGGTGATCCGGAGAAACCGGCCCGTCAAAACCCCCTTGAAAAACTCCCGGACAAAAATCTTCCTCTCCCGTAAATGGGCGGCCAGTCCGGCAGGATCCGGCGGCTGAATCAGGAAATAATTCGTGCAAGACGGAAAGGGATTCAGGCTTGGCAGCGCCGACCGGAATTCTTCGCGCAGCATTCTTGTTTCCTCGTACCGCCGCCGGTAGTAGCCCGGATGCCGCAGCGCCTCCATCGCGGCCGCCTGCGACAGCAGGCCCACCGGCCAGGGAGGCAGCCAGCGCGCCAGTTCCTCCGCCACGGAAGGGTGCGCCACCATGTAACCCACCCTCGCGCCGCTGAGTGCGTATACCTTCGACATGGACTTCACCACCACCAGCCGCCGCCGCCGCGCCGCCTCCGGTTCGAGCGACAGCCCCTCGCCGGCGAACTCGAGGTACGTTTCATCCACTACCACCCACGTTTCCCGGTCGATGGCGGAGAGAAACTCCAGCGCCTCTTCCCGCGGCCAGCACCGTCCCGTCGGATTGTTCGGGTTTACCAGCAGCACCGCCTGCGGCTGCTGCGTCCTGACCATGTCGATTAGTGCTTCCGTGCGCAGTTCGAAACCATCCTCCCCCCGCAAAGCAAGCCGCAGGAGGGGACAGCCGAGCAGCGTGCCGGCGATATGCTCGTACTCGCTGTACATCGGGTCCAGCACCGCCACGGCGCTCCCGGGTTCGAGCAGCCGCGGCAGGCAGGAAAACAAAAGACTGGAGGACCCGGCGCCGGGCAGCACGCTGTCCGCCGGGATGCCGCGCCGCACAGCCAGTTCCTGCACAAAACCCTCTGCGTGGCTGGGCGGCGAGCTCTTCAGCAGAAAGGCCAGGTGTTCGCGCAGCGTATTCAGCACCTCGGGCGCGGGATCGAACCATGCGTCCAGCACGTCCGCCGTGATCACCTCGCCCGCCTGGTCCAGGTGCGTCAGATCGACTCCGATCGCTTCAAACGACGCGCCGCCGTGATAGGCCTGCACTCTCATTCGGCAGCCTCCGCTTCCCGCATGCCCCGCCGCACATCCACTCTGCCGAGCACCGCGATGCCCGCCAGGAAGAACACGATCAGGCTCGCCACCGCCCATTCATAGCTCCCCGTAAACTGCAGAGCCAGGCCGAAAATCAGCGGCGCCAGCCAGCTCGTGCCCTTGTCGCTTATCTCATAGAGCGAAAAGTATTCCGCTTCTTTTCCCTTCGGAATCATAACGGAAAACAGGGACCGGCTCAACGCCTGCGTGCCGCCCATAATCAAGGCCACCAGCGCCGCCGCCACAAAGAAATCCCGGCTTGTGCGGATAAAAAAGACGCCGCACATCAGCGCTGTCCAGATAAAAAGGCTCGCCATGACAGTCCTGTATGCCCCAAGCTTTTCGGCCACTTTCTGAAACGCCAGGGCCCCGGCGAACGCCACGAACTGCACCATCAGGATGGCCATCGTCAGCTCGCTCATCGGCATCTTCAGATGGTCGGCGCCAAACTGCCCCGATAAGGTGATGACAGCCTGAATCGCATCGTTGTACAAAAGATAAGCCGCCAGAAACAGCAGCGCCTGGCGAAAGCGTCCCAGGCTGCGGACGGTTCTCGCAAGCTGCGTGAAGCCGCCCTTCCAAACCGCTTCAGCCGGCGGATGGGCCGCTCCGCGCGCCCGCAGGCCCATCATCGGGATCACGGTGAAGAACGCCCACCACGCGCCCGCCGAACCGAGGCTGATGCGCACCGCCATCGCCTCGTCCAGCCCCAGCCGCGGCGCCTGCTGATACAGCAGCAAGTTCAGCCCCAGCAGAATGCCGCCGCCCAGGTAGCCGATGCCCCAGCCTTTGCTGGATACGGCGTCCCGCTGCTCCGGCGGGGCAATGTCGTTCAGGAAGCTGTTGTAGACGACAATTGAAGCCCCGAAGGCGAGGTTGGCCACCAGAAACAGCGCCCCGCCGGCCAGGTACATGCCGCCTGTCAGGGCGAACATGGCAATGGTCGCCGCCGCGCCCGTGTAAGCCAGCACTCCCAGCACGCGCTTCTTGTTCGGGCTGGCATCGGCCATCGCGCCCACTACGGGCAGCACCGCCACCTGGCTCAGAACGGAGATCGAAATCAGATAGCTCCAGTAGCTGCGCGCGTCCACCGGGATGCCCAGCGGCCGGACCATGCCGTCGGCGCCTGCCGCCGCCTTGGCCAGCGATGTCAGGTACGGCCCGAGAAACAGCGTCACAACGGTGGAGGAAAACGCCGAATTGGCGAAGTCGTACATGTACCAGGCGCGCTGTTCGCGCGCGCTGCAGCCTGCATCAACTCTTGTTTCCGCCAAGGCGCTCCTCCACCATCCGCGCGATCGTTGGGTAGTCCAGTTTGCCGGTCCCGAGCAAAGGCAGCTTGTCCACGACGACGATGCGCCGCGGCAGCGCCAGCTCCGGCGCGCCCATCTCGCGCGCCGCGGCCTGCAGCGCTTCCCGCTGGAGCGAGGCGTCTTCCGTCGCCAGCACGACCATCTCTCCGCGCGCCGCGTCCGGCCGCGCCACCGCGGCGTGCTGATGCTTCGGCGATGCCCGCTCTGCGATGCGCTCGGGCAGCTCGAGCGAAATCATCTCTCCGGCCACCTTGGCAAACCGCTTCTGCCGTCCCAGCAGCCGGATGAAGCCGTCTTCGATCACCGCCAGATCGCCCGTCGCATACCATCCCGGCCCGAACCGCGATTCCGGCGGCTCCAGCACGCCGGGGCGGCTCTCGCGCACGTAGCCCAGCATCACATTGGGCCCGCGCACGTGCAGCAGCCCGCCTTCATCCAGGCCTTCCACCGGCTCCAGCCGCGTCTCCATCAACGGCAGCGGCTCGCCCACCGTGCCGCGCCTGGCCCGCATCGGCGTGCACACGCTGATGACGGGCGAGCACTCCGTCGCGCCATAGCCCTCGTAAATGCGCAGCCCGAACTTGTCGAAATACGTCTGCTCGACTTCCGCCGTAAGCTTCTCCGCGCCCGCCACCAGCAGCCGCGTGCGCCTGAGATCGTAAGGGTGCGCGCGCTTCGCGTAATGCTTGAGAAACGTGGGCGTGGCGAACATCACCGTGGCGTCGCGGTCGTAATACAGTTCCGGGATCACGGCATAGTGCAGCGGCGTCGGGTACAGATACACGCGGATCCCGCTCACCACGGGAAGCAGGAACCCCGCCATCAGGCCGAAACTGTGAAACACGGGCATCGCCGAAAAGATCTTGTCCGCCGGTGAAACGTCCAGCACCGCCAGCGCCTGCTCGATGTCGCTCAGGATGGACCAGTGGCTCAGCACCACGCCCTTCGGCTTGCCCTCGCTTCCCGAGGTGAACAGCACGGCCGCGGGCTCGTCCGGCGCGGCGCGTTTCGATGCCAGCCGCGGCGCGCGAAGCGCGAACAGCAGCAGCCACAGCTTGTCCCCCGCCGTGAGTTGCTGCCGCAAATCCTCAAGCAGCACCAGCCGCACGCCCTCCAGCCGTGACGCCGTCTCCTCGAGCTTCGCCCGCTCGAGGAAGGTGCGCGACGTGATCACCGTCTTCACCTGCGCCGCGCGCAAAGCGCTCTGCATGCCCTCAACGCCGGAGGTGAAGTTCAGCATCGCCGGCACGCGCCGCCGGCTCATCAGTCCGAGCACCAGCGCCAGCGCCGCCGCCGCGTTGGGCATCAGCACGCCCACATTCTCGCCTTCGCTGGTGAACCGCGCCGTCAGCCGCCCCAGCGCCAGCGCGCCACGCAGCAGGCGCCCGTAGGTCATGCGCGTGCCGCCCGAGTCTTCCACCATGTCGCGCCCGCGCCCGAACATGTCCACCGCTTCCAGGAACGCTTCGAACAGGCTTCGCTTCCTTTTGGCCAGACACATCGACCGCTGCAGCAGCCGCCGCATCGCCTCGCTCGCCGCCCGCCGCCGCTCGCGGCCCGTCCGCGCTTCCGGCATGCGGATCACTTCCGGCCCGGACCATGTCACGCGAACCTTTGGGAGCCACGCCACCGGATAATCCCCGCGCATCCGCGTAAAGCCCCGCGCGCGCGCCGCGCCGTCAATCACCGCCACGGTCACCGGCGCCTCCGTCTTTGCCGCGATGAATGCCGGGCCGTCGTAAATCTTCATCAGCGCCCCGGTCACCGTCACCCGCCCTTCCGGAAAGATCACCACCAGGCGGCCGCGGTCCAGCGCCGCCATCGCCTCCTTCACGCCCAATGGCTTTGTGACGTCGATCACGATGTGGTCCGCCGCCTTCAGCAGGAACCGGAACACCCACTGCTCCATCACCTGCGTGTGCACCAGCCACAGCGCGTCCCGCGGCAGCATCGACCACAGGATGGGCGCATCGAGAAACGACTGGTGGTTGGCGATCACAAGCCCGCGCCCGCTGCGCGGCGCCTCGCCGTGAACCTCCAGCCGGTACAACATCCGGAGCAGCACCCGGATCAAGGATTGCAGCATGGCTCCTCTTCGCCGCGGCCCGGGGCCGCGTTACCGCAAGTGTACGACACGCCGCGCCGCCCCGATACAATCGAGGGGTGGCCGCCGCATCCATGACGCCGGAAGGCTCCCGCCGCTTTGCCGGGCGCTTCGCTGAAGCCCTCGAAAACGGCTTCTTTCGCCTCGCCCAGGGCTGCCTGCTTTCCTCCCTCGGGATCGGCACCTACCTCGGCGAGCCCACGGAAGAAGACGACGCCCGCTACACCGCCTCCGTGCGCGCCGCCGTGCTTGCCGGAGTGAATGTGATCGACACTGCGATCAACTACCGCTGCCAGCGCTCGGAGCGAAGCGCGGGCGCCGCCCTGCGCTCGTTGTTCAGCGAGGGCGCCGCTTCGCGAGACGAGATTCTTGTATGCACCAAGGCCGGCTTTCTCACGCCGGGCGCCGTGCCTGCCGGGCTGCCGGATTCCGGCGATGTCGTTGGCCGCATGCACTGCCTCGCGCCGGCGTTTCTCGAAGACCAGATCGCCCGCAGCCTGTCCAACCTCGCCCTGGAAACCATCGACGTCTTCTACCTGCACAATCCGGAGACGCAGCTTCGCTTCGTTTCGCGCGGCGTGTTTGAAGACCGCCTCCGCGCCGCGTTCTCCCTGCTCGAACGCCTTTGCCGTGAAGGGCGCATCGCCGCATACGGCATTGCCACCTGGGACGGGCTCCGCCAGCGCCAGGACTCCGATCTGCGCCTGAGCCTGCCCCGCATGGTCGAGATCGCCCGCGAAGCCGGCGGCGAGGACTGCCGCTTCCGCTTCGTCCAGCTCCCTTTCAATCTCGCCATGCCCGAGGCGTTCACGCGTCCGCATCAGGGCGAGCCGCCGAATCACGCCACGCTGCTCGAACTCGCCGCCCGCTTCGGCATCACCGTCATCGCCAGCGCGCCGCTGTTGCAGGCGCGGCTGGCCTCTTCGCTTCCCGGGCGCGTCCGCGAAGCCTTCCCTGAATGCTGGACCGACGCGCAACGTGCGCTGCAGTTCGCGCGCTCGGCGCCTGGCGTCACCACTGCGCTGGCCGGCATGAGTTCGCTCGCGCACGTGGAGGAAAACCTCGCCCTCCGCAGCACGCCGCCGGCGCCGCTGGAGCGCTGGCTGTCGCTGTTTGAAGCCGACGCATGATGCCCGCCGCCCGCATCGAGCCGCCCTTCGACCTGTCCTGCGTTCCGGATGTGCCGGCGGTCTTCGTCATCCGTCTTCGCGAAGGCGAGCCTTACGTCAGCCGCACGCGCCTGTTGCGCCGCCGCCTGCGCCGCCTTCTGGGGCCCTCGAGCATCGCCGGGCGCGCGCTCCGCCTCGGCGAGCTCGCCTCCGCCGTGGACTACGAGCTCACGCCGTCGAACCTAGCCGCCCTGCTGCGCCACTACGAACTCCTGCGGCAGCTCGCGCCGGAAGACGCCGCGCGCCGCCTGCGCCTCCGCCCGCCGGTTTTCGTCAAGGTGCTGTTGTCGAACCCCTGGCCCCGCACCACGGTTTCCACGCGCCCCAGCCGCGGCTCTTCGTTCTGCTTCGGCCCGTTCCGGAACAAAACTGCGGCGGCGCGTTTCGAACAGGAAATGCTCGACCTGTTTCAGGTCCGCCGCTGCCTGGAAGACCTGGCCCCATCCCAGGATCACCCGGGCTGTATCTACGGCGAGATGGGCAAGTGCCTGCGGCCCTGCCAGCAGGCCGTCTCCGGCGAGGAATACCGTACCGAGACGGCGCGCCTCGTGCGGTTTCTTGAATCCCGCGGCCGCAGCCTGCTGGAGTCCGCCGCGGCCGCGCGCGAGCGCGCCAGCGAGGAGCTCGATTTCGAGCAGGCCCGCCGCTGGCACGACCGCTGGCTCCGCATCCGCGACACCGCTTCGCTGTGCGGAGACCTCGCCGCTCCGCTCGACCGCCTCTCCGGCGCTGCCGTGCTCCCCTCTCTTCTGCCGGGCGTCCTTCACATCGCCGTGATGCTCTCTGGCGCGTGGTTGCCGCTGTGCGAGTTCCCGGTCACGGCTACGGGCCCGGCCCTCAGCCTGGATGCGCGCCTGCGCTCCCTGTTCACGGCGCTCTCGCCGCCGCGCGTGACCCTCGCGCAGCGCTCCGCGCATGTGGCGCTGCTCGCACACTGGTACTACAGCGCCTCCCGCGACGCCGAGTGGCGGAGCTTCGCCTCGCTCGATGAGATCCCCTACCGCGCGCTGGTCCGCGACATTTCGCGGACCGCCGCCCGCGCGCAGGGCAGGCTGTTCGAATCCTGAGTTGGCTCGGCTCGGCTCCCGGTGTCAAACTATTCCTGAGGGACGGCGCGCGGTCATCGCTCCCGCGCCGGGTCTGGCCGCAAGCCGGCGCCCCGTTCTTCAGGAGGTCATCCGCCTGTGGCAATCAACCCGAAGCCTTCGCCTGCCTCACCCACCGGCAATTCCTCCTTACCCGTCTATGCCGCTGTCATCGTCGTTGTTGCCGCCCTTGCCGGCGCCGCACTGTGGTGGTTCGTCCTCCGCGTGCCCCCGAAGCCCCCGAAGCCGCCGCCGCTGACGGAGGAAGCGCGCGAGTATGTCCGCAGCGGGCATCTGGCCCTGTCCAACGTCGAAATGAAGGCCTCCGAAAACTACATGATGACGACGCTGGTCGAAATCACCGGCAACATCACCAACAAGGGCCCGCGCTCCATCTCCGTCGTCGAACTCAACTGCGTTTTTTACGACCCTTACGGCCAGGTCGTGCTGCGCGAGCGCGTGCCCATCGTGCGGCGCGTGAAAGGCAAGCCGTTCCAGCCCGGCGAAACGCGCCCGTTCCGGCTTCCTTTCGACAACATCCCTGCCGGGTGGAACCAGGTGCTGCCACAGCTCGTGATTGCGAGGATCGACTTCGAAAACTGAAGCCATGCCCCGCATCCTCCTCATCGAAGACGATCCCGACCAGCGCCGCCTCCGCTCCCTTCTGCTCCAGTCGAGCGGTTCCCATGTGGATGCGGCCGCCTCTCCTGAAGAGGCGCTCGCGCTGCTCGCCTCTGCCGTTCCGCTGCCGGACTGCATCCTCATGGATCTGCGCCTGCCCCGCACGGAGGATGGACGCCGCCTCATCCGCGAGCTGCACGCCCGGCATCCCGCTGTTCCCATCATCGTGCTCACCGGCGCCGCGGGCTTCGAGTCTTCCCCGGAACGCCCGCTCGTCCGGGAAGTGCTCCGCAAGCCGGTGCGCACGGAGCGCCTGCTCCATGCCCTCTCCCGCCTCGCCTCGCTGCTGTTCGCCTGCCTGTTCTTCCTGCCCGCCGCCGCGCAGCAGCGCAGCTTCCCCTTTTCTCTCCAGGCGCCCACCGAAGTGGTGGCGGAACTCGAGCTGGCCTCTCCCTCGGCCGACTGGGGCGTGGCCGGGCGCGAGGCGGCCGTGGCCGCCATCGGCCTCGACGGCGAAACAAAACAGCACGTCTTTGTTTTTGGCGAGAAAGAATCCCGCCGCTACCGCGTTTTTCTCGGTCCGCTCCCGCCCGGCGCCCACACGCTCACCGTGGAGCGCGACGCCCGCCACTCGGCTCCCGGATCGGACCTGGCCATCGGCGAAGCGCGCATCGAACCGCTCTCTCCCGCCGACCCGCTCTTTGAGCCGGTTCGCCACGCGCCAGTCCTGTTCGCCCGTCCTGACACCCTCGGCCGCTTCAGTGACGCGCTCCTGCTGGTGTACTGCGTCCGCGGCAGAGACGCCCGCGGCCCGTGGCTCGAGTACACAGCCGTGTTCTCCAACGAAGACGGCGGCACGTCCACGCGCGACCTCATGGCCCGCTGGGGACGCGCCACCGACATCGAGTACGTGTACCGCGTCTGGCTGGATGCCGAGGGCCGCCCCGCGCGCACCCTCATCCAGACCCGCGAGCACCAGGACGTCCCTTACGACGGCCCTTACTTCGGCCTCCATCCGCTGCTGGCGCCCGTCACCGAAAACAACATGGTGGAGCCTGTGGCGGCCGACCCGCCAGGCCTGCGCTTCCAGTTGGCGCCGGTGGTCGTGGAACCGGGCGCCGGTTCTCGCGAACTTGTGATGGACGGCGAGCCGTTCACATATGAAATCGCGTGCAAAGAAATCGCCAGGGAGGGGAAAATCCGCCGCGGCAATTCCTGGTTTGACGGAGAAAAGATCGCCGACCCCCGGCGCTATTTTGTGGCTGAGTTTCATACCGAGACCGAAAATGCGGCAGTCCAGCTCCTCTACCGTTTCCGCGGCGAGCCGCTCTGGCGCGGCTCCGCCCTGGGCATCGGCAAGAACTTCATCGAGCGCGACGGCTGGGTCCGCACCGCCGTCGAATTGCCTGAAGGCCGCACGCTTGAGGAAATCGGGGAGTTCGCGTTCGAATGCCTCTCCCGCCGCGATCTGGAAAGGCAGCCGGTGCCAAAAAACGGCAGTTGCCGCATCGCCCGGCTCGGACGTTTCTCCCCGTTTGACGCCCGCTGCCGCCCCGCTGCTCCGGCAGCGGTTCCCCAGCCTCCGGATGGAGGCTGGCTGCTCCACGCCGGACAAATGATCTCATTCAGGAACGAGTAACGCCATGGAAATCGCCCGCCTCCATGACAGACTCAAAGCCGAAGGAAAGCTCTCGCTCCAGGTTCGCGTCGTCCCGCGCTGCCCGAAAACGGAATGGGCCGGTTTTCTGGAAAGCGGCGACTGGAAAATCAAGGTGGCCGCGCCGCCGGAGCGCGGCAAAGCCAACGAAGAGCTCATCCGCTTCCTCGCCGCCGAATTCGGCGTGCCCCGAGACTCGGTCGAGATCGTCGCCGGCGCCTCCAGCAACAACAAACTCATCCGCATCCAGCCCCGCCGCTAGCCGCCATTTCTCACACAGGGGTTGGCGGGAAGCCGCGAACTCTGGCATAAACGTTTGTGAGAGCAAATGTTTAAAGCCAAGGAGGTCTCGGCTCCCGCTATGACAGAGTGTACCCAAGACAGCCTCGAGTTTGAAAGCCATTTTTCGCGCCAGGTGGTGGCGCGGTTCGACGGCGGCGCGCTGACCTCGGACGCCGGCGCGCTGCTGTTGCGAGAAACCGACCGCCGCATCCGCCTGATCGAGCGCCTGGCGGCCTGCTTCGACGACTACCGGGATCCATCGCTGGTTCGGCATCAGGTACGGGAGATGGTGGCGCAGCGGGTTTACGGGCTGGCGCTGGGCTACGAGGATCTCAACGACCACGACGAGCTGCGGCAGGATCCGCTGCTGGCGCTGTTCGGGCGGCAAGCGCGAGCCGGGCAAGGCGCCGCTGGCGGGCAAGAGCACGCTGAATCGGATTGAGCTGGGCGGCGAGCAGCCAAGCCGATACAAGAAAGTCCACTGCCGGCAGGAGTCGGTCGACGCGCTGCTGGTGGAGGTGTTTCTGGAAGCTCACGAGGAAGCGCCGGACTGCATCGTGCTGGATCTGGACGTGACGGATCTGCCCTTGCACGGCCGGCAGGAGGGCCGGTTTTTCCACGGCTATTACGACGAGTATTGCTACCTGCCGCTGTATATTTTTGCCGGCGAGCATTTGTTGTGTGCGCGGCTGCGGACAGCGGATCAGGACGCGGCGGCGGGATCGACGGAAGAGGTGAAGCGGATTGTCGGGCAGATCCGGGGGCGGTGGCCCGGGGTGCCGATCGTGGTGCGGGCCGATTCGGGTTTCTGCCGCGAGGAGCTGATGGCGTGGTGCGAGCAGCAGGGCGTGGGCTACGTGTTGGGCCTGGCGCGCAATGAGCGGCTGCGCCGGCTCATCGCGCCGCAGATGGAGGAGGCGGCGCGGCGGCAGCAGGCCAGCGGCCGGCCGGCGCGCGTGTTCACCGAGTTCGCCTACCGGACGACGACGGGGTCGTGGAGCCGGGCGCGGCGGGTGGTGGCGAAGGCCGAGCAGCTGGACGGGAAGGAGAATCCGCGCTTTGTGGTGACGAACCTGGGCGCGGACGAGTGGCCGGCGCAGAGGTTGTACGAGGAGCTGTATTGCGCGCGCGGGGAGATGGAGAACCGGATCAAGGAGCAGCTGAGCCTGTTTGCGGACCGGGTCAGCGCGGAGACGATGAAGGCCAACCAGCTGCGGCTGAGCCTGGCCGGGTGCGCGTATGTGCTGGTGCAGGCGCTGAGGCGGCTGGGGCTGAAGGGGACGGAGATGGCGAGGGCGCAGGCGGCGACGATCCGGGAGCGGCTGCTGAAAATCGGGGTCCGGGTTCGAATCTCAGTGCGCCGGATCTGGTTGTCGATGGCGTCGGGTTATCCGTGGCAGGGGCTGTTCCGGCTGGCGTGGGCGCAACTGCGCTGCTGAGGGCGCGGGGCCCGCGCGGGCCTTTGCGGCGAGCGCCAATGAGAATGCGGTTTTCAAGCGATTCCGGGCGGAGCTTTGGTCAAAAATGCCTCCGCGAGCTGCGGCAGAGGCACAGAGGGGCGCTTCCGGCCCGGCAGAAGGGCGTCCACGGCGCGACCGGCAAAAACCGCACCCGATTTTGACCTCAAATCAGACTCTGCGACCGCCTCCGGGCGGGCTGCTGGGGGAGGTGTGAGAAATGCCGGTTAGCAACAATACTGTTCACTTAACAATCCTGATTCGTTTGGCGGCATCGATCCGGCGGGTTCTGTGCCGCTTGCGTGGGCGCAGGTTGTAGTTGCTCATCTTCCGCTTCACCCCGCGGCAGTTCAGCCGGCTTCTGCTCGACTCGACCCGCTCTTCGAGAATCTCATCGAGGATCGCTTCATGCAGGGCTTTCTTCTGCCGAGGGGGGAATAGCGGCGTAGCGCGCCAGCCGGCGCTGGACCACCCGCGCGGCATGCAGAAAGGAGAGCCGGTCGGGATCTTCATCGGCCTTCAGCGCGGCCTCGTGCATCAGTCCGCGGATGGCGAAGTGAGCCATGAGCAGGCCCCAGAACTCCTGTTCGACCAACTCCGGCGTCTTGCTCCGCAGCACGATCTGCGCGCCCCGCAGGTGCGTCTTCAACTCGTCGAGCGCGGTCTCTATCTCCCAGCGCTCGTGATACAGCGCGGCCAGTTCTTTGGCCGGAGCCAGCTTGGGGTCGAGGATCGTCGTGATCAACCGGTACAGCGGCTCGGCGCCCGGCACCCGGTCGAGCCGGTAATCCACCACGCGCACCACAATCCCGTTGCGCTGATGGCGGCGGTCCCCGGTCGAGGCGTAGATCCGGCTGAGATAGGAGCCATCGGCCAGCCGCTGGTCGACCTCCAGGCGGGCATTCCGGCGAACCCGCCACAGCAAGTCCGCCCCCGTTTGGGCCGCCCTTTGCCAGAGATCGTAGCTGGCAAAGAGGCGGTCGGCCAGGCAGAGCATGCCCCTGCCCAGCGCGGGCACTACGTCACGGGCCAGAGTCCTTTCATCGGTGGAAAACGGCCCCATCCGCGCCGCCCACAACACATGGGTTCCGTTCTCCAACAGGGCCACGAAACGGAGCTTGGGATAAGCGCTTTCGCCCCGGCTGGCGCCGGGCCGCCCATAGGCCTTCTCGTTGTCCCGGGTGTCGGCCACGTCCAGCGTGCTGCCGTCCAGGCTAACCAGGCGCCAATCCCGATACCAGGCCCCCTTGGTGCGTTTGTCGGCGATCGGGCCAACCAGGCCGGCATAGAGCCGGCGCAGCGGCTCGGCCCCCAGGCGGCTGCGCGCCTGCGAGATGCCGGATTTGCCGGCCACCCTGACGCGCACGGAGGGGTCGAGCAGCCACTGCACGCCCTCCAGCAAACAGCGCAACACTTCGCGGGTCGAAGAGCGCATATACAAGGCCAGCGCAATCACGTAGTAGACAACCACGTGCGCCGGCAAATCCCGCTCGCGGATGCTGGCCCGCCCCGTTTCGGCCAGCACGGCGCGCACGCGCGCCAAAGGAAAGAACTTCGCGATCACGCCGAGGCTGATGTAATCGCTGATCCGGCTCCCGGCCGGCAAAGACGCAACGGTACGAGCCATTCCCGGGGCCTCCCGCCCCAAACAGAATAGC
>Ga0308414_1000494_pt1 | contig 25234 bp, 15 predicted proteins | sample HotsprSampleOS50_FD_205667 | JGI IMG/M metagenome (GOLD analysis project Ga0308414, IMG submission 205667) | Hot spring phototrophic mat microbial communities from Octopus Spring, Yellowstone National Park, Wyoming, United States - 20090730_OS50 ...
AACTACGACGTCGCCCGCCCGCAAACACAGAGCCTGCCACGGGTGGGCGACTATCAGACCCTCGATTGGGAGCGGATCGCGGCGATCCGCCCCGACGTGATGATCGTCTTCATGTCGCCCCAGCGGATGCCGCCGGGCATCAGGCAGCGCGCCGAGCAACTGGGCATACAACTGGTCAACGTCCGCACCGAGCGCCTGGAAGACATCCTGCGAACCATCGGCGAGCTGGCCTCGTTGACCGGCGAGCAGACCGGAGGGGCGATGCTGAAGGACAAACTCGCATTCGAGCTGAGGCAGGCCAGCGAGATGGCGCTGGGCCGGCCGCCCGTGAGCGTCCTGATCGCCCGCGACAAGTCGCTGGAGGGGGTGGTCGGCCGGGAGAACTTCATCGACGACGTGCTGGCACTGGTTGGGGGCCAGAACGTGGTGCAGGCGGCGGGATGGCCGTCGGTGGATCGGGAACTGATTCTGTCACTGAAGCCGCAGGTGATCGTCCAGCTCCTGCCCGAAGCAACGCCGCAGGTGCTGGCGGAGGCCAGGGTGGCATTGGCGGGGCTGGAAAGCGTCCCGGCGGTTGCCGAGGGGCGCGTCCATGTGCTCACGGAATGGTGGACCCAGCAGCCCGGATCCCACGTCGGCGAGCTGGCGCTGCGGCTGGCACAGATACTGCATCGCGAAGGGCGATAGCCGCCGACGCAGCCGTAACGCATTTCTCGAGATGAATAGTTGTCGAAATGCGGTGTTTTTGTCTGGTTCTTGCTTATTTGGGCTATTTTCACTGGACACCCGGCGCCACGCGTAATAAGGTGGGAGGGGACGTCGTCCCTCTTGCGCACGGAATAGTCACGGGGCGTTGCGACCTTTTTTGGAAGGAGGATTTGGTATATGCGCAATCACCACAAGCGTCGGACGGTGCGTCATCACAGGAAGATCGAGCAAATGGCCGGGGCCATCATCTCCGCCTTCGAGGAGCTTGAGCAGCGCCGGCTGTTGTCCGGGGCGCCGCCTGTGGCCGCGGCCGATCAGTTCACCACCGACGAGGACGTGCCTCTGGCGATCGTGGCCCCGGGCGTCCTGGCCAACGACACCGACCCCGAAAACGATCCGCTCACCGCGGTGCTGGTTACACAGCCGGCCAACGGCGCCGTAGCGCTCAACCCCGACGGCTCGTTCACCTACACTCCCAATCCGGACTTTAACGGCACCGACTCGTTCACCTACGCCGCCCACGACGGCACCAGCCTGAGCGAGCCGGCCACCGTGACCATCACGATCAACCCCGTCAACGACGCCCCGGTCACCGCCGACGACAGCTACACCACGCCCGTGGGCCAGGTCCTGACGGTGGATGCCCCCGGCGTTCTGGCCAATGACACCGACGTCGAGGGCGACACCCTTACGGCCGTCCTGGTGAGTCAGCCGGCCAACGGCGCCGTGACGCTCAACCCCGACGGCTCGTTCACCTACACCCCCAACGGGGGCTTCAACGGCATCGACACCTTCACCTATCGCGCCAACGACGGCGCGGCCGACGGCAACGCGGCGACCGTGACCATCACCGTCAACACCAATCCCCTAGCGGTGGCCGACGCCTACAGCATCGACGAGGACGGCACCTTGCTGGTGCTGGCGCCCGGCGTGCTCGAGAACGACAGCGACATCGACGGCAACACATTGACCGCCATTCTGGTCCAGGGCACGCAGCATGGCGTGATGAGCCTTCAGCCCAACGGCCTGTTCACCTATCAGCCCAATCCCAATTTCCACGGCACCGATAGCTTCACCTATCAGGCCAGCGACGGTTTTGGCCTGAGCAACATCGCCACCGTGGTCATCACGGTCAATCCCGTGAACGACCCTCCCGTAGCGGGCAACGACAGCTACACGATGGAGGCCGGGACGACCCTGACCATGCCCGCGCCGGGCGTGCTTGAGAACGACAGCGACGTCGACGGCGATCCGCTCACGGCCGTCCTCGTGGGCAGCACGCCCAACGGCACGCTGACGCTCAACTCCGACGGCTCGTTCATCTACACGCCCAACGAGGGCTTCATCGGCGTCGACGTCTTCACCTACGTCGCCAGCGACGGCCAGCTTCAGAGCGAAGTGGCCACGGTGCAGATCACCGTCACCGGCATCAATACGGCGCCGGTGGCGCAGCCCGACGCCTACACAACTCCCGTAGGCGCCATGACGGTCATCGCCGCGCCGGGCGTTCTGGCCAACGACAGCGACGCCGACGGCGATACTTTGACGGCCGTGCTGATCAGCGGCCCATCCAACGGCACGCTGACGCTCAATCCCGACGGCTCGTTCATCTACACGCCCAACGAGGGCTTCAACGGCATCGACAGCTTCACCTACCGCGCCAACGACGGCGCCGCTTTCAGCAACGACGCGGTCGTGACGATCACGGTCAACACGGCGCCGGTCGCGGCCGATGATGCGTTCACCACCGACGAGGACACGACGCTGGTCGTGGACGCCCCCGGCGTGGTCGGCAATGACAGCGACGTTGACGGCAACCCGCTGACGGCGGTGCTGGTCAGTGGTCCATCCAACGGTACGCTGACCCTCAACGCCGACGGCTCGTTCACCTACGTGCCCAACGCCGACTTCCACGGCACCGACAGCTTCACCTACGCGGCCAGCGACGGCCTCGCCCAGAGCAATCCGGCCACGGTCGTCATCACCGTCAACGCGGTCAACGATGCCCCGGTGGCCGTCGACGACGCCTTCAGCGTGCAGTCGGGTTCGACGCTCAGCGTCGTGGCCCCGGGCGTGCTCGCCAACGACAGCGACGTCGAAGGCGATGCCCTGGTGGCCCTGCTGGTGAGCGGCCCGGGCAACGGCACGCTTGAGCTCAATCCGAATGGCTCGTTCGTGTACATACCCAATCCGGGATTCGTGGGCGCCGACTCCTTCACCTACGTGGCCAGCGACGGGCAACTTCAGAGCAACACCGCGATGGTGCTGATCACTGTCAGCGCCGCGGCCAATACGGCGCCGGTGACGGTCGGCGATTCCTATACGACGCCGGGCGGCGTTGAGCTGACCGTGGCGGCGCCGGGCGTTCTGGCCAACGACAGCGACGCCGACGGCGATACCCTGACGGCCGTGCTGGTCAGCGGCCCGGCCCACGGCACGCTGACGCTCAACGCCGACGGCTCCTTCACCTACGTTCCCAACGCCGGTTTCAACGGCATCGACGCCTTCACCTACCGCGCCAACGACGGGACCGACGATGGCAACGAGGCCGTGGTGACCATCACCGTGAACACGGCGCCGGTCGCGGCCGGCGATGCGTTCACGACGGATGAGGACACCACGCTGGTCGTGAACGCGCCGGGCGTTCTGACCAACGACACCGACGCCGACGGCAACACGCTCACGGCGGTGCTGCTCAGCGCCCCGGCCAACGGCACGCTCACCCTCAACCCCGACGGCTCGTTCACCTACGTCCCCAACGCTGACTTCCACGGCACCGACAGCTTCACCTACGCGGCCAGCGACGGCCTGGCTCAGAGCAGCCCGGCCACGGTGGTGATCACGGTCAATCCCGTGAACGATCCGCCGGTGTCCTCGGACAACAGCTTCACCGTGAACGCCGGCTCGACGCTTACCGTCGGCGCCCCCGGGGTGCTTGCCAACGACACCGACGTCGATGGCGATGCGCTGACGGCCGTGCTGGTCAGCGGTCCGTCGAATGGCACGCTGACGCTCAACGCCGACGGTTCGTTCACCTACGCTCCCAGCGCCGCTTTCGTGGGCACCGACAGCTTCACCTACCGCGCCAGCGATGGCACGGTGCAGGGCAATACGGCCACCGTGAGCATCCAGGTCACCGCCGCAGTTCCGCCCCTCGTGGCCAACGATGTCAACTCCGTGCGGGCGCCGGCAGCGTCCGTGTCGATCAACGTGCTCTCGCACGTGACCGGCGGGGCGGCCGTGGCGGGCATCTCGATTGTCGGCTTCCCCTTCTTCGGCTCGGTGAGCATCAACAACAACGGGACGCCGCTGGATCCGAGCGACGATTTCCTGGTGTATCAGCCCGACGGCCGCTCGACGCGCCGCGATCAGTTCACCTACCGGGTGACCGACGTGCTGGGCAACACGGCCACGGGCACGGTGAGGGTTGACGTGGTCGGCGCGGCCCTGCTGCCCAGTCCCATCCGAGCGGGTCTGCGCGACCTGGTCGTGCTGGGCACCAACGGCGACGACATCATCCGCGTGGTGTCGCAGGGCGGGCGAAACGTCCAGGTCATCCTCAACAATCAGGCGCTGGGCACCTTCAACGTCTCCGGCCGCATCATCGTCAAGGGCTTCGAGGGCAACGACGGCATCGACGTGACCGGCGTGCCTATCACGGCGCGGCTCTACGGCGGAGCCGGCAACGACACCCTCATCGGCGGCAACGGCCGCAACTGGCTGTTCGGCGGCCCGGGCAACAACCAGTTTGTCACCCGCAACGCCTTCGACGTCGTACAAGACGACGATCTGTTCGGATAGGCCGTCGGCCAGTCGGAGAACCTCAAGGGCCTCCCACGCCGGGAGGCCCTTCTTCTTTGGCCAGATCAACCTTGAAGAAGCACAGAAGACCGCTGACCAGCGCTTCGTTTCTGCTACCATAACGCCCCATGAATCCGCCTTGCTCCCGGCAGCTGGCGGCCGCGTGCTGTTGCGCCATCCCCGGCTTGGCATGGGCCGCGCTGATCGCCGCCGTGGCTTTCGCCGCCATGGCGCCCACGCTCTGCTGGGTCGAGTTTTCCTATAACGTGGAACGACTCAATGTCGCCAGCGCCCTGGAGATGCGCCGCGGAGGCACCTGGCTCATACCCACCCTCGAGGGCGAGCCGCGCGTCCGCAAACCGCCGCTGATGGCCTGGATCACCGCCTGGGCCATCCGCCCCCAGACCGTCGCCGACCTTGGCAGCCTCGATGCGGCGGTGCGCAACCACGCCGCCCGTCGACTGGCCTTCCAGGCCCGTTGGCCCGCCCTGGCCATGGCCTGCCTGATGCTCCTGGCGGTGTATCACCTGGGCCGGACACTGGTCGATCCCCTCACCGGCGTCATCGCCGCACTCGTCGCCGCCACCACCGCCTACTTCGCATGGTTCGCCCGTCAGGCCATCACCGATATCCCGCTGATGCTCTTCGTGAGCATCGCCAACGCCATGCTCGCCGTGGCCCTGATCGATGGCCGGCGCATGGGCCTGATCTTGGCCGGCCTGAGTATGGGACTTGGCATGATGAGCAAGGGCCCCGTGATCTTCACCCAGACGCTGGTCCCGGCACTGTTGTTTGTGCTGTGGCGTACGATCCGGCGCGACCACGGCCTGCCGCCTGAGCCCGATGGCGGCGTGCAGCGCCCGTCATGGGCAGCGGCTCTGTTGCTCGCAGTGGCGTTGATGCTTGCCGTGGGCGGCGCCTGGTTCCTCTTCGTCGCCCTGCGCACGCCCGACGTCGGGGGACTCTGGCTCAAGGAAGTCCTGCGTACCGACCCGGTGGAAAAGGCCACCAGCCACTGGTGGAGCTACCTCAACCTTTTTCCCCACCTGTTGCCGTGGACCGTCTTCTTCATCGGCGGGCTGATCATCGCCGTCCGGGCCATCGCCGGCGAGCGCTCCTGGGGCCGGCGGGTGCTCGGCGCCGACGAACACCGCTGCAACCGTATCCGCGATGGTCTGGTCTACGCGCTGCTGCTGATCGTCGTCCCCATCCTCATCATGAGTTTCTTCCGCGACCGCAAGGAGCGCTATCTCCTGCCGCTGGTGGCCCCCTGTGCCGTGCTGGTCGCGGCCAGCCTGCGGGAGTTCCTGGTCATGACCAGATTCGGCATCCTGGAACGGACCGGATTGTGGGCACACTGGACTCTCATCACGGTGCCCGCCATCGGTCTGCCAATCGCCGGAGCATGTGCGTGGAACGACTCCTTTGCCACCATCGACGGCCGGCCCTGGTTCACCCCCGCCCTGGCCGGCTCGACTCTGTTCGCGGCCGTAGCCATTCTCATCGTCGGCCTGCTCCTGCACCGTCGCCGGCGCGGATCGCTCATCGGCGTCACGGCCATCCTGATGCTGGCCGGCCAGGCGCTGCTCATTCACGGCCACGCCCAGAGCCGCCAGGGCCACAGCGAGTTCCGGCCGCTGGCCGAGCGCATCTGGCGCGACCATCCCACAGCGGTATGCTACAACCTGCGCGGTCCCGACGGGCGGCGCAAGATGGCTCCGCCGGACCTGTCGATCTACCTCAACCGCATCACGCCCGTCTACGACACGGTCGATCAGATCCCGCCGCCCACTGATCGCCCGCAGATTTACATCGAACTCTGGGAGAAAAACGCGCCCGAGCCCCAGCCAGCCCCCGGCTGGGAGTTCTACGCCCGCACGCCCCGCAACCCGCGGGAGTGGTGGGTGGCGTTCCTCCGGCAGCCGCCGTAATGCCTCCCGCCTCCCGATCTACAGAATGTCCTTGAACCACTCCTGCGCCGCCTCCCAGTCCACCGTCTCGTCCGGCTGTCTGCCGAGGCGCTCGTAAAGCCTGCGGCGGCCGCGCTTATCGTCGATGGCGATGCGGGCGGCAAAGTAGAGCACGTCCTGGGCAACCTCGATGGGGACCACCACCACGCCATCCCAGTCGCAGCCCACGATGTCGCCGGGGCGCACCATCACGCCGCCGCACCCAACCGGCACCTGCACGTCCATCAGCTCGACGCGGCCGGGAATGATCGTCCGCCCGATGCCGCGGCAGGCGACGGGGGTTCTCTGAAGGATGACCTCCTCCGTGTCGCGGCAGTAACCCTCGGTGACGATGCCCACGACGCCGGAGGCCTGCATGTGCATGGTGTTGTTCGAGCCCCAGAAACCCGTCTCGCGAGCGCCCGCGGTGGAAGTCACGATGACGCAGCCCGGCCTGATGTGGCCGCTCAGGCTGGCGTGCGTGCCGCCCATCTCATCCCAGATGGCGTGCTGGCGAAGAGCGTCTTTTCGATCGATCGGCGGCATGCGGCGGTTGGTGGGGATCACTCGCATGGTTACGGCCGGCCCCCAGAAGTGCATGCCCATCCAGAGCGGCCGAATGGCCGGGTCCATGAGTGTGAGATCAGCGCGGCCGACGGCGTCCAGGCCGTCGGCGACGTCGGTGACGCGGAGGAACCTGCCGAACTTCGTGGCCAGCGCGTAGGGATCGGGGTCTGCCATGACGGGTCTCCTGGGAACAAGATCGCCTCGCGGCCGCGGTGCGTCAAGAGAAATGATTGATCGACCGGGCTCTGAAATCCGCAATCTGAAATCCGGGATCTCGGATTCGACATTCAACCGCCCCGCGCCGCAACCAGTAGGCGAGGGGGTGCTCATTCCGCGGCGTGTGGCACTTTCTGTCGCCGGAGTCTGGGATCGCGCCGGCGCACAGCGTAGCACGGGCGTCCTCGCCGGCGAGACGCCGGCGAGACGCCCGTGCCACGTGAGCAACGATGACAACGCCGCGATTCAATTTCGTCAGGTTTGTGCCCAGCGGCCTGGGCGAGGGGGAGGGCGCGCCGGTATTGCGGCTGAGCCTGGAGTCGGCCTGGCACCTGGCGTGCGGGATCGAGCCGGATGTGAACACAGCGATTGTGCCGGCGGGTGACTTCGAGATTCTGCGCGAGCGGATGGCGGCGCGGGAGGCGGCGGGAGATCCGGCGCGGCCGCCGGCGGCGCTGCTCACCGGCGCGGTGGAGATGCGCATGGCCGGGGCAGGGCAGGCGGATTACAGGATCGCGCCGATCACGATCGTGGAGGCCGAGCCCGCAACGATAGCGCCGGCTCTCGCCGGTGATCTGCAGCGAAGCGCACGGGCCTACCGCGTGTATCTGGCGGACATGCGGCACAACTGGATAGCGCCGCGCGGGGGAAACCTGCGGATCGGCCTCGTCAACCGCAGGGATGATCCAGACCCGCGGCCCAACACGCGGCTGATCGAAATCTGCCTGAGCCTGATGGGACTGGCTGGCACAGCCGGGCCGCCGCGGTATATCGATCCGGACCTGGACTCACTGCCTCCGGTGCGCGATCTCGACTGGCGCGGGGCGCATGCTCCGACGGAGCTGTGGCGAATCTGCCAGGAGTTGGGCGCAACCATCGCAATCACCAGCGACGGAGGAGTACGCGTGGAGCTGGAGGGACGCGGGCCGGCGCCACTTGTGCCGGCGGAGCGGTCGCTGGGCGCGCTGGAGCCGGTTGTGCCGCTGCTGCCCGGCAGCGCGCTGAGTGCGCCGGCGACGGCTCCGCCTGTGGGATCGCCGGTGAAGTGGGGGAAGGTGGCTGAGAGTTGGAACAACGGAAACACGGTGCTGCTGACGCCGTGCGCGGGTCAGCAGGACGGCACGCCGACGGGGCAGAGCGTGATCACGCCGGAGGACTATGACGGTGCTGTGGACGATGCAGAGTGGCAGGGGAATACCACGTACACATTCCCAAAGTGGACGCTCCAGCAGATGTTCCAGAGTATGGGGATCACGGGATGGACGCGTATGCCGCGCGGCGGGTCACCGACGACCAGCAAGGCTCAGGTGCGGGATTACGTCACGGCCGACCTCTTCAACGAAATCATGAAAGCTCTGGATCGCATGGAGGTGATGGAGCTGGAGAACCCGGTCTGGTATCACTGGAATGAGGAAGACGAGGAATGGGTTCAAGGGCTTTACGTGTTCGGGCCGCCTCAGATGTACTACTACGAGCAGTACTATGGGCCGGAGAGCGGTTGGAAATCGAGCCTTGCCGAAGCGAAGGCGCAGGCGGAAGGTGCTTGGGAAAGCGTTCCTGGGGCATCCTACCCTGGCCCGTCGATATTCCAGCGCTGGGCGGGGCTCCAGAAGCGCATCTATCCGTATCCGCCGGAGGATCCGGACAATCCGGTGTATCAGTGGGTCGGCACCGCGGGTCACGTTGCGCCCTCGGCGGAGGCGACGGTTGGGCTGGGCGTGGTGCTGAACAATCGACCGTCGGCCGGGACGGTCTACATCTACTGGAGCGGCCGCGCGACGACCGAGCCGACGTGGGATGAGAACTCGGTCTTCGACGACGCGGGATACCCGATTCGAGAAGATTCGCTGACGCTGCTGGAGAGCGATAGCTTCAGCAGCGGTGGGCCGCAGACCTTCGTCGTCGAAATCACCATGGGCGAATCGCCGCCATCATTCCCGACGTGGCCGAACGAGCCTCCTGATCCGACAGATGATGAGGTGACGCCCAGTGCCGCTGGCTGGATGGAACGAAGCCGCAAGGCCTGGTGCGGTGGAACTTTACGCGGCTGACGCCGATGCCATAGGCGTCGCGCCCCCTTCAACGCGACTTCCACGCAGCGTTGAAGCTGTTAAGCTGGGTGATTTGGAAAGCTGGCCGCATGGCGGCCGGCTTTCGGTGCGCGCGCGGAGGCCGTCTCATGTGTGTGTCCGGAAATCTCATCTGCGCTGTCCGGCTACAACCGGCTACAGCGGCGTGCTTGACGCGGAGGCGATCCGATCTAACAATTCATCCGGATGAACGGATGATCTCTGTCGCCGTCACTGGCTGCGCCCGCCGCAAGCGGCAGGCCGCATCCGCCGATATGCGTGATTGCCGAGGCATCTGCCATGCGAATCGATCAACTGCTGGGTCAGGGTCTGCCGACCGTCTCGTTCGAGTTCTTCCCCCCGCGGACCTCCGACGGCTGGGCGCAGCTTTACCGGACCATCGGCGAGCTGCATCCGCTCAAACCGTCTTACGTCTCGGTCACCTATGGCGCGGGCGGCTCGACGCGCCAGCGCACCGTCGAACTGGTGGCCCGCATCCAGAGCGAGCTGGCCATCCGCGCCGCCGCCCACCTCACCTGCGTGGGACACACCGCCGCCGAGATCGACCAGATCCTGGAACAACTCTGGAACTCGGGCATCCGCAACATCGTCGCCCTGCGTGGCGATCCGCCGGCCGGCGCCGCCCAGTTCGTCGCAACCGAGGGGGGCTTCGCCCACGCCAACGAACTGGTGGCCCACATCCGCTCCCGCCACGATTTCTGCATTGCCGTTGCGGGGTATCCGGAGGGCCATCCCCAGTGCCTGAATCGCACGCGCGACCTGGAGATGCTCAAGCAGAAACTGGACGCGGGGGCCCACCTGGTCATTACCCAGCTCTTCTTCGACAACGCGGACTTCTTCCGCTTTCGCGACGCCGCGCGGGGCATGGGGATCACCGCGCCGATCATCGCCGGCATCATGCCCATCACTAACGTGGCCCAGATCAAACGCTTCATCGCCATGTGCGGGGCCAAGATACCGCATCCGCTGCTGCTGCGGATCGAGGCCGTCGAGGCCGATGGCGAAGCGGTGACCGCCGTGGGCATCGACCACGCGACGGCGCAGTGCCGGGAGCTGCTGGCCAACGGCGTGGACGGGCTGCACTTCTACACGCTCAACCGGAGCAGGGCGACGGTGCGGGTTGTGCAGGCGCTGAACGTCAGGCACGCGTTCTGATTGACGGTCCCGGCGGATGCACTTAACATCCCCGCTTCGGCGGCCGCGGGCATGGCCCTCGGCGCACGCGAGCGGGACTACGGCATGCTGGCGATCCTCAGCGACATTCACTCCAACTACGAGGCCCTGGTGGCGGTCCTGGCCGAGATCGACCGCCGCGGCATCTCGCAGATCATCTGCCTGGGCGACGTGGTGGGTTACGGGCCGGATCCGGTGCTGTGCCTGGACCTGGTGGCCCAGCGCTGCTCGGTCACGCTGATGGGCAATCACGACTTTGCGGTCTTCTACGAGCCGTACAACTTCAACACGGGCGCTGAACAGGCCTGCTTCTGGACCCGCAGCTGTCTCGAAGCCGAGGCCGATCCGCAGCGTCGCGGTGCGCGCTGGCGCTTTCTGGCGGGGCTGCCCGCCCTGCATCGCACCAGCGCCTTCCTGGCCGTGCACGCCTCGCCGCGCCGGCCCATCAACGAGTACATCTTTCCCGATGACATCTACACGAATCCCGCCAAGTTCGTCGCCATCTTCGAGCGGGTGGAGAAGGTTTGCTTCGTGGGGCACACGCACGTGCCCGGCGTTTTTCTGGAGGGGCCGGACTTTTACAGCCCCGAGGAGATCGACGGCCGCTTTGAACTCAACGACGAGAAGGCCATCATCAACGTGGGCAGCGTGGGGCAGCCGCGCGACCGCGACCCGCGCAGCAGCTTCGTGGTGCTCAACGAGCGCGTGGTGGAGTTCGTGCGCGTGCCGTACGATGTCGAGACCACGGTGAGAAAGGTACAGGATGTGGACGAACTGGACGATTTCCTGGGCACGCGTCTGCGCGACGGGCGCTGAACCCCGAGGGGGCCTGCCGCATGGATAACAAGCGCCTGGTCACGATGATGCTCCTGATGCTGGGCCTGATGATGGTCTGGCTGTTTGTCCAGATGGAGCTGCGGCGCAGGCACCCGGAGTGGTTCCCCCGTCCTGACCAGCCTGCCGCCACGCAGCCGGTGCGTGCGCCCGCCGCCACGGCCACAGCGCCGACGCAGGCCGTGCCGGAGGCGGTGGCCGGTGCGGCTCCCACCGTGCCCCCGCCAGCGTCGGCTGCCACCGCGCAGCCCCGCATCATCGGCGGCGAGCCCGTCCCCGGCGAGCTGGGCATCCATCAGTTCGATCCGACCGGCACATCCGCCTACCCCATGGGTCTGCGCATCGAACCTCGCGGCGCTGCCCTCCAGTCCGTCACGCTCAATCGTTTCCGACGCGAAGTGCGCCGCGATGAACCCTACGTCTTCCAGCGGCCCGAGATTCATGGCCGCCCTCAGCAGCGCTATGCGCTGGCCACGGTCGCCCTTGAAGTGGGCGGTGTCAGTTACGACCTGAGCGCTGTCGACTGGCAGCGCGTCGAGAGTCCCGCCCACCCCCCGGCGAGCGACCCCTCCGCTGCCGACGCGCCGCCGCAGACCTCCGCCACCTATGCGGTCCGGTTCTATCCCCCGGGAAGCGAGCGGCCCCTTATCGTCCGCAAGCACTTTGAAATCAGGCCCGCCGGTCATGCCAGCGCGGGGTACGAGCTGCTCGTGGCCCACACCCTGGAGAACCACACTGCCGCCGATCTGAACGTTCGCCTGGTCTACAACGGCCCCAACGTGCCTCCCGTGGAGAGTTCGCGCGACTATCCGCTGATCGTGAGCGGTCACGACGTCGAACGGCACGTCAAGAAGCAGGAGATCTACATTTCCGGCTACAAGGCCGGCAAGCCGCCGACCGCCCTGCCCATCGACAAGGGTCCGTTGCTCTGGGCGGGAATCGGCACGGCGTATTTCAACGCCATTGTGCGGCCGGTGGATGAGGGCAACGGCACCATTGAGGACGTGAAGGTACAGGCCCTGGCCGAGATGGACCCGTACACCGGCCAGCCGCACGTGAACATGACGTTTCGCACGCCGGAGTTGAAGGTGCCGGCGGGAGGATCGGTAGGCCTGCCGATGGAGGTATACCTGGGCCCGCGCTGGCGGCAGACGCTCAAGAGCGATTACTACATGGCGTTTCCGCGGGCGTACCACGAGACGCTGGTGCTGACGGCCGGCATGTGCGGCGCCTGCACCTTTCCCTGGCTGGTGAACGTGCTGGTGGCGATGCTCAGCTTTTTCCACAGGGGACTGCACGATTGGGGGCTGGCGATCATCGCGCTGGTGCTGATCGTGCGCCTGATTCTGCATCCCATCACCAAACGATCTCAGGTGGAGATGAGCAAGATGGGGAAGATGGGCCCGGAGGTCGAGCGGCTGAAGAAGAAATGGGGCGACAACAAGGAGGAGCTGAACAAGGCGATGATGGCCCTCTACAAGGAGCAGGGCTTCACACCGGTGCTGGGGTGCCTGCCGATGCTGCTTCAAATGCCCATCTGGATTGCCCTGTGGTCGGCTCTTCAGAGCACTTTCGAGCTTCGGCACGCCTCGTTCCTGTGGGGCTTTACCTGGATACACGACCTGGCCCAGCCCGATCGTCTGCTGCGCTTTCCGCCGATATCTTTGTTCTTCTTCTACCTGGATGCCCTGAATCTGCTGCCGATTCTGATGGGCCTGGTCTTCTGGATTCAGCATAGGATGACGCCCAAGCCGGTCGCCGCCACGCCCCAACAGGAACAGCAGCAGAAGATGATGCAGTGGATGACGCTGCTGTTTCCGCTGCTGCTGTATCCCGGTCCCAGCGGGCTGAATCTGTACATCCTCACCAGCACGGCCATCGGCATTTGGGAGAGCAAGCGCGTGCGCGACCACATCAAGGCGCGCGAGGAGGCGGAGAAGTCGCAGCGCGAGGTGGTGGACGCCGGGCCGACCCGCGCCGCCCGACGGCGCGCCAAGCCCGAAGCCGCCGCCAGCAGGAAGGGCGGCCTGTTCGCCTGGTTCGCGCGGCTTCAGGAACGGGCCGAGGAGCTGCGCCGGGATTCGGACCGCAAGAAGGGCAAGTAGCGCCGCCTCTCCTGATTCGCCGCTAAGGCAGCGTGCGGGCCATCGTGCTACCATGCCCGGTCATGACATTCGCCCGCGACACCATCGTTGCCGTCAGCAGCGCCGTGGGGGCGGCGGCGCGGATGATCGTGCGCCTCAGCGGGACGGATGCGGCGGCGCTGGCGGGGGCGCTGTGCTGCGAACTGCCCGATGGCGGCGCGGCGGCGCGTGTGATCCTGCGCGTGCGGGGCATGGGCGTGCCGGCGTGGGTCTACCGCTTTGTCGCTCCGCGCTCGTACACCGGCGAAGACCTCATTGAGCTGCATCTGCCCGGCAATCCCCTGCTTGCGCGGATCCTCCTGGATGAGCTGATCGCAGGCGGCGCCCGGCCGGCCGAGCCTGGCGAGTTCACCGCCCGCGCATATTTCAACGGCCGGATCGACCTCACCGCCGCTGAGGGCGTCGCCGCCACCATCGCCGCACGCAACGAGGAGGAGCTGGCGGCGGCGCGGCAGCTCATGGCCGGGGAGCTGGCCCGGCGCCTGCGGCCGGTTATGGATCAACTGGCTGAGACGCTGGCGCTGGTGGAGGCGGGGATCGACTTTTCCGACGAAGACATCACGTTCCTCGATGCTGCGCAGGTGCATCACCGCGCCGGGGAAACCATTGCCGCCCTGCGTGAGCTGCTGGAGAGCAGCGCACGCTTCGAGCGCCTCTCGCATGAGCCGCGAGTAGTCCTCGCCGGTCGGCCCAACGCCGGCAAAAGCACGCTGCTGAACGCCCTATGCGGGATCCAGCGCAGCGTCGTCTCGCCAACGGCCGGGACCACGCGGGACGTCATCTGGGCCGAGGCGGTTCTTGGGCGGGGGATCGTGCGCATCGTGGATGCGGCCGGTTTCGAGGAGCATCCGCCGCCGGCAAGCGACACCTCTCCCGCCGCCCACATCTCCCGGAAGATGCATGAGCACGCGATGCGCGCCCTGGAGGAAGGCGATATCGTCCTGTTGCTTCGCGACATCACCGATCCCCGGCCTTTGTTGCGACTTTCCCGGACACCGGACCTGATCGTGCTCACGAAGGTGGACCTTGCGGAGGGTACGACGACGGCACAAATCGGCGGCGTCTCAGGTGAAGGGGTGCCCGTGGTCGCCGTCTCCGCGCGCACGGGATCCAACCTGGACGAGTTGCGCGCCCGGCTGGAGAGGCTGGCGTTCGGCGCGGAGGGGGCAGCGTCGGGGCTGGCGCTGAACGCGCGCCACCGCCAGGCGCTGCAAGAGGCGCTGGCCGCGCTGGAAGAGGCGCAGGCCGCCGCCCTCGCCGCCGGACCGGAGGTCGTGGCGCTGGGATTGCGCGAGGCACTGGATGCGCTGGGGCGCATCCTCGGCCATATCACGCCCGATGACGTGCTGGGCCGCGTCTTTGCGACTTTCTGCATCGGCAAGTGAGGCGAATGACCTGTGCCAGCCACCCCAGCAACGAGCGGATAGGCGCGGACGGTGCGGACGGCACGGGCGAGGCGTCCGTGCTACGACGAGGCAGCCGCCCCCGGCGAACCGATCACTGCGCTTCGATCACCAGCGACTGCGACGCGCTGCGGCCATCCGGCCGCGTCGCGGTCACGCGCAACGGATGACGTCCCGGCGTCGCCGTCCATTGCACGAAGCCTGTTACCGCGTCGATCCTGGCCCCCGCGGGCGCCTGGTCCAGCGAATAAGCGATCGCTCCGCCGGCCGGGTCGAAGGCCCTGACGTTGTACCGCCACACATAACCGGCGCGGGCGAAGGTCGTCGTCGGCCGCGGACGGTCGGCGTTGTCCTGTCGCGGCGTGCCTCCGGCGGCCGGCCGCCGTATATTAGCGGCGCCGGCCCCCTTCCGGGGTGCTGGTGGACCGTATACGCAATCGAGAAGGACCAATGCCCAAACCCATCCAGCAGCGCGAAAAGATCGTCAGGCAGACCTTCACCCTTGCCGGGCTGAAGTTCCGCCTCGCCAATCGCTCCGAGCAGCTTCGCCTCCTTTCCATCGCCCCGCCCGGGGCGAAGCTGGGACCCGACGTCAGCGGCGGCCAGCTCTGGATGCGCGCGCCGGCACTCGTCCACGTCCGCGGGCGCGAACGCCTCGGCCACTTCGGCGCCCGCGCCATCCTGGGGCAGCCGGGAATGGCCCTGAAGCTCAAGTCGCTGAAGAAAACCGGCGGCAATCTTGATGGCCGGATTGTGGCCGAAATGACCGACCTGCAGAGCAATCTGACGGTCACACTCACGTATCAGGCCGTGGGCGCGAAGCACGCGATCCGCGTTCTTCTGGAAGCCCGCAACGACGGAGACAGGCCCGTCATTGTCGAGCAACTGCTGGTGTGTCTGCCCGGCATGGGGCGGCCGGACAACGACCAGTGGGGCTCAACGACGCAAGTGCACTTCGCCCACAACACCTGGTTTGGCGAAGCGCAGTGGCAGCAGCGGTATCCATCGGAACTGGGCATTGCCGACACGCGCCCGCCGTTTGGCGACACGCTGGGGGCGGCCGTGTGGCGCAACGTCGGCACCTGGAGCACCTGCAACTTCCTGCCCATGGGCGTGCTCGAGGATCGCGACAGCGGCATCAGTTGGTTCTGGCAGATCGAGTACTCCGCGAGCTGGCAGATGGAAGTGGGGCGGCTGGGCAGCTCGTTCTATATGGCCGGCGGCGGGCCAAGCGAGCGTTGGGGGCAGTGCTCGGTGACGCTGCAGCCGGGCGAGACATACCACGCCGCGCCGGTGGGATTTGGCGCGGTGGAAGGGGGATTCGAGGATGCCATCGCCGCGCTGCAGGGGTATCGCCGCGCCGGCTACCGCCCAGCAAGCGAGCCCGACCGCACGCTTCCTCTGTTCTTCAACGACTACATGAACACGCTCAAGGGCAACCCGACGATCGAAAACGAGCTGCCCCTTATCGACGCGGCCGCGAAGGCGGGCGCGCAGTATTATGTCATCGACGCCGGCTGGTTCGACCCGCGCGACAAGACCTGGGGCCATGGCATCGGCGACTGGCAGGAAAGCGCCGATCGTTTCGGCCCGGCCGGCCTGCGGGGCATAACCGACCACATCCGCTCACGCGGCATGGTGCCGGGGCTGTGGCTGGAAATCGAAGTAGTGACCGACAATTCGCAGGTATCGAAGAAGCCCGACTCCTGGTTCCTCTGCGCCCACGGGCATCGCGTGGTCGCCGGCGGCCGGATGTTCTTCAATTTCGCCAACCCCCAGGTGCGGCAGTATTGCCACGATGTGGTCGACCGCCTGTGCCGCGACTATGGCATCGGCTACATCAAGTTCGACTACAATGCCGATGCCGGCGTCGGCGACAACCAGAACACGGCGAGCCTCGGCGAGGGTCAACTGCATCACATGCGCGGCGTGTACCAGTGGCTCGATGAACTGCGCCAGCGCCACCCCGATTTGATCCTGGAAAACTGCGGCTCGGGCGGCATGCGTTTCGACTATGGCATGCTCAGCCGCACGCACGTTCAGAGCACATCCGACCAGGAGGATTACCGGCGATACCCAAGCATCATGGCCGGCGTCCTGGCGGCCGGCCTGCCGGAGCAGATGTGCATCTGGAGTTATCCTCAGCCGGAGTTTGATGATGAGGCGATCTGCCTGAACCTGGTGACGCCGATGCTCTGCCGCTGGCATCTGGCCGGGCGGCTGGACAGGATGAGCGAAAGACAGCTCGCCCTCGTCCGCGCCGCCACCGATGTGTGGAAGTCGCGCATCCGCCGGCACATTCCCCGGATGACCCCGTTCTGGCCGACGCCGTGGCGACATCTGCACGAGCAGGACACGTGGCTAGCCGCCGGCCTGCACGACGCTGCTCGCCGCCACGCCTTCATCAGCGTCTTCCGCCTCGGCGCGGAGCAGAAAGCTACGGCATTGCCTCTGGACCGACTGGATCTGAAGGGCGGCGCGAAAGCCCAGGTCCTGTTCCCCACTGACCTCGGCGGCTCGGCGAGGTTGGATGTGCGCAAAAAGGTGCTGGTCGTGGAGCTGCCCAGGCGCTACTCAGCGCGGCTGATCGAAATACGGATTCCCGCCCCCGGCCTTCGCGTCTTGCCGTGACCCGCGGTCGTCAGCGTCCGAGGAGTTCGAGGAACCGTTCAACGCTCATGCCAGCGTCGGCGATGATGCGGCGGAGCGTGCCGGGTCGCACCTGCTTGTGGTCGGGAACGACGACGCGGGCGTACGGCTCGTCGCGGCGCAGGATCATGTGGCTGCCCTTCTGGCGGCGGAAGACAAAGCCGTTCCGCTCCAGGGCGGCGCGGACCTCGCGGCCGGACAGGTCGGTGGGAGGCCTGGACATGCCGGTTTGATCTCCCTCGTTTATGCGGCAGCGTCCACTTCGACAAATTCCTTGCCGGCCTCGGTGGGCACAGGGTCGCCGGCGTCGCGGCAGTCCTCGACGTAGAGCTCGATGGCCTCGCGGACGTTGGCCAGCGCTTGGTCGCGGGTGTCTCCCTGGCTCACACACCCCGGCAGGGCCGGCACGCTGGCGACGTAGCCGCCGTCGTCTTCACGTTCAAGAACGACCGTATAACGCATGCTGATTCTCCTATCGGATCGTAGGCCATTTCCTCTTTGTCCGTCGTAGCCAAGTCCATCTTCAGTTCACCACCGCAACTCGTCAACATGCCAAGATCGCCACGGATATCCACATCCACACCCACGGCGGCCACGCCAACGGCATCAAGCCGCGCCACGGAATGCCGGTTTCCACGGCTTGCCGAAGTTCCCGGGGCATGACGGACCAGGCGGCGTTGCAGGTGCGCTGGGGCGGGACACGCACGAACACGGGGATCCGGCTGTTGGGAGTGAGGACAAGCTGAGCCCTTATGCCGCGCGGGGTTTCACCTGGCGCTTGATGGTCTTGCTCGCGGCAATTTCGGCCACGCGCAGGTCGTACGATGTCTGTAGATTCAGCCAGGAACGGGCGTCGGTGCCGAAGTAACGCGCCAGACGCAGGGCGGTGTCCGCGGTGATTCCCCGGCGCTGGCGGATGACGTCGTTGATGCGCGCGGGGGTCACGCCCAGTGCCCGTGCCAGGGCATTGGCCGACAGCCCCAGCGGGACCATGAACTCTTCACGAAGGATCTCGCCGGGGTGGATGGGACGCATGCGGTTGTCCAGCATGGATCTGGCTCCTCAATGGTAATCAACGATTTCGACGTCGAAAGCATCGCCGTCGGCCCAGTGGAAGCAGATTCGCCACTGGTCGTCAATGCGGATGCTCCATTGTCCGGCACGATCTCCGTTGAGCGGTTCGTGGCGATTGCCGGGGGAAGCCCGCAAAAAATCCAGGGTGGCCGCGGCATGCAGTTGCGCCAATTTCCGCTCCGCGACTCGGCGTATGGCCAGCCAGCGGCGCGGGCAACGCCCGCTGAACAAGGCGCGCGTATCCCTGTCGCGTATTGAGCGGATCACAGGAATAGCGTATATCGGTAACCGATACAAAGCAAGGCCGCACGCCGGACCGTGCCGGCGGGTATCATTGTTATGCAGCGCAGACGTCGCATCCCGCGTTGGCTGAAGTTCGCTCTCGCCTTTGTTCTGATCGTCGTCGCGATCGGTGCGTGGCATGACGGCGAGGCGGCCGCGACCTGCCGCGCCGGCGCGTCCACTATCCCGTGGCTCGAGGGCCGGCGCGGCGTCGGACCGGCTACTGGTTCGGGGTAGCCTGTGAGCGGCACCGCGGCTGGCGCAACGACATCGAGGGGCTCGGCGCACCGTTCTCCGAGCACATTCCGAATTATCGGAACCTGATCACGAGCTACATGGCCAGGAAATAGCGCGGTCAATTGGGTCGCCAGCGAGCTGATGGGCCTGACGCTCGCCCTTGGCCCATCTGCTTCACCCCGCCACCCGCGGCGACAGCTCGCATCGCAGCGCCCCCTGGTGGCACCTCACGCGCAACTCCCCCTCGCCGCGCAGCATGGCCAGCAGCGACTGGCCCAGGAGTTGTCCGCGCCAGCCGCGCATCAGCCAGCTTTGCTCATCGACGCGTCCTTCGCGCCAGGCCCGGCAGAAGTCGGCCACGTCGCCACGTGTGCCCACCAGACTGGCGTCGATTCCGCGGCCAAAGGCCCATGTCTGCACCATGGCCCAGCACGCATCGGTCATGAAGCGTTCGGCCGGCGTCTCCTCGGTCGGGGTGGGCGGCGGCTCCTCCAGTGGAATTGCCAGGCCGCGGCGCACGGCATCGAGGATGGCGGGGCCCTCGGCCTGCTCGACCGGCCGCGGGAGGCCCCGCACGCGGTCGAGGTCGGCCAGTTCCGTGGGCGGCTGGCGCGCCATGTCCACCAGGATCGAGTCCTTGAGGTAGGCCCGCGGCGGAGTATCGTGGCGACGGGCGGCTTCCTGCCGCCATTGATACAGTTCGCGCAGGACGGCGGCGTTGCGTGGCAGCAGCTCGCCGGCGCCGCGCAGGCGCAGGTGAGCCGCCAGTCCGCCCCGTTCATAGGCCTCGACCTCGCACAGCGAGGCGCATTCCTCCATGGCCCACTGGCGGTTGCCCATCTCATCCAGCCGCTGGACGATCCGCTCGTGCAGCGCCGGCAGGTAGCGCACATCGTCGGCCGCGTAGGCGAGCTGCACGTCGCTGAGAGGTCGGTGGTCCCAGTGGGTGAACGTCAGTCCCTTGCCCAGTTGCACGCCCAGCAGTTGCCGCACCAGCTTCGACAGCGCCGACGGATAGGCCAGGCCGATGAACCCGCAGGCGATCTGCGTGTCGAAGACGTTGGCTGGCAGTCGGCCGGTCAGGCGGAGGCAGGGTTCCAGGTCCTGTTCGCCGGCATGGACGATCTTCAGGACCCGCGGGTCGGCGATGAGCTGCCAGATGGGCTCGAGGTCCAGGCCGCGCAGCGGATCGACCAGGGCGATCCGCCGGGTCGTGCAAATCTGGATGAGGCACAGCTTTGGGTAGTAGCTGCGCTCGCCGATGAACTCGCTGTCGTAGGCGAAGTGACCCGCCTCGCGCACATGGGCGACCAGGTCGGCCAGCTCGGTGGGGCTGTTGATCAGTTGCGGCTGGTCCTGCGGAATCGATGGATGGTCGGGTATGACGCTGCGCGGGGCGCGGCGGGCGGCGGCGTGGGCGGCGGCATGGCTCTGATCGCGGAAGGCCATCCGCGGGTCACGGCGGCCCTGGCCGCCGGCGGGCTTGGGTGAGTTTGGCATCGCAAGTGGCATTTATACGTCGGCGGCGAGCCGCGGGCCAGCAGGACGGCATGCCAGTTCGGGGCACTCGGCACCGGGGACGTGACACTTTCGCGGCCGGCGGTCCGGAATCGCGGCGGCGCACAACGTAGCACGGGCGTCCTCGCCCGTGCCGAACGACTCTTGCGGGCGGCTGGGTTGCGTCCGCGCTTCAGCGTGTGTCACGGTTGTCCTGGCTCCATCCGACGCAGAAACTGTCACACGCCCCTCGGCGCCCCTCGGCACCGCACCCTGACTGCGGCGTTCGCCGCGGGGCGCCGGCGGTGGTACAATGCCACTGTGCTGCCGCAGAGCCGGCGGCCGAATCATCAGCGGAGTTGATCATGATTCAGATCGGGTTCCTGGGTCTGTCGCATATCCACACCGCCGGCTTCATCCGGCTGCTGAAGAAACGCCAGGACGTGAATGTCAGGCTGGTGTGGGATCACGACGCCGCTCTGGCCGCTCGCCGCGCCCAGGAACTCGGAGCGGCGGTCGCCACCGGATATCGCCAGGTGCTCGACGACCGGGCCATCAGTGCTGTGGTGATCGCGTCGGAAACGAACCTGCACGAAGAGCTGGTGACGGCGGCGGCCGCGGCCGGCAAGCACATGTTCGTCGAGAAGCCCATGGGGATGGGTGCGCGAGACTGCTATGCGATGGCCGATGCCATCGCCGCCGCGGGGGTGATCTTTCAGACGGGCTACGGCATGCGCGGCAATCCTATTCATCAGTTTCTGCGGCAGCGCGTGCGCGCCGGAGCCTTCGGGCGCATCACGCGCGTGCGCGGCTCGACGTGCCACCACGGGGCGCTGGAAGGCTGGTTCGACCGTGACTACCGGTGGATGGCCGACCCGGCTCGCGCCGGGTGCGGGGCGTTTGGCGACCTGGGGACGCACTCGCTGGACCTTCTCATCTGGCTGATGGGCGGCGTCGACTCGGTGGCGGCCCAGACCGACACGGGGACCGCCCGCTACGGCGACTGTGACGAGCTGGGCGAGGCCCTGATCCGCTTCAGCAACGGCGCCATCGGAACTCTGGCCGCCTCCTGGGATGATTGGAGCGATCCCCTGAGCCTGATGATCAGCGGAACGGAGGCTTATGCGGCGGTCATCAACGGCAAGCTCTATCTTCATCGCAGAGCGGAGGCCGAGGCGATCGAGAAGGAGCTGAAGGAGCTGGAGGGAGCATCTGCTGCGTCGGCGGATGAGAAGGCGCGCATCGAGCAGCGGATGGCGCAGCGCCGGGCGGCACTGGAGATTGAGCGCGGACGCGAACCCTGGACAGAGCTTCCCGAGCCCTGGGAGCACCCGCTGGACCTGTTCCTCAACGCCGCATCGGGCCGGAGCGGCCAGCCGCTGGTTAGCGCCGCGGAGGCGGCCTACCGCTGCGACGTCATGGAGGCTATGTACGCCAGCGCCCGCGAGCGCAGGTGGGTCAGCCCGCAGCGTAAGGGAGAATGATGTGTGATCGGGCGAACCTCGCGGCGAGCTGCCGCCGCATGGAAACGCCCGCGCAGCGACTGTGCCCAGGTGTGCTTGTGCACCCCGGCCGGTGTTGCGTCGGCGGGCGGCGGGGTGTACGGTGAGGGTTGGACGGAGGCGTGACAGTTTCTGCGTTGGATGGAGCCAGGATGGCCGTGGCACACGCTGAAGCGCGTAAGCAAGCCGCCCGGTCACAAAGGTCGGGGGGCACGGGCCAGAGGCCAGCGAGCACACCCGTGGCACGCGTGGCACGCGGGCCAGGGGGTGGCGGTGCGTTGTTGGGCACGGGCGAGGACGCCCGTGCTACTCCCAGCCGGCGGGTTCTCCGTAGCACGGGCATCTTGCGCATCTTGCCCGTGCCAGCACGGGCGAGAACGGTTGTGCCACGTCGTGCGCCGGCGCGATCCCGGACCGCCGGCCACAGTAACTGTCACGCGGCCGGGTTGGACCGCTGCACGGATCGGCTTTTTGACGACAGGAGGTCGCATAGACACTCATGAGCGCCAGCGACGGCCACATCAAGCATTTTGTCATCGACACCAACGTCCTGCTGCACAACCCCAACGCCTTGTTCATGTTCGCGGACAACGAAGTGGTTATCCCCTTCGATGTCATCGAGGAGCTGGACAAGTTCAAGACCAACAACGATGACCTGGGCCGCAACGCCCGCACGGTCATCCGCCATCTGGACCGCCTGCGCGAGATGGGCAATCTTTCGCAGGGCGTGGCCGTGCCCCAGACCGGGGGGCGCGTGCGCGTGGTGCTGGACGAGGAGCAGAAGCTCTGTCCGCACCTGACGGCCAACACGCCCGACAACCGTATCATCTGCTGCGCCTACAACATGATGAAGGAGGGCCTGCGCGTCGTCTTCATCTCCAAGGACATCAACGCGCGCATCAAGAGCGACACCCTGGGGATCAGGACCGAGGACTTCGAGGCCCAGAAGGTCGACTTCGAGCGGCTTTACACCGGCTGGCGGGAAGTCCAGGTGCCCGGCCACGTTATCGATGACCTGTTCGCGCAGAAAAAGTACGTGCTGGAGGTTACCGATCCGCTGGTCGCCAACGAGTTCGTGCTCCTCAAGGACCGCAACGATCCGTCGCACACGGCCCTGGCGCGCTATCGGCCGGACGCGCAGGCGCTCGTGCCGGTTCGGCCGCGGCGATCTCCGGTGTTCGGCATCATGCCGCGGAACCTCCAGCAGACGATGGCGCTGGACCTGCTGCTGGACGACTCGGTGAAGCTGGTGTCGCTGATCGGCTCGGCGGGCACGGGCAAGACGCTGCTGGCGCTGGCGGCCGGCATGAGCAAGACGCTCAACGAGCAGGTGTATCAGAAGCTGCTGTGCGCCCGACCGATCATGCCGCTGGGGCGGGACATCGGCTATCTGCCGGGCGACAAGGACCAGAAGCTGACGGCCTGGATGCAGCCCATTTTCGACAACATGAGCTACCTGCTGAGCAACCGCCTGGCCAGCGAATCCTCATCGGGACACGCGAGTCTGTCGACGGTGGAACAGCGGATTCAGCAACTGCTTCAGAGCGGGCAGGTGGTGCTGGAGCCGCTGACGTACATCCGCGGGCGCAGCATCCCGCACCAGTTCATGATCGTGGACGAGTCGCAGAACCTGACGCCGCACGAGGTGAAGACCATCGCCAGCCGCGTGGGCGAGGGGACGAAGCTGGTGGTGACGGGGGATGCCACGCAGATCGACAACCCCTATCTGGACAGCAGCAGCAACGGACTGTCGTACCTGGTGGAGAGGCTGAAGAACAAGCCCATCGTGGGGCACGTGACGCTGGCGCGCAGCGAGCGATCGGAGCTGGCGAGCCTGATAGCCGAGGCGTTGTGAGGCGCCGCAGGTCCCGCAGCGTGAAATCGGGCGACAATCCGCGCCGCCCGATTAGGCATGAGGAACGTCCCCACCCCGGGAACTGCCCGTCGAGGCGTTGCCTCGATGCTGCCCCGCTTGTCGCGGCGCGGGGCTTGGGCTTAGACTCAACAGACTATGGAAAACCTCACCCCTCGCCAGATCGTGGCCGAGCTGGACAAGTACATCGTCGGCCAGGCCGACGCCAAGCGCGCCGTCGCGGTGGCCGTGCGCAACCGCTGGCGTCGCCAGCAGCTTCCCGACGACGTGAGGAAGGACGTGGCGCCCAAGAACATCCTCATGATGGGCCCCACCGGCGTCGGCAAGACCGAGATCGCCCGACGTCTGGCCAGCCTGACCAATTCTCCGTTCATCAAGGTGGAAGCGACCAAGTTCACCGAAGTCGGCTATCACGGCCGCGACGTCGACGCCATCATCCGCGACCTGCTGGACCTGGCCATTGGCATGGTGCGCCGGGAGATGACCGAATCCGTCAAACAGGACGCCGAGCAGCAGGTGGAGGAGCGGCTGCTGGATCTGCTGCTGCCGCGGCCGCAGGCGCTGACGCCGGACGACGAGGAGGCGTCCGCCAAACGCGCGCGCACGCGCAACAAGCTGCGCAGCCAGCTCCGCGCCGGTGAGCTGGAGGATCGCCTGATCGACATCACGGTTGAGGAGAAGGCCACGGCGGTGGCCATGTTCGGCCAGGCGGGCATGGAGATGGACGTGGAGCTTCAGTCGATGGTGGAGAAGATGCTGCCCAGCCGCCGGGAGACGCGCCGGCTGTCGGTGGCCGAGGCCCGCAAGGTGCTCTTCAACCAGGAGGCCGAGAAGCTGGTGGACCGCGAGAAGGTGCAGCGAACGGCGATCGAGCGGGTGGAGCAGTCGGGGATCGTGTTCCTGGACGAGATCGACAAGATTTGCGGCACCGACAGCAAGCACGGCCCGGATGTCAGCCGCCAGGGGGTGCAGCGCGACCTGCTGCCCATCGTCGAGGGCAGCACGGTCATGACGCGCTACGGGCCGGTGAGGACCGACTACATTCTCTTCATCGCCGCCGGCGCGTTCCACTCCAGCAAGCCCAGCGACCTGATGCCCGAGCTTCAGGGCCGCTTTCCCATACGCGTGGAACTCAAGGACCTGACCAGGGACGACTTCGTGCGCATCCTGCACGAGCCGCAGAACTCGCTGATCAAGCAGCAGGTGGCCCTGATGCGCACCGAGGGGGTCGAGGT
>Ga0308414_1000497_pt1 | contig 25112 bp, 19 predicted proteins | sample HotsprSampleOS50_FD_205667 | JGI IMG/M metagenome (GOLD analysis project Ga0308414, IMG submission 205667) | Hot spring phototrophic mat microbial communities from Octopus Spring, Yellowstone National Park, Wyoming, United States - 20090730_OS50 ...
AGGGAAGTGAAACATCTCAGTACCTGGAGGAAAAGAAAGCAAAAGCGATTCCCTAAGTAGCGGCGAGCGAAAAGGGAAGAGCCTAAACCGTCCGCAATGCAAAAGGGAGCGACCGTTGTTGCGGCGGGGTAGCGGGCAGCGTCTGGACCGAATCGCTCGTAGGTCGAAGAGTTAAAAAACGCAATGTTAGCCGAATGGTTCTGGAAAGGCCAACCATAGAGGATGATAGTTCCGTAGGCGAAAACATTGCGTCTCTTTGAGACGCTAGCCCAAGTAGCGCGAGATAAGCGGAAGCTTGCGCGAATCAGGGAGAACCATCTCCTAAGGCTAAATACTCCCTTGCGACCGATAGCGCAGAAGTACCGTGAGGGAAAGGCGAAAAGAACTCCTAATAGGAGAGTGAAATAGAACCTGAAACCGTATGCTTACAAACGGTCGGAGTCCTGATTTGTCAGGATGACGGCGTGCCTTTTGGATAATGAGCCAACGAGTTGCTCGCGCGTTGCAAGGTTAAGTCCTTAAGGGACGGAGCCGAAGCGAAAGCGAGTCCGAAAAGGGCGATAATAGTAGCGCGCGGCAGACGCGAAACCGGGTGATCTACCCTTGTCCAGGATGAAGTGGCGGTAACACGCCATGGAGGTCCGAACCAGTGTGGGTTGAAAACCGCTTGGATGAGATGAGGGTAGGGGTGAAAGGCCAACCAAACTCGGTGATAGCTCGTACTCCTCGAAATAGCTTTAGGGCTAGCCTCGAGATAAAGTGTCGCGGAGGTAGAGCGCTGATTGGGCTAGGGCTGTCACAACGGTACCAAACCCAGACAAACTCCGAATGCCGCGAACATGTTTCTCGGGAGTCAGGCAGTGGGGGATAAGCTCCATTGCCAAAAGGGGAACAACCCAGACCGCCAACTAAGGCCCCCAAATGGCAGTTAACAGAGAAAGGATGTTCAGTTGCTCAGACAACTAGGATGTTGGCTTAGAAGCAGCCATTCATTTAAAGAGTGCGTAATAGCTCACTAGTCAAGCGACTGAGCGCCGACAATACTCGGGACTAAAACTGCCTGCCGAAGTTGCGGGCTTCGTAGCAATACGAAGCGGTAGAGGAGCATTCCATATGCAGCGAAGATAAGTCGCGAGGCTTGTTGGAGCGTATGGAAAAGCAAATGTTGGCATAAGTAACGATAATCCCGATGAAAAACCGGGACGCCGAAAGTCTAAGGTTTCCTGAGCAACGTTAATCGACTCAGGGTTAGTCGAGACCTAAGCCGAGGCCGAAAGGCGTAGGCGATGGGAAACAGGTTAATATTCCTGTACCCGCTTAAATTCGCTATCAGCATAAGGAGCGACGCAGAAACGAAGAGCTAGCAGGTTGGCGAATTGCCTGTCCAAGCTTGTAGGCTGAAAGAGTAGGCAAATCCGCTCTTTCGCAAAGGCCGAGAAGCAAAGGGGAGCTCCTTTAGGAGCGAACTAGCTTAGAGTCGGCTGCCAAGAAAACCTTCGTATGCGAGAATTTAGGCGGCTCGTACCGGAAACCGACACAGGTAGACGGGATGAGTATTCTAAGGCGCTCGAGTGAGCCGTGGTTAAGGAACTCGGCAAATTAGCCCCGTAACTTCGGGAGAAGGGGCGCTCTGAGTAGGTGGAAGACTTCGCGTCTTAAGCCGAAAAGAGCCGCAGTGAAAGGGCCCAAGCGACTGTTTAACAAAAACACATGTCTCTGCGAAGTCAATTAAGACGACGTATAGGGACTGACACCTGCCCGGTGCTGGAAGGTTAAGGGGAGAGGTTAGCCGCAAGGCGAAGCTTCGAACCGAAGCCCCAGTAAACGGCGGCCGTAACTATAACGGTCCTAAGGTAGCGAAATTCCTTGTCGGGTAAGTTCCGACCTGCACGAATGGTGTAACGATTTGGGCGCTGTCTCAACCACGGGCTCGGTGAAATTGTGGTACCGGTGAAGACGCCGGTTGCCCGCATATGGACGGAAAGACCCCGTGCACCTTTACTGCACCCTGGCATTGGGTTCGGGTAAGTCATGTGTAGGATAGGTGGGAGACTGAGAAGCCGGGACGCCAGTTTCGGCGGAGTCGACGTTGAAATACCACTCTTGGCTTGCCTGAATTCTAACTTCGGCCCATGAAGCTGGGCTAAGGACAGTGTCAGGCGGGTAGTTTGACTGGGGCGGTCGCCTCCTAAAAGGTAACGGAGGCTCCCAAAGGTTCCCTCAGCGCGGTCGGTAATCGCGCGGCGAGCGTAAAGGCATAAGGGAGCTTGACTGCGAGACCAACAAGTCGAGCAGGAGCGAAAGCTGGGCTTAGTGATCCGTTGGCTTCGAGTGGAAGAGCCAACGCTCAAAGGATAAAAGGTACGCCGGGGATAACAGGCTGATCTTGCCCAAGAGTTCATATCGACGGCAAGGTTTGGCACCTCGATGTCGGTTCATCGCATCCTGGGGCTGGAGAAGGTCCCAAGGGTTTGGCTGTTCGCCAATTAAAGCGGTACGTGAACTGGGTTCAGAACGTCGTGAGACAGTTCGGTCCCTATCCTATGCGGGCGCAGGATGCCTGAGAAGGGTCGTTCTTAGTACGAGAGGACCGGAACGAACGAACCTCTAGTGAGCCAGTTGTCGCTTCAGCGGCATAGCTGGGTAGCTATGTTCGGTTGCGATAAGCGCTGAAAGCATCTAAGCGCGAAGCGCGCTTCAAGATGAGGCATCCCTTTCCCAGCAATGGGAACTGAAGGCTCCTCGTAGATTACGAGGTCGATAGGTCGCAGGCGCAAGCGCGGCAACGCGTTTAACCGAGCGATACTAATAAGCCGTGAGACTTAACCATTATTTTATCTTAATATCGCCTATGTATCCTATATGCTATATCGTCTGACTCTTCTTTGGCTCGCTTAATTATCCCTCGTCTTTTTATAAAGTTTGTGGCTTGATTTTTACCCTGGCAGCTATAGCGAGGGGGAAACACCTCTTCCCATTCCGAACAGAGAAGTTAAGCCCCTCAGCGCCAATGGTACTCGGACCGCAGGGTCCCGGAAGAGTAGGTCGCTGCCAGGTTTTTTTTCCTTAAATCACCATATTTCTCTCTTATCTCTTTCTCTGAATTGTAATTGCTATCTAAAACTCATCCTAAGCTTTTGCTATTTTGCTTCTTATAAATTATAACCTTGATTTTTGTCTTTACTTTCTTAATAATTGTTTTGTTGATATCCAAACTATTTCCGCTGTCCTTTCTCTCTGCTTTCGCTTCTTTTTGCATTGGTTGATAATATCCCCCTGAAGTATGGCATTGCTTTATCTATCTGATATTTCATTATGTGTATATGTAATATTAATTGAATGAAAATGTGTAAAATTTTTTCGATTGAAAATCTATGGCGTAGAGGAAAAAATATGATGAAAAAAGAATAAAGGAAAAAAATGTTGTATGTTGTTAATCAACATTTAACTTACAAGACAATTATTACATTTTAGTATTCAAAAAAGATATTTATAAAGAGAAAAAGAAAAAAAATGTTTTGAACGGTTTAAGAAGGTAAAAAAGAAGAAGAATCTATCAAGGCTAAATGGAAAAAATGGAATAATTAAAAATAAGTAAAAAATCGCTTAAAGGAATTTTTCTTCATCTAAAGCTATTCGAACAACTCAGATATAAAAAATATTTCCACAAAAGAAAAAAATATGGCAACAGATGAAAAGGAAGAATTCATAAAAAATAAGAATGACAATTGAGAAATTGAAATTATAATTTCCCGAAATCCAAATGGATATTTGAGTAAATTATTATTAAGAAATATGAAAAAGCGACTGAATCAATAAAAGGTAAAATAATTTCAATGCGCGCTAAGGGAATGACAAACAGAAGATATTAAATCGCTCGTTAAAGATTACTGTGGAATTGATACAAGTTTAATTCTATTATTGTCCATTGCTGTAAAATTATCGAATTGTATTAACAAGAAAATAATCGCTATTATAGAATATCTATCTTATTGTATTTTTCGATGCCATTGATTAGAAGGTAATATACGAAAAGTTAGCAATAAATAAAGTTGCATGTAATTGTGTATCGATAAATATGGAAGATAAAAAGATTTGCTTACTCAATGGTTTGGCGAAACCGAAATGGATAACTTTTGTTTGAATTTTATAATTGATTTAAAATTTAGTAATTAGAAAAAATACAGATTGCATGTATTTATTGGACTAAAAGGTTTTATCGAAGCGATAGATACAATTTTTCAAAATACCTAAATTCAACAATGTATTTTATTCGATTAATCAGAAACGCTCTGAAATATATGCCAAGTAAAGACAAAATTTTTTATGTGGCAAAAAAGGCAAGTTTACATTACGACTACAGAATAAGGCGTTCTTATGGCTTAGTATTTTCTTGGTGAAATGCTGGGCTAAAAATATTCTTTAGTTATTAAAATCTGGAATATTAGATAGACTTTTGTTTCAAAATTTTTTTTGTATTCAAATGAAAAATATCTTATATAACAAAGCAGTTGAAGCTTTTTATTGTTAATTTAAAAAGCATCTAAAGCCAAAATAATTTTGTAATGAAGTTGCTATTAAAAATGTGTTATTTTTAACTTATGAAGATTTTTTATAAAAAAATAGACAATACAAATTCCTAATTGGATTTTTGTTTTATTGCATTTATCTATTATTTTAAGGAACTATTGAAAAATTTTTTTTCATTTACATAAAACATTTATAAACTTAATAGATAAGAGTATAAAGGATTTAAATAGTATAGTTTATATGTTGTATAGAATGTTTTCGAGATATTGAAAATAAAGATTGATTAATTAAATGGCGTATGTTAGAAAAATTTTGTTTGCCATTTAAAAGGTGCTTGAATTTAGATATTATTTTAGATATAATTTAAGCGATAATTTACATTTTTGTCTTCGTGGAATGAGTTAAACAATTACTTAAATACAAATGATAATGATAAAAAAGTTAGTTTTAAAATTTTTTATAATATTATTTTCTATATTCTTTAATAGTTGCGAGTTTCGTCAAATGAATAATCTAAAGCTTTATTATAACGGCAAAATTTATTCGTATAACCCTAATGATAATTCATATAAATTCTTTAATTCGATGGTAGTTAATGGCAATAAAATTGAATATTTAGGGGATTTGAATGATGTAAAAAAAATATATAAACTTTTTTGTGAAGAGATAGATTTAAAGAATCGATTAGTTTTGCCTGGCTTTATAGATTCTCATACGCATATGTTTTGGGGCGGTATGAGTCTGATAAGATTGAATTTATGTGATTGTAAATCTAAAGAAGAATTTATTGAAAAAATTAAAGTTTATGCTCAAGAAAATAAAGATATAAAATGGATTTTAGGAGGAAATTGGGATCACGAAGATTTTGAAAAACCAGAACTGCCTCGTAAAGAGTGGATAGATTCTGTTATAAACGATAGACCTGTATTTTTGACAAGATTAGATTTACATATGGGCGTGGCTAACTCAAAAGCGTTAGAATTAGCAAAGATAAATAAAAATACTCCAAATCCAGAAGGAGGAGAAATTCAAAAAGATGAAAATGGAGAGCTTACTGGAATACTCAAAGACAAAGCTATAGATTTAATAAATAAGGCAATCCCATCGCCCGATGATAAAGAGTATGAAGAGATTTTGTCTAAAACTATAAAATATGCAAACCAACAAGGAATAACAGCAGTTTTTGACGTTACGCAAGAGGAAGAAATAAAGACAATAAGAAATTTTGATAGAGAGCGTAAATTAACTTTGAGATTCTTTTCAAGACTTCCAATTGAAAAATATTATTATAAAAAAATAAGCGATGTCAAAAAATTGTATGACGGCGAAAGGTTTAAAGTCCTCGCGTTAAAAGCTTTTGCTGATGGATCTTTGGGAAGTTCTACCGCTTATTTTTTTGAGTCTTATGAAGATAAGAAGAATTATTATGGATTGCCAATGGAAATATTAAAAAATGGAAAATTGCTCGAAATGACTAAAGCTGGTATGTTTAATGGATGGAAAATATCAATACATGCAATTGGCGACAAGGCTAATCATGAGGTTTTAAATATTTTTCAAATTTTGTCAAGAGAAGAGAGTTATAAAACTAAACGTCATCTTATTGAACATTGTCAACACCTAATTGAAAAGGATATAAAAAGATTTGCAGAATTAAACATTATTGCTTCTGTACAGCCTTATCATCTTTATGACGATGGAGCATGGGCTGAGAAAAAAATTGGCAAAAAAAGAGCGAGATATTCATATGCCTTTAAATCATTGATAAATGCAAAAGCTTGTGTTGCCGCAGGTAGCGATTGGCCTGTTGTTGATATTAATCCGTTGCTTGGCATATATGCCGCTGTTACAAGAAGAACCGCTAGCAGCGAAAAAAGTTGGACGCCTGAAGAGATAGTTTCTGTAGAAGACGCCGTTAAGATGTATACATACTGGGCTGCATACGCTATTGAAATGGAGAATTATATAGGAGTATTAGCTCCGGGAATGTTGGCTGATTTTATTGTCGTTAGCCAAAATATTTTTACTTGTTTGCCTGAGGAAATAAAGAATACTAAAATTTTGCTAACAGTTTTAGATGGGGATGTTATATTTAGAGACGAAAATTTTTAATGCTTTAGAAAGTTTTACGTTAGAGTTTAGATAATGAAGCAAAATAAATTAAAATGGGCAAATTTCAAACGTCTACAAAAAATTTTTTTCTTTATAAATAATTTTTTTTACTTTACTGAATAAAACTTTCTAAAATTCATTAAAGGAGGTTCTAGTGAGAAACAAATCCATTTCTATGTTCTTCGTTTTAATTCTTGCAACTATTACAGAATGTTTAGCAAGCGGTTTTCAAATTAACGAAAATGGAGCCAGAGCAATGGCAATGGGCGGAGCGTTTGTAGGTTTAGTAAACGATCCTGCCGCTGTTTATTATAACCCCGCCGGTATTACCAATTTGTCCGGAACTAGATTTTCTTTAGGCGCAACATTAATAATTCCAATGTCTAAGTTTGAAGGTCCTGCTCCTTCGACAACAGAGACTTCGCTTGAGAAACAATTTTTTAATCCTGTAAATTTTTACTTTACTCAACAAATTACAGAACAATTATTTTTCGGATTTTCATTGAATAATCCTTTTGGCTTAGGAACTAAATGGCCAGATAATTGGGTGGGAAGATATAGAACTACAGAAACAGAGATTAGAACATTTCATTTTTCCCCTAATTTTGCTTATAAAATTAATGATCAATTTTCAATAGGAGCTGGTTTTGTTGTTTCTTACGCAGATGTTTTGATTGCTAGAAAATTGCAATTAAGCACGCCATTGCCAGATGCAGATTTAGAATTAAGCGGAGATAATACATCTTTTGGATTTAGAGCTGGCATATATTATAATGTTAACGATCAACTTTCTTTTGGCGTTTCATATCAAAGCAATATTACATATAATTTTGAAGGCAATGCAACATCTAAAATTTATCCTCCCACCCCCCAAAACGTATTAGCTCTTTTGCCTAAAGGGAAAATAGAAGCAAAATTAAAAACGCCATTTGTCGCTACTATTGGCGCGGCTTATAAAATGGAAAATATGACTCTGGTTTTTGATTTTCAATACAATCAATGGTCAAGTTACGACGAATTGAAAGTAATTTTTAAAGAATTTCCAACATCTGCCGGAAGCGAATCTGTTTCTAAAAGAGATTTTCAAGATAGCTATATAGCTCGATTGGGAGCAGAATATGTTATGAACAAATTAGCTTTGCGCGGAGGCTTGTTCTACGATAAAAATCCAATTAAAGACGAAAGATTAGATCCAACTTTGCCTGATGCGGATAGATTAGGAATTAATATCGGCTTTGGATATCAAATTACAGAACAATTATCAGTCGACTTAGCGTATTTGTATTTATTTTTCTTTGAAAGAAAAATTGATAGTTCGGACGAATTTATTCCAATTCAACCGAATCCAATTAGATTGAATGGAACCTATAATAGCAATGCTCACTTAATAGGATTAAATTTTAATTATAATTTTTAAAATTTATTTATTATTTTTAGAAAAATATTTTTAGCGGAAAGGAGAGTTTGTATTTGAAACTCTCCTTTTTTTACGCTTTAAAATATAATAAAATATAATATGTTATTTCATGTAATTATCCCTTAAGGAGAAGAGAAATAGAATAAAAGAATTTATGCTCAATAAATATAAAAAAAATATCGGAAAATATTTTCTTTTATGTACCGATTTAAGGGAACGATTATGAGGCTTTAATGATTTTTGACATAAAGAGTTTCTGATATGCAAACTAAATTATTATATTGTATATTTGTAAAATGTATATATAAAAACATCTAAAAGTTAAATTTATGAATCATATAAAATTTTTGTTAATTTTTCTATTAATATCTTTATTGTATTTAGGATGTTCATCTTCTGAACAAGGCGAAATTGCGATTGAAGAAATAAAAAATAAAAAAGAAAACAACAATGAGCTTTCCTATGAAAATTTAAAACAAATTGATTTAACTAACGACGAAACTTATGTATTCGACGAACCAAAACCCGAAAAAATTTTTTTTGTCGATAATAATTCAGAAATAAAATCCGAAGTTGAATATTATATTCAAATTTTAGCTTATGCTGATTTAAATCAAGCAAAAAAGGCGACTAATAAATTTAAAAATAAATTTCATAAAGAGCTTAAGATACATTTCAATGAAAAAGCGGCTTTATATGTAGTAAGATTGGGGCCCTTTGAAAGCGAAGAAGATGCCGACGAAGAATTGCAAAAAATAAAAAAAAATGCAGAATTTAAAGACGCGTTTGTTGTTAAATTACCTAAACAATAAAGAGATGTTTTTAAATCCTCTTGTCAATAATCTTTTTATTTCATTGTTTAACTGTATATTGATTTATGTTGGTTTGCAAAAAAGCAAAAAATATTTAATAAAGTATAAAAATCCACAATTAGCTGTTTTAACAATTGAATTTGCCCTTGGTTTGCAAATAATTTTCTGGAAAACTTATTATTTTAGAAATTATGATTTTTTTATTTCAACCGTTCCAAATATTTTTTTTATAATTTTTTTATGTTTAATTTTGATTAACGAAAAATTTGATTATTTTAATATAAGACATTACAGAAATTATAAAATTTTAAGGTCGTCCTTTAGTTATGTTTGGGAATTATTAATATTAAATTTTATTTTAATTTTTTTAATAACTTATTACTTTTATCAAATTACGGCGATAGCTTGTTTTAGTTTTTTAACTTTTGCATCAGGGATTGGGAATTATAAAAATGAAAAATTAAGTTCTACAAAATTGAGATTTAATAAAGAAAAAAGCGCGGAGGGGATTTTATTTTACAATATTAGCGGGATAATTGCGGCAATAGCGCTAAGTTTCTTTTTGTTAAAAAAAGTTTATATTTCTCATATAATTTCCGCATCCTTTATAAGCTCGATTGTTTATATGTTCGCGCCAAAATTTCTTGAGAAAATATTTATTTTTTTAAGTATATTATTTTTGTATAAATTAATATAATTTAGAGGAAGTTATGCCTTTTAGTTTAAACAAAGCTATAATTATAGGTCGAATTGGTAGAGACTGCGAAGTAAGAGAAACAACATCTAATGTAAGAGTAGCGACTTTTTCTGTAGCGACTGATTATGGCGTAAAAAAAGGGGATAGTTGGGAAAATAAAACGACCTGGCATAATATTGTGGTATATAATCCTACCGATTTTGAAATAGATTATCTAAAAAAAGGGAAATTAATCGGCATTGAAGGAAGAATTAACACTAGAGATTATGTGGATAAAGATAATGTTAAAAGATATATTACGGAGATAATAGCTGATAAATTAATTATTTTAGAAAAGAAAGATAACGTAGAGCAAAATTTTGAGAATTATAATTACGATGGAATAGACAATTCTTCAACGATAAACGAAACAAAGAAAAAACAAAATTTTATAGACGCCGATAATTCTTCAAAAAAAAATATGCCAAACGAAAATTCATCGGAAGACGATTTGCCATTTTAGTTTACGGTAAAAAGATGTTCTTAAAAAAGTAGGATAAAGATTAGTTGGAAACTGATAATAGCATTATAATCTTTTCGCTTTTAGGTTTAAGTTTAGTTTTATCCGCATTGTTTTCGGGTTCCGAGGTTTCATTTTTTTCTATAGAAAAAACAAAGTTAGAGCAATTTAATTTAAGTTCAAAATTTGTAGAAAATTTAATCGCAAAGCTTTTATCAGAACCTAAAAAACTTTTAATTTCATTTCTTTTAGGAAATACGATTTGCAACGTTGCCGCGTCTATTTTTTCGGTAATGATTGCTTTGGATTTAGCCGAAAAATATTCTGCAAGCGTTGAAGCTGTTTTGACTGTTCAAATATTTTCTTTAACGATTATAATATTGCTTTTTACCGAGATTATACCGAAATTATTAGCTTCAAAAGCGTCTTTAGGTTTTGCTAAAGTATCGGCGCTTTTTATCTACATATTCTATACTTTACTGTATCCTTTTGCCGAGTTTATAAACTTGATTTTAGATTCAATATTTAAAAAAATTAATTTAGCTAAGATTTTTGAATCTTCCAAAACGGCTGAAATAAACGATTTAGCCGAATTTGGAAAAGAAAAAGGAGCGATTGAGGAGGATCAAAAGGAGCTGATAGAAGGAGTTGCTCATTTTGCAAAGATTTGCGCAAGAGAAGTAATGACGCCGCGCGTAGATATTGTAGCCGCTAAATCGGATATTTCTTTTAATGATTTAATCAAATTGATAAACGAATCAGGTCATAGTCGCATTCCTGTTTACGAAGAAAATATCGACGAAATTAATGGAATCGTTTATTCAAAAGATTTAATACCGTTTTTGTTTGACGAAGAGAAAAAAAAATCGTTCGACGTAAAAAAAATAGCTCGTAAAACTATTTATATTCCCGAAAGCAAATTAATTAGCGATTTAATGAAAGAGTTTCAAGAAAAAAAAATTCATATGGGAATAGTGGTTGACGAGTACGGCGGTACTGCCGGGTTGATTACAATGGAAGATATTTTAGAAGAAATAGTTGGAGATATTAGAGATGAGTACGATATAGAAGAAAATTGGATGCAAAAAATTGACGACAATTCTTTTTATGTCGTTGGAAAATTTCCTTTAATTGAATTGAACGAGTTGTTGGGAACAGATATATTTCAACCGAACGAAGATTATGATACTATAAGCGGTATGATTATGTCAAAAGCGGGTAAAATTCCAGAAACCGGATTTTCAATAGTAGAATCGGGATATAAATTTGAGGTTAAAGAAATTCAGAAAAATAGAATTAAGAAGGTTTTAATTCAAAAAATTTCGAAAGATTAGAGTTTGTTTTTTTATTCTTTTAGCGAAGTATTTAGCGATAAAAATATTCGGTTCTATTCTTCAAAGTTAACTTAATAATACTCAATGAGAAACATCGTTAGTATCAATAAATTCTAATATTAAAAAGCGTCGAGTATTATTTTGAATTTCTTTTATTATCAATCGAGCGAGAAAAATATAAGTTTAATTAAATTTAATATTTATGTACGAAGATAATAAAACATATTTTAAGGTTGGATTATTTGTTGCAACCGGATTAATTTTCGCAATGATAATTTTTTTATGGCAGAAAAAAATTTTATTTGGGGGCGACTCTTATAAAATAACTGTTAAGTTTGATAATATAGCAGGGCTTGAATCAGGCGATCCAACAATGGTTAATGGAGTTAAAAAAGGATATGTTGAAGATATAATTCTTATCGACAACGAGCCAGTTGTGACGATAAGATTGCAAAAGGACGTTAAAATTAAAGAAGATTACTCCATCGGAATTTTTATGTTAGATTTGATGGGTGGAAAAAAAGTAGAAATAAATCCGGGTAAGTCGATAAAATATGCAAATATTAGCGAGCCATTAATCGGCAAGTTTTACGCCGATATTTCTACTTTGATATCTTTTGTTGGAAATATGACGGACGATATTGAATTGATTGTTTCAGACTTGAGAAATATTATAGAAAAACTTTATCCTATATTAAACGATAAAGAAATTATTGATAACATTAAAGGAGTTTTAAAGAATTCTAACGATTTAGCATTGAAAGCTAACAGACTTTTAGCTAAGAATGAAAACAATATTGATTCAATAACATTAGCCGCATTTGAAATTTTAAAGAAGTCTAATTCATTTTTCGATCGAAATGAAGCAAGCTTGTCTAAAAGTTTTGAAAATCTGCTCGAAATATCGGAAAAGGCAAATAAACTTTTAAATGAAATAGACGGAATTTTGCAAGAGACAAAATCGGAAAAAAATAATATCGGAAAATTGTTTTACGATGAAAATATTTTGAGCGAAACTAAAGAACTGCTTAAACAAACAAATGACCTTATAAAAATAATCTTAGAACAAGCTAGGAATAAAGGCATAAAAGTAGACGCAAATCTTTTTTAGAAGAATTAATTATTTATAAATTACGTTCCGGATATTATTTAGTCATATTAAATAACTTAACTAAGTTAAAAAGTTTTTTGAAAGGAGGTTAAGAGAATTAAAAAAAGCTGCTGTATAGTATAATTGAATAGAAATTAAGCGAATTATTGAAAAAACTCCTTTCTAAAAACATGCAATTAGTAGTTTTTTATATGTTATGGATTTAATATTAAATAATTTTTGCTTTAAAAACTTTATATTAGTTTGGATTCTGTGGTATGTTTATATTGGCAAATTATTTTATAAATTAAATTTAGAAAATAAAATTTTGAGCGTTGCGTAAATGGAAATAATTTTTCTGATCGTTTTATTTTTAATAATAGGCGGGTATTTTATTTATCCAATTTTTATATGGATATTATCTCTATTTTTTGAGAAAAAATATTTTTTGAATACAACAAATAAGCCTTCTATATCGATAATAATATCCGCGTATAATGAAGAGGTTGTGATTGAAGATACTATAAGAAATTTTATTAATTTAGGTTACCCGCTGGAAAAAATGGAAATAATAATCGGCTCTGATTGCTCTACCGATAGAACTAATGAAATTATAAAAAATTTAGAGAATGAATATAAAGGGATTGTAAAGGCTGTTGTTTTTGAAAATCGCAGAGGAAAATCAGCGGTATTAAACGATTTAGTTAAAATCGCCAAAAATGAGATTTTAATTTTCTCGGACGCGAATACCATGTATCAAAAAAATGCGTTGGATGAAATTGTAAAGTTTTATGATGATCCTAAAGTCGGCGGAGTATGCGGTAGATTATTGCTTCTTGATAACGAAGAAGCAATAAAAGTAGGAAATCAAGAAAAGAAGTATTGGGATATTGAATCGTGGATAAAAAATAACGAAGGCAATCTTGGAATTTTAATAGGAGCTAATGGGGGGATTTATAGCGTTAGGAAAGAGTATTTTGTTCCAATTCCGAATGATAAATTAATTACAGACGATTTGTTTATAAGTTTAAAAATTTTGTCTTTTAAAAAAGACTTTGTATATGAAAAAAAAGCTGTCGCTATAGAATATACGGCTCCATCTTTGGATATAGAGTATAAACGGAAAGTAAGAATTTGTTCAAGCAACTTGAATACATTGAAATATTTGTATGAGCTTTTATCTCCTAAATATGGAATTATCGCTCCCGCATTTTTCTTTCATAAAATTATTCGATGGATTTCACCTATTTTGCTTTTAATTCTATTTATTTCTAATTTATTTATTTATGATAAAAATCTTTTTTATACGATTTTTTTTCTATCGCAGCTTTTCTTTTACTTTTTGAGTTTAATTGGATGGGCTTTTAATAAAATGGGAATTAATATTACATTTTTTAATTTGCCATTTTTTTTTGTTTTAACAAATTTCGCTTTTATGCATGGTTTTGTTAAATTAGTCGCGGGGATTAATGCTGGTTATTGGCAATCTACGACGAGAGTAAGGTTTAAACAAAATTAGATATTTTTTTTTAAAATCGTAAAAACTTAAAAACGTTCGAGCTAAATTGGATTAAATAAAATTAGATAATTTTTTTATCCTTTGATATCTAAAAAATTTATTTTAAGTAATTTTTTGCAACTTTGTAATTAAAAGTATAGTCAAATTATAATTGGGAAATTATATATTCGTATAAAAAATTGAGGAAAAAATGGGGAGATTATTTTTTGTTATGCTTTTAACCTTTTTAACAACAGAAGCGTTTAGTCAATTGCCAAAAATCAATTTTGTGGAATTTGAGCTTGAAAATGGTTTGAAAGTATTTTTGCATCAAGACAATAGCGTTCCAGTTGTAGCTATAACTGTAGCATATCATGTAGGCAGCAAAAATGAAAAACCTGATAGAACAGGTTTCGCTCATTTTTTTGAACATTTAATGTTTGAAGGTTCCGAAAATATTAAAAGAGGAGAATATTTTAAGTATGTTCAGAATGCCGGAGGACAGCTAAACGCTTTTACGTCGTTTGATAAAACAGTTTATTACGAGGTATTGCCGTCAAATCAATTAGAGCTCGGATTGTGGCTCGAATCTGAAAGAATGTTGCATTTAAAGATTGACAGCGTTGGCGTTGAAACTCAGCGAGGCGTTGTAAAAGAAGAAAGAAAACAAAGTTACGAAAATAGGCCTTATGGTTCTGTTATGGAAGAGATTTTCAAAAGGGCTTATAAGGAGCATCCTTATCGGTGGGTTCCAATTGGCAGCGCTCAGTATATAGATCAGGCTAAACTTGAAGAGTTTATAGAATTTCACAATACATTTTACGTTCCAAATAATGCGGCGTTATGCATATCAGGCGATATTAATATTGACGAAGCTAAAGAGCTTGTTAAAAAATATTTTGGCGATATTCCAAGAGGCAAGAAAGAAATTTATAGACCAAAAATTGTAGAGCCGCCGTTAGGAGGCGAAGTAAGAGACGTCGTTTATGATAATATTCAATTGCCCGCTGTTATTATCGCATATAGAATTCCCGCTCAAGGGACTCCAGAATATTACGCTTTGAATGTCGCTTCAACGATTTTATCCGGAGGAGAAAGTTCTAGATTATATAAAGAAATTGTAGATAGAAAAAAAATAGCTTTGCAAGTTGGAGCTTTTCCTTTTTCGCTTGAAGATCCTGGCATATATATGGTATTTAGCATTGCAAGCATGGGCAAAACGCCTGAGGAATTAGAAAACGCGATAGACGAAGAAATCGAGAAATTTAAAAATGAGCCAATAAGCGATAAAGAATTAGAGAAGGCAATGAACCAAATTGAAAAAGATTTTGCCGAACAAACATCTTCCAATTTAAGCAAAGCGATGGCTCTTACAAATTATTATTTGTTTTTTGGCGATGCGAATTTAATTAATACAGAGTTTGAACGATATAAAAAAATTACAAAGGAAGACGTTCAAAAGGCCGCTAAAAACTTTCTTAATAAAGACAATAGAGTGATTCTTTATTATTTGCCAAAAGCTAAAAAACAAGGTTAATTTTGGAGTAGAAAATGAAAAAATTATTAATAATTCTTGCGGTTGTTATTATGTCAAACAATATTTATTCGCAATTAGATCGTTCAAAAGCTCCTGCTCCTAAGCAAGCTCCTGAAATAAAATTTGGAGAAGTTTACTCCTTCGAATTAAAAAATGGCTTAAAGGTTTTTGTCGTTGAAAATTTTAAGCAGCCAACTATTTCTATAAATCTAATTATAGATAGAGATCCTATTGTGGAAGGGGATAAAGCCGGCTATCTTGAAGCTGTCGGCGATTTGCTAAGAGGCGGAACTAAAAAGAGAACGAAAGATCAACTTGACGAAGAAATAGATTTTATTGGAGCGACTTTCGAAACGTCTTCGACTGAAATTTACGCTTCTGTTTTATCCAGGCATAAGGAAAAACTTTTCGATATATTTGCCGATGTTGTTTTAAATTCTGACTTTAAACAAGAAGAACTAGACAAGTTCAAACTCCAAAAGAAAAGTTCGCTTCAATCTCAAAAAGACGATCCAAAAGCTATCGTTAATAGGGTAAGAAAAAAACTTTATTTTGGGGAAGGACATCCATACTCAGAATCAGCTAAAGAAGAAACAGTTGACAACATTGATTTAAAAGTTTGTGTCGATTATTATAAAAAATATTTCATACCGAATATTTCTTATTTAGCAATTGTAGGACCAATTAAAAAAAAGGATGCTGAAAGACTCGTTAAAAAATATTTTGACGATTGGAAAAAAGGAACGATTGAGAAAAAAGAATATAAGTTTCCGGAATTGCCTTCTGTTCCAAAAGTCGCTATTGTCAACAGAGATAATTCGGTTCAATCTGTAATAAATGTAGGACATCCGATTAATTTGAAAATAGGTTCGCCTGATGCGATAAAAGCCACAGTTGCCAATACAATGCTTGGCGGCGGAGTTTTTAGACTTTTTCAAAACTTGCGGGAGAAACATTCTTTTACATACGGAGCTTATTCTACATTGGTTCCAGATATGGCAGCTGGGCATTTTACGGCGTCGACTGAAGTTAGGAATTCAGCCACAGATAGCGCGATATCAGAAATATTGTATGAAATGAAAAGAATGCGAAACGAAGAGGCTTCAGATGACGAAGTAAGTCTTGTGAAAAATTACCGAATGGGAAATTTTGCTTTGTCTTTAGAAAATCCGCAAACAATTGCTAATTTTGCGATAAATATAGCTCGTTATAAATTGCCAAAAGATTATTATAAAAATTATATGAAAGAAATTCAATCTGTAACAGCTAAGGATATAATGGAAGTTTCCAAAAAATATATATTGCCTGATAATTGCTATATTATTGTCGTTGGCAAAGGAAGCGAAATATCGGAAGGTTTGAAAAAATTTAATCCCGGCGGAAAAATAGAATATTACGATATTTATGGAAATAAATATGATCCAAGTTTAAGTTCTCTGCCTGTCGGCTTAACTCCAGAAAAAGTAATCGAGGAATTTCAAAATGTTTGCGGCGGGAAAGAAAAGTTGAAGAGTTTAAAGAGTTATTCAATCGAATATAAAGGATCGATTCAAGGTCAAGAACTTGCGGTAAAAATGATTAGAACAAACGATGGAAAATTTTATCAAGAGACTTTAATAAATAATAATAGCGTTCAAACTTTGATTATTAATGGAGATAAAGGAATTATAACATCAATGCAAGGCAAAAAAGAGTTGACAAAAGACGAAATTTCCGAATATTTGATTATGTCAGATTTCTTTAATATGCATGATTACAAAAAAGAAAACATAGTTTTGAATATTATTGGAGTTGATAAAATAGACGGCTTGGAGAATGTAAAAATTGAATATTCAAAAGGAAACAAAAAGTGGATCGAATATTATAACTTGAAAACGAAATTCAAAACTCAAGTATCGTCATTAGTAGAAACTCCAATGGGACAATCAGAGAAAGTATCAAAATATGCAGAGTATAAAGAAAAAGACGGTTATATTTTCCCGCATAGATTAATACAAAATGTAATGGGACAAAGCCTTTCTTTTGAAGTAAGTTCGATACAAGTTAATGCCGAGCCTAATAAGGCATTGTTCGAAATTAAATAATTTAGAGGCTCGCCTATAAAGCGAGCCTTTTTAATCAAAAAAATGAAAGTATTTTATGAGAAAAATTAAAGCTATAGTTTTTGACTTAGGAAATACATTGTTGCCGTTTGATTATTCTAAAATGATTAATAATTTAAATCATATTGAGCCAGGATTAGGAGATTTTATATACAAAGCATATTGGGATAATTATGATATACATCGCAAGTTTGAAAGAGGAGAAATGACCGAAGAAGAGTTTTTGAATTTTATTTTTAATTTAGTCGACGGCAAAATAGATAAAGCGACATTTTGCAAATATTATTCGGAAATATTTGAAGAAGATAAAAATGTTGTTTCATTGCTTCCTATTCTGAAAAAAAATTATAAACTATATTTATTGTCAAATACAAATCCAATTCACAGAAAATTTGGATATTCTCATTATAATTTCTTGAATTATTTTGACAAGCTATTTTATTCAGACGAAATAAAATTTCTTAAGCCAGAGCCTCAAATTTATGAGTATGTTCAAAATGCGATAAGATTAAATCCTTCTGAAATTTTGTTTATCGACGACGTTGAAAATTATGTCAATGCGGCAACAAACTGCGGATGGGATGGGATAGCGTTTAAAGGATATGAATACTTAATAGTAGAACTTAAGGAAAGAGGAATTGTTATCAATCAAACTTTTTGAGCAAATGCATAAAAATAAGTAAGCTTGGCTTTTGATTTTAGCGAAAAATTTATAAATAAGTTTATAAAATAAATAAGAATAACAATAAATTTTCTGAATATCATTAAAATAATAAACATTTCAGCAATTTTTATTTTAAATCAATCTTTTTGCTTGTTTCAAAAGGAGAAGATTTAAAATTTGACAAAAAAAATAATTAAGCGTATTTTTTTAAATTAAATTCTTTGATAATCGATTGAATACAAGCAAAAGAATACTAAAAAAAGGGATTGTTTTAAGCGCTTTTGTTATTTTGATTTTAATAATTTTAATTAGCGAAGATATATTTTTAAAATTAATTGCAGCCGCATTAATATTGTCTTTTGCGGGTTTATTAATATTTTTAAGAAACGATATTAATAAAAGCTTTTCAAAAAACGCTAATAGAAATTATTCGGCAGAATTTAAACAAAACAATAAAGAAGAAAAAGAAAGCGGCAAAGAAAGTAAAGCTCAATCAAGCGAAGAAATTGCCGCCGAAGAGATTAAAATCATCTCAGGCAATCCTAATGTCGAAGTTATTACGAGCGAAGAATACAAAAACAAAGTAAAGGCCGCATCGTCTGCCAAGCAAACAAATGGCGGATACTATTCCAAAGAGAATTACGAAAAAATTGTCAACGAACAGATTCCAAAAGACATTGGGAGCGACGGCCAATTTTTATTCATACTTGAAAGACTTTTGATAATAATTAAAGAATCTTTAAATGCTTATTCTGCAATTTTTTTTTGGTATAATTCGCAAAAAAGAAAAATTATCGTTGAAAAATTTGCGTCTAATTCAAACGCAATAGAATTAAAAAAATTTGATCTCGAAGACGACGTATTGAGCAAAATAGTATTGACGGAAGAGCCGCGTTATTTAAATGATATAAAACCGGCGGCGGAAAAAGACGCGCTGATCTATTACTCTCAATCGCAAGGAATAAGAAGCTTTTTGGGAATGCCTTTAATATATGGAAAAAATGTCGCTGGCATTCTTGCTATCGATTCTAAAAGTCCCGACGCTTTTGGCGAAGAGACTATATATTTGCTCGGTCGATACAATCGGTTGATTTCTATTTTAATAACAATATTTGAAGAAAGACACAAAGAATCGATATCGCAAAAAAGATTAAACGGATTGCTTAGCATTATATCGAATGAAAATATTTACAAAAGCGAAGCTGACTTTTACGATTCTATAGTTAAATCATTGAATTTATGCGTTAATTATGACGCTTTTGCTTTTGTGGAATATGATTACATTAAGAAAAGATACTTTGTTTCAAAGACGTTTGTCAATGGAGCTATTCCTTATATTGCCGAACAAAGCATAATAGACGTAAACGAGTCTTTAGTAGGCAAATGTATTCAGACAGGCTTGCCAGTTAAATTGAACGACGCTTCGATTGAAAGGAATGTTAAGTTTTTCGTCGGAGAATCTATAGGATACGACGGCTCTTTTCTTGCTATTCCTATCGTATACGACGATGTAACATTAGGAGCATTTTGTTTTGAAAATTTAAGGAAGTATTTTTATAGCAATTCAGACGTGAATTTCTTTAAATCGGCATTAAAATTTTATGGAATGATTATAAAGCATTTTTTGACTTTGAGGGAATATAAAACTTTAGTAAATATAGATTATGAAACTGGTCTCTTAAATCAGCGCTCATTTGAAGAATATTTGGAAAATGAAATATATAAATTAAAAATATCAAATGTTCCCTGCAGTTTAGCTTTAATCTATATAGACGAATTTTTAGAGCAAGAAACTATATTCGACGCTAATCCGTTTTCAAAAGTATTAAAAAATATTGTCGAAGTAGTAAGAACAGAAATTCCAAAAGGTTCTGCCAGCGGAAGGTTAAGCAAGAGAGAACTTTGCGTTTATTTATATAACTTTTCGTTAAAAGACGCTTTCATTTGGGCTGAAAAGCTTAGAGTAAAAATAGCTCGTAAACCAATAACCGCTTTATCTAAACAAACTACTTTTACGGTTTCGATAGGATTATCGTTTGTAAATGATTCTGAAAATTACTACGAAGCGATAGAAACTGCAAGATTGGCATTGAAAAAAGCGGTAGAAAAAGGGGGAAATGTAGTTTTTAAGTAAAAAATATTAAGGCTTATATATGAAAAATTTTATTATTATTGTATTAGACGGAGTAGGAATTGGAGAATTGCCCGACGCCGCAAAATATGGCGACGAAGGTTCAAATACTTTAGCGAATATGGCTAAATATTTAGGGGGTCTAAAACTGCCAAATCTTGAAAAAATGGGCTTAGGCAATATAGAGCAAATAGAAGGAGTAAAAGAGGTTGAAAATCCGATTGCCAGTTATGGAAAAATGGCGGAAGTTTCAAATGGAAAAGATTCGACAACAGGGCATTGGGAATTAGGCGGATTAAAAGTTGAAATTGTTTTTCCATATTATCCTAATGGTTTTCCTGAAGATTTAATCAGCGAGTTTTTAAAGGAGACAGGGCTAAAAGGAATATTAGGCAATAAACCAGCAAGCGGAACTGAAATAATAAAAGAATTAGGCGACGAACATATAAAAACCGGTTATCCAATAGTTTATACTTCAGCTGACAGCGTTTTCCAAATTGCAGCTCACGAAGAAGTTATTCCTTTGGAGAGACTTTATGAAATTTGCAAAATTGCAAGAAAAAAAGTTTTAACAGGAAAGCATAGCGTAGGAAGAGTAATAGCAAGGCCTTTTATAGGCAAAAATGGAAATTATCAAAGAACTCCAAATCGCAAAGATTATTCAATAGATCCTACAGGGGACACAATTTTAGACTTATTATTAAGAGCTGGAATAAACACGATAGCGATTGGAAAAATAAACGACTTGTTTAATTATCGCGGTATTAAAGAACAAATTTTAACTAAATCTAATGCAGAGGGGATGAAATATATTTATGAAAAATCTAAAATCGAAGAAAATTCTTTTATATTTGCAAATTTGGTAGATTTTGACGTTTATTATGGACATAGAAACGATCCGGATGGATTTTACAAAGCTTTAAAAGAATTCGACGAATTTTTAGGGGAATTTTTAGAGTCTTTATCCACTACCGATCAAGTGATAATAACAGCCGATCACGGCAACGATCCAACGACTCCGAGTACCGATCATTCGCGGGAATATGTTCCAGTATTATATTATAGCAAAGGAAAAAAGGGAAAAAATTTAGGCATAAGAAAAACTTTTGCCGACGTTGCAAAAACAGCTGCCGATTTTTTTGGAGTAAAAAAACAGTTGCAAGGAGAAAGCTTTAAAATATAATAAAATTTTATTATATTGTAAAACTTAATTTTTAAATATTTGTTAATAATTTTCGATTATATTTCGTTAAGTTAAACTAACATACGAGGAAAGTTTGATTTTAGGAAAAGTTATAGGTACCGTCTGGTCAACGAAAAAAGATGAAAATCTTATCGGTTGTAAATTTCTAATCGTAAGAGAATTAAATCTCGATTATACGGAAAAAAGCAATTTTGTCATAGCCGTCGACAGCGTCGGAGCCGGTATTGGCGAAATCGTGCTGGTGGCTACAGGAAGCTCCGCCCGTCAAACCACAATTACTAAAAATAGACCTATCGATGCAGTTATTATGGCAATTGTCGATAAGTTGGATATCGAACAATTAAAAAAACTGCTTGAACAACAAGAAACTTTATCCTAAAAATTAGATATGTATATAGGTAAAGTAATTGGAACTATTTGGGCTACCAAAAAGTATGAGACTTTAAAAGGGTTTAAAATGCAGTTAATGCAACCTTTAAATTCAGATTATAAAAATGTCGGCGATCCTATAATTGCAGTGGATACAATAGGAGCAGGACCTGGAGAGTATGTGTTGTATATTACAGCTTCTGAAGCCGTCATACCAATGAATGTTCCGATGGCTCCAGTGGATGTTTCAATTGTTGGAATTATTGATTATTTAAATGTTCCAGAGAACAATTAAAATTGAAAACAACAACATAGGAGCTATATAGATGAAAATTACAAAACAGTACACAAATCGCGAAAGCCAATCTCTTGACAAATATTTGCAGGAAATAGGAAAAGTTGATTTATTAACGGAACAAGAAGAAATCGAGCTTGCAATTAGAATAAAACAAGGGGATCAAGCGGCATTAGAAAAATTGGTAAAAGCAAATTTGCGATTTGTAGTATCTGTTGCTAAACAATACCAAAATCAAGGTTTGTCGCTTGGAGATTTAATAAACGAAGGAAATTTAGGATTAATAAAAGCAGCGAAAAGGTTTGACGAGACTCGCGGATTTAAGTTTATATCTTACGCTGTATGGTGGATAAGACAATCTATTTTACAGGCTTTAGCAGAGCAATCTAGAATCGTCAGATTGCCCTTGAATAGGGTGGGAGCATTAAATAAAATTGGAAAAGCTTACACCGCTTTGGAACAAGAATATGAAAGAGAACCTAGCGCGAGCGAGCTTGCTCAAGAATTGAATATGGATGAAAGCGAAATTGCCGACGCTCTTAAAGTTTCGGGAAGAGCAGTTTCCGTAGACGCTCCATTTGCTCAAGGAGAAGAAAATAGATTGTTAGACGTTCTGCCAAACGAAGGAACTCCATCGCCTGATCAAAATTTGATGGCAGAATCATTAAAGATGGAAATAGAAAAAGCTCTTTCAACTTTGAATGAAAGAGAAGCTGAAGTGATTCGTCTTTATTACGGTTTAAATGGCGAACATTCGCTAACTTTGGAAGAGATAGGAGAAAAATTTAATCTCACTCGCGAAAGAGTTAGACAAATTAAAGAAAAAGCTATAAAACGATTAAAGCATGCTTCAAGAAGCAAAAATTTGCGAGCTTACCTCGGATAATTTCAAAAAAATAATTTTAATTTTTTTTGCTGCGGCGTCGAGCTTTTTTTTTCAAGCTTGCGCCGCTTCGTCTTTTAATGAAAGAATCGAGAAAGAAAAGGGCGATGATAATGCGTCGGTTCCTTTTCGATTACAGAAAATTGAAAACTCTTCGTCGGATGAAAAAAATATAACGAAAGATTATTATGACGATTCTTATGTAGAAGAAGAGTCGAATGAAGACATCCCAAAAACAAGCAGTCCATCGTTATCTTCGGAGTCTATTTTAGAAAAATCGATAGATGAAATTCCTTCAAAAAATTTTACAAGCTCGGAAATTGAAGCGATTATACAATCTGTAAAAAAATATCTAAATACTCCATATAAATATGGAGCAAAAACTGCAAAAGGAATGGATTGCTCTGGATTCATTCTTACAGTTTATAGCGAAGCTCTTGGAATAAAATTGCCAAGAAGCGCGCGAACTCAATTTAATTTTGGACAAAAAGTTTCCAAAGAAAATTTAACTTTTGGCGATTTAGTCTTTTTTAATACATCTCGAAAATATAAACCGGGACACGTTGGCATATATTTGTACGATAATTTTTTTGTTCATTCAAGTTCTACGGCGGGAGTTATTGTTAGTTCGTTAGACGAAGATTATTACAAAAAGAGATATTATGGAGCGCGAAGAATTAGAGCGGACGGGTCCTAATAGTTGGATGTTTTTGTTATAAATTATATTCATTTCATATATAAAAGACAAATCAAATGCAGACTTATAAGCTAAAAATCGAATACAATGGAGCAAGGTACGGAGGTTGGCAGATACAAAAAAATGTCAAAACAGTTCAAGGAATTTTAGTCGATAAAATTAAAAGCATTATCAACGATAACAACATAGATTTGCAAGGGGCTGGAAGAACAGATCGCGGTGTTCACGCTTTAGAGCAAGTGGCTAGCTTAAAATTAAAAAAATTTATAAATTCAATCGAACTCAAAAATAAGCTTAATCATTTGCTCCCCAAAGACATTAATATTTTGTCAGTTGAAAAAGTCGACGAAAACTTTCACGCAAGAAAGAATGTCGAAGAGAGAAGTTATTTGTATCAGATATCGTTTAGAAAGACTGCGTTTGTAAAAGATTTTGTTTGGTGGATCAAGGAAGAACTTGATTTTGATTTGATGAAGTTAGCGGCGAAAGAATATCTTGGCGTGAAAGATTACAGGTCTTTTTGCGATGCAGATCCGGAAGAGAAATCCACTAAAGTTTTTGTGAAAGATACTGAGTTGTATTTAAGCGAAAATTTATTGACAATAAGAATTATCGCAAGTCACTTTTTATGGAAAATGGCAAGAAGAATGATTGGTTGCCTTGTCGAAGTGGGAAAGAAGAATTTATCAATCGACGAATTAAGCTCTTATTTTTTGGTCGAATCAGATAAGCCGGCAAAATTTACGGCTCCTCCTTCGGGATTGTTTTTAGAAAAAATTCTTTATAAAGGCGAAAAATATGATTATCCAAAAGAAGCTATTTTAAAGTTGTTATGATTAAGCTTTAGGTTCGACTTGATTTCCTATTAAATTTAGAAAGATTATTTGCGTAAGGAATGATATTTATCATTTCATAATTTATTTTCCTTTCTAAAATCTAAACCCCAATATAACTTTTCTCTGAGTATTTTAAAGTAATTTGAAGATTCCAGCAGAGCCAATTTTAATTTCTTTTTGCTTTTTTTTATTTCTACTTCAGCTGGGGAAGAAAGATGTATAATATGTTGTCCGTCGCAATTAAGTTGAATGCGAGGATGTGGAGAAATTGCGGCGATTTTAATTAGATAATCTGTTGAAAAAACAATAGGACGAATTGTTAAACTATGCGGAGATATCGGAGCTAAGCAAATTACTTCGGCGTCTGGCGTAATAACTGGTCCGCCTACAGAAAGAGAGTAGCCA
>Ga0308414_1000498_pt1 | contig 25097 bp, 21 predicted proteins | sample HotsprSampleOS50_FD_205667 | JGI IMG/M metagenome (GOLD analysis project Ga0308414, IMG submission 205667) | Hot spring phototrophic mat microbial communities from Octopus Spring, Yellowstone National Park, Wyoming, United States - 20090730_OS50 ...
CCAATAGACGTGACGTCTGGAAGTTCGCATCAATTGCAAGTACAGACTGGATTAGGGAAATTATTCTTGTGGGTTGGCGGCTCGATAGGCGTAGCTTCCAATCAACCGCAAGGCGAATATGTCGGAACATTTACCGTTAGCGTAGAATATTAGTTAAAATTAAAAATATTCGAAAAAACAAGCGCCTAATTAGGGCGCTTTTTTATTAAAATTAAGTATATTTAAATTATGATTAAAAAAAATATTTTGTTAGTATTACTTATAAAGGTGTTTTTATTTTACGATAATACGTCCAGTCAATCTTTAGGAAGCGTTGCAGCAGGAACATTAAAAGATTTAGACTTTGGAATTGTATTTTTAGGCGAAACAAAAGAGATACTGTATAATAATCCAAATGCCGCGAAATTTTTAATAAAATATGAAGTGGGCAGCTCAATTGTTGTTTTTGCTCAAGTTAGATTTTTTTTGCCAAATTTTTTATACAGTTTAAACGATAAAATTCCAATAGAATTTCCAGCAGCGTATTATAATTTTAGCGATTCGCCTGGCGGAGCAATTCAGTTCGATCCTCAGTCAGGTTTTTCAACTTGGGTTAGAATTTGGTTTCTTTATAGATCTGCTATTTATATTTGGATTGGAGGAAAAGTTAAGACTTATGCTACAAGCGAAGCGGGCAATTATAGCAATAATATAATTTTACAAGTAGACTTGTTTTAATTTTTTGAAGCTTAGTATGAGAATAAATATTAATTATTTATGCGTATTTTTTTTGTTATTTAAATTCTCATTTTTTTTTGCCCAGCCGCAGTATTTAAGCGTTCAAAAATTAAGCGATCTAGATTTTGAAATAATGTTTTTAGGAGAAACAAAAAACATAACTTATGATAATCCAAATGCCGCAAGATTTCAAATAAATGCCAAAACAAATATTATAAGGTTATTATATTTTTCATTGTCTTTGCCAAATTACTTAATAAATGTCGACTTCCCTTTAGATAAAATTCCAATACAATTTTCGGTTGAAAATTCGCTCTATAGTTATAGAGGTTTAAACGTTAATTTTAACCCATATTCGCGTGTATTGTTAAGATTAAGAAGGGGGAATAATCAAATAAATATTTTTATTGGAGCATTTTTAAGAACTTTCGATACAAATTATGGAGGCAATTATAGCGGAACTATAATTCTCAATGTTGAAATTGACGATTTTATTGAACCCCCTATAATTGAGCCTCCTTATCCTCCTATAGAATAAAATTTAGTATATGAAATAAATATGAAAAAATCTATATTCTTTTTTTTAGTTTCAAGTATATTAAAAGCTCAAATTGTAGTTTCTCCTTTGTCTTTAAATTTAGATCATCAAAACAAAATTGGAAATTATTTAATTAAAAACAATTCGAATAAGCCTTACGAAATATCGATATCTCTGAATTATGGTTATACAAAAACAGACACATTGGGAAATTTATTTTTTTATTATCCAGATAGCATAGACAATGACAGGAAATTTTCTTGCGTTGAATGGATTAATTTTTTTCCAAAAAAAATTTTGCTTCAACCAAATGAAAAGCAAATCATACGATTTTCGGCAAATCCTCCCAGGGATTTAGAATATCCGTTTTATTTTGCTCGAATATCAGTCTTTTCTCAAGAAGCGGAACCATTTAAAGCCGCTCAGTCTCAAGGTTTAACCGCTAAAATAAAAATAGCGATTAAGCAAAACACGAGCTTAATTTTTCAAAATAGGCGAGTTGACGAATTTTTCATCGTTGATACTGTCTTAAACATTTATAAAGATCAGAAAATTTTAGTTGTCAAATTGTTTAATCCGAAAATGATCATTTATGGCGGAATTGCAAAATTAAATTTGTTTGAGGAGCAAAATATGTTATTTTCTTTTAACTCTCCTTTGAAGGTTTATGCAAGTGATTATTATTTAAAATTTGATTTAACTGAAGCCGTTATTCAGAATATACTTAAAGCAAAATGGGCGCAATTAGAATTTTCTCAGGATGTAGAAGAAGGAGATATGCAGCAGAGCAAAATTATTAAACTAGAAAGATTTAAGCCTATCTATCAATTGAAATAAAAATGCGACAATTTTTCTTTTTATTTTTCTGCGTTTCGTTTAACATAGTTTTTTCACAGATAGATCTTATAGCTCCTGGCTCGCCTAACCACGAAGATTTTGATATTATTTATTCGACCGAAGCGGTTTTTATCTGGAAAACATCTCTTACTAAAAAAGAATTTTATTTAATTATCGAAAAAGAAGTTGAAAATGAAAAATACCATACAGTTTATGACGCCTTTGCCGATAACAATCCTACAGCCGATACTTTCAAAATGATTCAGGATAAAAAAATAATCTCTGACAAGAGTTTTTATAGATGGAAGATAAAAGCCAAAAGCGACGATAGAATCTACGAGTCTAAATATTTTTACTTTTACGTTTATGTCGATTCCTTTATCGTTGTTACTGCTGAAAGAGAAAAAGAGAAAAAAAAGAAAAGCGAATATGTCGACATTCAATTAGAGTTGTCTTACGAGCGGATTTTTTCTAATAAATATATTAAAACTTTTTATGATCAAAATAATGAAGTTTTTTACGTTCCGTTTATTTTTTTAATGAAAACTTTAGGCTTTAATCCGCTGACAAATTTAAAGAATAAAACCGCAAAATTGTTTTATTATAAAAACAATCTTGATTTGATAATTAAATTTGGAAAATTTGAGTATCAAGTAGGAAAAAAAATAGAAAAATTTATGAATAATAAAACTATTGAAAAAGACAAGGATTTCTATATATCAATAGAAGACTTTTCTAAAATTACGGATATTGAACTTAAAATAGATTTCAATAATTTAAAGTTAATTGTCTCGTCTAAGAAAACACTTCCTATTTTAGCCCGCATAAATAAAGAAAATTTATTATTAAAAAAAACTAAAATTGATTTTAACGATCCAAGAAACATATTTTTAATTAATAAGCCGAGTTGGATTAAATTTAATATTTTAGATTATCATTTTTTTAATTCAATTTCTTATTCTAATTTTGTTTCAAATTCATTAAACATTTCAGCAGGCGGAGAATTTGCTAAAGGGAGTTTTGAATATCGCGGCAATTATAATACGGGCGGCAAAAATTTATCTTATTCAAAGAATTATTATTCTTTAAAATATTTTTTCGAAAATAAATATATTAGCTCAATAACCCTTGGCGATATGTTTGCCTATGGCAAATTTCAAAATTCAATATTAGGAGTTTTAATTGAAAATAAAAAACTAGAGCAAAAAAAAAATTATGGAATCGAACAAGTAAAGCGAAAAACTGTTCCAGGTTCAGAAGTCGAACTTTATCTTAATAACGAGCTTTTTGACATTGTAAAAGCCGACAAAAATGGGCTTATAACTTTCGACCTGCCTTTAATTTATGGTTTTAATACAGTTAAATATAAAATTTATACTGGTCCTGAAATAAGTTTAGAAAATACTGAAGTGTTTTACGTTCCATCGGAAATGATTGAAAAAAATAATTTTGAATATAAAGCTTATTTTGGAAAACTAAAAGATTTTGACGAATATTTAAGCGCAATTGAAACAAGCTATGGTATTGCAAAAAATTATTCTATCTCAATTGGTTCGGAATATTTTTCTTTTATAGATAGAAAAAATTTTTTTCCATATATAAAAAATAATTTGCGTTTTTTTGATTTTTTGTTTCTTAAAGCCGATTATTATCATAATTTGTCTTATAATTTAAGTTTAACCTCGTTTTATATGATTAATGGATATTTCAATTTTGAATTTGAAAGCATAACAAATAAAAAATATCAAAATTTAGTTTTCAAAAGAAATACTTATTCATTAAATTTAACTAATTCGTTTCGCATAAGCGAAAATTATTTTGGAACAAATTTAAGATTATCTTTTTCCGACTTTAAACAAAAAGCTTTATACGCTTTTTTAAATTTTAATTATAACTACGCTTTTTTTGAATCATCGTTAAATTATAGACATTTTAATAATTTAGATTATAATAAAAAATCAAATTTTGCCGAGGCTAATTTTGCTTTGCGTCTGTATGATTTAATAAAATACAAAGTTGAATGGATTAGAAATTTAAGGATTGGAGCTAGGCTTTATCAAAGTTTAGATTATCATAAAAATAATGGAATTCGTTTTGAACTAAATAATTATTTAAAAGGGTCTAATTTGCTTTCTTTATATTTTGAATTTTCCTCAAGCAGAAAAGATATTTTATACGGTTTAAGAGCGACTATAGATTTTAATAATTTGCGTTATAGTTTAAACGTTTATGAGAATTCAATTTCAAATGCTCTAAGCGGTTCGATAATATATGAAAATTCAAGCAAAAGATTCTTTTTTAATTCTTTTTCACAACTGGGCTATTCAGGATCTGTTTTTTATTCATATTCAGACGAAAACAATAATGGCTTAAAAGATCCAGATGAAAGCTTTATTGAAAACGTTTCTTTTATGGCTCTAACTCCGCTAAAAAATCAAACATACAAGGACTGCGTTTATTTTTCAAATATTCAACCTTTTGAGGAATATGTTTTTTTAGTAAAAGAACCGGGCGTTGCTCAAAATCTTAGCTCAAAATATAATGCCATTGCCATAAAAAACTACCCAAACGTTGTGAGAAGTTTTAATATTCCATATTATAATCTTTTAGAACTTTTTGGAACAATAAAAATAAAAAAAGACGCCTTATATTTGCCTTTAAAATCTATAGAAGTTAATTTAATATCTCAAGATGGCAAAATTACTTATAAATCAAAAACATTTTCGGACGGTTCTTTTTATTTTTATAAAATTTTACCCGGTATTTACAAGTTGAATATTTCACAGGATCAACTTAAACTGTTAGGCTATGAAGTAGAACTGAAAGATTATGTTGTTGAAATCAATCCATCTAAACAAAGTCAGGAAGTCAAAATAATTATTGAGGAATAATTTTTTTGAAAAATTTACAAATTTTTATATATTGCAAAAGAAGCTGCCCAAAAATATAAAATTTATACTATTTAAACGTTTAAATTTTTATCGATAATAAGGCTGAAAAAAACGAAAGATATGAAAAAAATTTATTATTTCTCTGAGAAAAACTTAAAATTTATAGAGATCAAAAATTTTAATAGAAAGTTTTTCCTGCTGGTTTTATTTATTTCCCTAACATTAAGTTCTTTGATATTTGGAATATATTTTACGCTAGATCATTATCTTAATCCTGGCGGAAAAATTCAAAATTTAAAAGCCGAAAATAAGGAGCTTAGAAAAAAAATTAAAGAATTGGCAAGATTATATAAGGAGCTTGGAGAAAAAGTTGATTCGATTGGACAGCATCAAAATATTCTAAGGATTGCGGCAAATTTAGAGCCCAAAAGTTCTGAAGAAAGAGAATTAGGAATAGGAGGAGGGGAATTTTTAGATTTCGATATATTTAATTTGAACGAAGAAAAACTAAAAATTCAAAATATTGAAAATTTTGTAAATTCAATCCAAACCAAAATTAAATTCGAGATTGACAATTTTATAGAAATTGACAAAAAAATCAAAGATAATCCTAATTTATACGAATCAATTCCAGCTATTAGACCTTGCGAAGGAGAAATTGGCATGCGAGGTTTTGGCTTGCGTTTGCATCCAATACTTGGAGTTGTAAAATTTCATGAAGGTATTGATATTATTACTGATATTGGAACTCCTGTATATGCTCCGGGAAATGGCATAGTTAAATTTGTCGGCAGAAAAGGAGGATACGGATTAGCGTTAATTATAGATCATGGCTATGGGTATGAGACAGTATATGCTCATTTGTCGAGAATTGTCGTAAAATATAAACAAAAAGTTCAGCGCGGCGATATTATCGCATATACTGGCAATAGCGGCATTTCTACTGGTCCTCATTTGCATTATGAAGTTCGTCATAATGACGTAAAGTTAGATCCCGAATTATTTTTCTTTGAAGATTTGACTATTTTTGATTACTTTTTGCAAGGTAAAAAAAATAATTAAGGAGGCAGTATGATTTGGACGGTCGAATTAGCAAATTATTTATTAGACGCTCCGTGGCCTGCTACAAAAGAAGAACTTATAGATTATGCCGAAAGAATTGGCGCTCCGATTCAAGTAATAGAAAATTTAAAAGAATTGGAAGATAGCGATGAAGAATACGAAGGGATAGAAGATATTTGGCCCGAATATCCTGCCGACGAAGATTTCTTCTACAATGAAGACGAGGAGGAGAATTTCTAAAGCGCTTTAAGCGCTTTTTTTTATGAATCATTTCTGGAAAAATATATACGGACACGCTCGCTTAAAAGAGGTTCTCTTAAAAATTGCTTTTTCCGAAAAGGAACCTAACGTTTTTCTATTTGTCGGACCCGAAGGCGTTGGAAAATTTGCAATAGCATTGCGATATGCTCAAATAAGTTCGATAGGGCGCGTTAGCGAAAAAGAATTTTTTGAAAATCCAATTTTCAAAAGGATTGCGAATCTCGCCGAGCCGAGAATTAAATTAGCTCTGCCAAGCCCGCCTTCTACAGAAGCTGGCGAAAATAATTCTACAAAGAAAAAATTAAGTACGTCTGAAATAGCATGTCTTGAAGAAATAAATTTAAAGAAAAATAATCCTTACGCTTCCTTAGACTCCTCCAGTTCCAAAACAATAAGAATTGATACAATTCGAGAAATAATAAACTTTGTTTCTTACAAATATGATGAGGTGAATAAAAGATTTATTATTATTCCAAATGCAGATATGATGAATATGGAAGCTCAAAATTCTTTGTTAAAAACTTTAGAAGAGCCGCCAGAAGATGTTTTTTTTATTTTGCTTACTTCAAAACCAAATCAACTGCTTGAAACTATTAAATCGCGTTGTAGAATATTTTATTTTGGAACATTAGGCAAAGAAGATATAGCTCGCATTTTAGAAGAATATTTCGGAATCAATAAAAATCGTTCAATGATCTTAGCTAGTTTCTCAGATGGCTCAATTTCTGAAGCTGAAAAATTGCTTAAAAAAGATATAGACGATTTTAAACAAAAGTGCGTTAATTTTTTGCGAAATGTTTTTGTTTCAAAATATTATAGCGCATATAAAATTTTGAATTTTAATTTCGGGAGTCAACAAGAAAAAGAAGATTTTAAGTTCTTTTTAAAGATTTTGCAATTTTGGTTTAATTCCGTTCAAAAAAATTTGTATGAATTAGACGATGAAAAATTTAAGTCTGAAAAAGAAATTTTTATTAAATTTAATCAAAAATATAAAAATTTTAATTATACGAAAGCTGTCGATTTGCTTGATAAGTATTTGTCTGTTTTAGATAGAAACGCAAATCCAAATGTGGTTTTGAATAATTTGGTTTTAGAATTGTCAGCTTTGAAAAGCTAATTAAAATTTTATTAAAAGATATTATTTAAAAAAAATAAGAAAGGGCTCATAATGAATAAAGAAAATACAAAATTCAATTCTCAACTAACGGAGGAATTGAAGAAAAAAAATGGCTGTTCATTGTTGTTCTATAATAGCTCAAAAAAATACGAGGAAATATTAAACTATAATTTAAAGCCGAATAAGTTGCCTTTAAGCGCTTGCCTATTAAAAACTATAGAAAATTTGTATTATGCTCCATATGATAATCGAAATATAGCTGAATTAGTATCAAGAGGAATAAATTCAAATTTTTTTGCATTAGTTCCGGACAATATGAACTTGAATTTATATGACGAAGTTATAGTGGAAATAAACGGCGGATGCGAATTGGCAGTCGTAAAATCATTGGGCGATAAAGTAAAATACAAAAGACAAAAATTAGGCTTGTTTAACGAATCTTTGCCTAAAATTTTAAGAATTCCGAACGAGGACGATTTAATAAAAATAGAAAAAAATAAATCCGACGAAATCAGAGCTCGCGATGTATTTAAGGTTAAAACGAAAAAATTTAATCTTGAAATGAAGTTGGTTGACGTTCATTTTCAATTTGATAAAAGCAAATTGTATTTCTTTTATACCGCCGATGGCAGAGTTGACTTTAGAGAATTAGCTAAAGAATTAGCCGCTGAGTTTAAAACAAGAATTGAATTGAGACAGATCGGACCGAGAGATGAAACAAAGAAAACTAGCGGAATAGGAATTTGCGGCAGAGAACTTTGTTGTTCGACGTTTATATGTAACTTTAAAAAAATTACGACAATGCTTAACTATGATTTACATTTTCAAAATCATAATATTTCTCAAAAACAATGCGGTATATGCGGCAAATTAAAATGTTGTTTAACTTATGAGTTAAAAGAAGACGAAACAATCTCTGTTGAAACTGAAGATAATAATTAGTTTAATATAATATTTTGAAAGAATTAATATTCAATAATAATATATAGGTTTTACAGTGACTGAGAAGTCTTTATCAATTTTTGCTAAAGAAGCTAAAATTGTCGGGGAAAAATTATCGAAAATAGGCGAAAATAGAAGACCAAAATCATTATACGAGCCTTGTCAATATATCTTGCAAAATCCTGGCAAAAGATTAAGACCTTTTTTGGTTTTAGCTTTTTCTCAATTGTATAATAACAACAAATCAAAACCATATAACGCCGCTCTTGCAGTCGAATTGTTGCATAATTTTTCTTTAGTCCATGACGATATAATGGATAACTCTGATACAAGACGCGGACGTATGACCTTGCATGTGAAATATGATTTAAGCGTTGCAATTTTAGCGGGCGATAATTTATTGGCTCTTGCTTACGAGTATTTGCTGAAAGATTGCAAAGGGAATAGAGGAATAGAAGCGGCAAAAAAGTTTACTCAATGTTTGATAGAAATATGCGAAGGACAAAGCTTAGATAAAGATTTTGAAATGCGAACAGATGTTGCCATCGACGAATATTTTACTATGATATCCAAGAAAACTGCCGCATTATTTAAAATGTGTTGCGAAATTGGAAGCATAATTGGAAACGCTGATAAAAAAGCAATTAGCTCTGCTGCAAAATATGGATATTATTTAGGCATAGCTTTTCAGTTGATGGACGATCTGCTTGACGTAACAGGCGACGAAGTTGAAGTTGGAAAGCCTTTAGGTTCGGATTTGATTGAGGCAAAAAAGACGTTTTTATTGTTGAAATCTTTAGAACTTGCCAATAATTCTGATAAAGATAAACTTTTGAAGCTTATCAAAAATAACGGCATTTCAAAAGAAGAAATACAAGAGTATAAAAATATTTACGAAAGATGCGGGACTATTTCAATCGCTCAAAATGAAATAGAAAAATATACAGATCTTGCGATTAAAAGTTTAAAAAATGCGGCTAATGAAAAAATTAAAGAAACTTTAATAAGCATCGCCTTGCATATGGCTAAAAGAAGCAAATGAAATGATTGAGGCAAAAGTTCAAATAAAAAATAACGCCGGCTTGCATACGAGACCTGCGGCAACATTAGTGAAAATAGCTTCAAAGTATAAGTCTGAGTTTTATATAAGCAAAAATGGATTAAATATTAATGGCAAAAGCATAATAGGCGTAATGACTTTAGCGGCCGAAAAAGGTTCGGAATTAATTTTGAAATTTGAAGGGGATGACGAAGAAGAAATGGCTAAAGAAATAATAGATTATTTCAATAGAGGATTTGACGAGCTTTGAGCGAAAAAGAGACAAAAAATAACGTACAATTAAACGGGTTGCCAGCTTCTCCCGGACTTGCAATTGGCAAAGCTTATGTTTATCAAAAAGAAAAACTGCAGATTCAAAATCGGCATATTATAAATGTCGAAGACGCTATTAATGAATTAGAGGAAGCTATAGCAAAAAGCAAAAAAGAGCTTCAGAAGACTTTGAGCTTAGCTCTAGAGAAAATTGGCGAATCAAGAGCCGTTATTTTTGAAGCCCAAAAAATGATTTTGGAAGATCAATATTTATTTGACAGCGTAAAACGTAAAATTATAAAAGAACAAAAATCTCCAGAGTTAGCCGTCTTTGAAGAATTATCAAAATATCAAGATATATTAAAATCGTCATCCGAAGTTTATATGCAGGAAAGGGCTTTGGATATTGAAGACGTAAAAAATCGAATTATTAAAAATTTGCAGAAAAAATCTTGGGTTTCTAGATTTCAATCTGATGTTATTGTCGTTTCTGATTCTCTTTCACCTGCCGACGTTGTTTTATTGTCAAGAAACCATATAAAAGGATTTGTAATAGAAACGGGCGGATTAACTTCGCATGTAGCTATAATTGCTCGTTCGTTAAATCTGCCTGCCGTGTTGGGAACTCATGACGCAACTTCAAAAATTACAAATGAAGATCTTTTAGTTGTCGACGGTTTTGAAGGAATAGTTATAATTAATCCGTCAGAAGACCTTTTGCAAAAATATAGAGAAAAAGAAAAAAAGCTTTCTGAATTTGACAACGAATTATCTCAATTAAGAAATCTGCCGGCAAAAACTTTAGACGGAAAAGAAATAATTTTAAGAGCAAATATTGACGTTTTAGAAGAGCTTGATTATTTAATACAAAATGGCGGACAAGGAATTGGATTGTTAAGAACCGAACAGCTTTTTGATTTAAGCGAATTTCCTGACGAAGAAGAACAGCATAAATTGTATAAAATTATTGCCGATAAAGTTTTCCCTGAAAAAGTAATCATTAGAGCTTTTGACGTTGGCGGAGACAAGTTTCTGCCGCATGGCATAAAAGAAAAAAATCCTTTCTTAGGTTGGCGAGGAATAAAATTTTTGCTTGACAATCGTAAAATATTTAAGACTCAAATAAAAGCGATATTAAGAGCAAATGTAAATGGCAACGTTAAATTTATGATTCCGATGGTTTCGGGTTATAGCGAAGTTGTAGCGACAAAAGAAATTATCGAAGAATGCAAAAGAGAATTAGAAAGCGAAGGCAAACCCTTTGGCAAAACTTTGCCTTTTGGAATAATGGTCGAAGTTCCTTCAACCGCCGTTATGGCGAAAGAATTTGCAAAAGAAGTTGATTTTTTGAGCATTGGCACAAACGATTTGATTCAATTTCTTTTAGCAGTCGATAGAGGAAACGATATAGTGTCGACTTATTATCAAGAATTTCATCCTGCGGTAATTAGAACTTTGTATCATATTATTAAGTTGGGAAAAGAAGGGGATGCTATGGTGAGTATGTGCGGAGAAATGGCTTCCGATGTCAAAGCTACTCCTTTGCTTGTCGGATTGGGTCTTGATTCTTTAAGCGTGAATCCTGCTCACATTCCATATATTAAAAAAATTATTCGAAATCTTGAATTTTCAAAAGCCGAGCAACTAGCAAACGAGTGCTTGTCTTGCCTGACAGAAAAAGAAATTATTGATAAAATCGAAAAATTCTTTAAAGAAAATCTTTTGCAAATATCCAAACAAGCTCTATAAATTTTTTTAATAAACAAGGTTTCATTTATGCTATTGGAAGATTTCATTTCAAAAAACGACAAAAATGAGTTGTATAGCATATTAAAAAATTCCTGGATGCAAATCGAATATGCTAATTCTTTAAATTTAAATTTAAAATCAAAAGATTTTCAAAATATAATTATTTGCGGATTGGGAGGCTCGGCTATAGCTGGAGAAATATTCCCGTCTCTATTTAAAGACGAAATATCTTGTCCTATTTTTATAAATAGAAATTATCATTTGCCAAATTTTGCAAATGAAAAAACGCTTGCGATTCTATCGTCGTATTCTGGCAATACCGAGGAAACAATTTCAGCTTTTGAAGACGCGAAGAAAAAAAATTGTCAAATTATATGCGTCGGTTCCGGGGGAACATTGTTTGAGCTTGCTAAAGAAAATAATTGCGATTTTATTGCTTTGCCCGCTGGATTTCAGCCTCGATTTGCTTTATATGTAAGTTTATTTTCGCTTCTAAAAATATTTGAAAATTTAAATATAATAAAAGAACAAAAAAATTTCTTCGAGCAGGCGAAAGATTTATTGAAAGAAAAATCTGAAGACTATTCAAAGGAAAATTCTATAGCGTTTAACGTCGCTAAAAATTTAATAGGATTTGTTTCGATTATTTATGGAAGCGCCGATTCGACTTATTCGATAGCAATAAGGTTTAAAGGACAAATTAACGAAAATTCAAAACTGCACGCTTTTTGCTCCGCATTTCCAGAATTAAATCATAATGAAATTGTCGGATGGGAGAGCTTCGATCAAAAATTATTAAATGCCAAAATTATATATTTAAAAGAAATAACCGATTATACTAGAAATCTTTTAAGGATGAAATTGACTTCTGAAATATTAAAGACTAAAGGAGTTGAAATAATTGAACTTGAAAGCGCCGAAAAAAATTATAAATTGCGTATTATCGATTTAATTTATTTATGCGATTGGATAAGTTATCATTTAGCCGCAATAAGAAATTACGATCCTGGAGAAATAGATTTCATAATTCGACTGAAAAATTTAATGTCGAAAAATTAATTTCGCGAAAAATACTTATCTACATAAGATCAATTTATCTTATTTTTGCGATAATTTTCTTAATCGCTAAAGAAAGTTATGCTCAGTTTTATTTTTTTGGCAGAAACAAAGTACGCTACGAAAATTTTAATTGGAAAGTAATTCAAAGCGAGCATTTTGAAATTTATTACGACGAAAATTTTGAGGAAGTCGCAAAAATTGGCTCTGCAATTGCCGAAGAATCCTATAAAGATTTATGCGTTAAGTTTGAGCAAAATATTTTAACTAAAATCCCATTAATATTTTATAATACTTCTCTTCATTTTCAACAAACAAACATATATCCCGGCTTAATTCCTGAAGGAGTTGGAGGTTTCTACGAATTCTTAAAAGGTCGAGTCGTTATTCCGTATAACGGCTCTATTAAAGACTTTAAACATGTAATAAAACATGAGTTGGTTCATGTTTTTACATTAAATAAAATTTATAACGTTCTAAAAGACAGAAGGATCAGCTTTAATCGATTTCCTCCTTTGTGGTTTGTCGAAGGCATCGCGGAATATTGGTCTACGGAATGGGATTCAAAAGGCGAAACGATTCTTAGAGACGCAATAGAAAATAATTACGCGGTCGATTTGAAAAATTTCTGGAAAATTAGCGGATCTTACTTAATGTATAAGCAGGGGCAAAAATTTTTAGAATTTGTCTCGAGTTATTACGGCGAAGAAAAAATATTAAGGCTTTTAGAAAATATTTGGATGTTTGAAGATTTCGAAGAAAATATCTCTTTTACGCTAAACGAATCCATCGAAGAAATAAATAAAAAATGGATCGATTATTTAAAACGCGGAGCTTATAAATTTTATTATTCGACCGAAAATCATGAAACATTTTCTAAATTAATTTCATCGGTAGGATATAATTTTTCTCCGATAATCTTCAAAAACGAAAAAGAAACTTTTATTATATATTTAGCGAACAAAGACGGCTATTCTTCAATTTACCTACAAAAAATTGAAAAAGAAAATTTGAATTTGAAAAACAAAGCCGAAATTGTAATCAAGGGAGAAAAGGACGAAAGTTTTGAAAGTTTTTACTTTATGCAAAACATATTTGCAAAAATTGACGACGATAAATTTGTTTTTGTTTCAAGAAGCGGAGCTTCTGACGCGTTTTATTTGTATTCTTTCTCTCAAAATAAAATAATTGAAAAAATCGCCTTTAAAGATGTAATTGCTTTTGACTCTCCTTCGTTTGTTGGAGAAAATAAAATATTGTTTGTCGGAGTTGATAGAAAAGGGTATAAAGACATATACATTTATGATTTAGATCAAAAAAAATTAGATAAAATTACGGACGATTACTATTGCGATGAAAGCCCTATTTACGTTGCATCTAAAAATTCTATTCTATTCGTTTCAGATCGAAATTTAACAAACGAAAAAAAAGGAAAATCGATTTACGAGTACGACATTAATGAAGCTAAAATAAAATTATTATACGAATCAACCGCGGAAATTTTTAATTTAAAATATTCCGAAAAATATAATTCACTTTTCTATCTAATCGACGAAGATGGCGTTCAAAATATATTTAAATTAAAATTTGACAGAAATAACGATGAAAATGATAATTTATTAGTCTCGAAAATTTCAAATTTCTTTACAGGCGTCGCAAATTTTGATTTAGCGGACGATATTATCGTTTATTCCGCCTATTCTCAAGGTTATTTCAAAATTTTTGGATTTAAATTAAACGAAGATATTTTAAATAAAAGCATAACGCATTTAATAACTCAAGCTGATTCGAGCTCTTATAAAATTTACGATCCGATAAAATTAGACATAACTGGAAAAAGCAAACTTTATTCATTGCAAAAAAAATATTCTATAGATTTTGCCCAAAGTCAGATTTCAGTCGATCCAATTTTCGGAACACAGGGCGGAGCCGCGATATTTTTAAGCGATATGTTAGGCGACGATCAATACTACGTTTATGTTTATAACACGGCAGAAGTTCAAAGCGAGTTCTTAAAAAGCTTTAATGTTGCCATTGCGAGAATTAATTTAGAAAACAGAATAAATTATTCTTATGGCATTTTTCATTTCAGCGGCAGACGATACGACATACGAGACAAAGACGAATTTTACTATGAAAGAAGTTTTGGCTCTTCGGCGTCCTTATTGTATCCTTTATCAAGATTTAAAAGATTTGAATTAGGAGTCACAATTGCAAATTCGGACAAACAAATTGTCGCCCGCGTTATAGAGAGAAAAGCATTATTAGTGTCGACATTTATTTCGTTTGTATCAGACAATTCGATATGGGCTTTTACAGGACCAATAGACGGGCATAGATTAAGAATTCTTGCGGGTTATAGCAAAGATGTAAAAAACAATAACGTAGATTATTTTACTGGCATAATTGATTATAGACAATATTTTAGATTGTCATTTAAATCTCTTTTAGCTTTTAGAAATTCTTTATACTATAACGATGGAAAAGAAACGCGAAGATTTATCGCTGGCGGCAGCTGGGATTTGCGCGGTTGGAGGCGTTGGAGTTTAAGAGGGGAAAAATTATGGGTTTCGTCTTTGGAGTTAAGATTTCCTATTTTGGATTTAGCTTATTTAAAGTTTCCGGTTTTTGATGTCAGTTTGCCAAATTTTAGAGGGGCTTTTTTTTTCGATATAGGTTCAGTTTGGGATAAAAAATACGAACAAACAATAGGAGCATTAGGCTATGGTTTTAGATTTAATTTGTTAAATGTAGTTGTTTTAAGATACGATATAGGAAAAAAAATTGAAAACAATTTTTCTAAATTTCAAAACGGTTGGTTTTATCAATTCTTCTTTGGATGGGATTTTTAATTATTTAATATTTTTTTAATATGAAATTATACATTATAACTGTGAGGTTGTAAATTTATCTATTCCGCCGAATTGATATACAAAAATTATCGCGATGGAAAATTTGCTCAGGAAAACAAAATATTTCTATGGAAGTTATTGATTTTATAGTAAAAAAAAATTTTAAAGCTTCTTTAATCAAGGATTTTCCTTTGTCTTATGTTCGATACGATGAAAGTTTTTGTCCTCAAGTTTTTTTATTTTTAAAAAATAATAAAGGCGAATATCATTTAGTTTCCGATAGCGATAGAGCTTTTGATATATTTGAAAAACTGAAAAACAACGAAGATATATTAAGAGATAAATTGTCTTCGGAAGATTTTTTATTTTCATCGAAAGAAATACAAGAAAAATTCTTTATCAAAAGCTCAAACTATAGATGGATCTTAATAAACAAAAGAAATTTAAACAAAAAGTTTTTCTCGAATGAATCGAAAAATTTAATTGTCAAAGAATTGAAATATCAATCTCTCGCCGATCTACTAAAAGCCGATTTTAACGAAAAAATAGGTTTTATAAAAGTTAACTATGCTCATTCGGGAAGATATTATAAATCAAATATTTCATTGATTTAAATAATTAAGACATTCGAAAATAAATAAAATTATAACAAAAAATGACTTTAAAGATTTGCAAATATCGTCTAATAAATAGATATTCTTTTATTTTTTTGTCATTATTATTTTTAAATTGCGTCGGTTCGATTAAAATAGTCGATATCAATCAAAATGACGCAAACTTATCGAAAAAGGAAGATAGAAAAATTTATAATTGGTCGATTTCAGATTCATTAATACTTTTGTGGGAAAGCGAAATTGACGGCGGAATAAATTACAATTCTTTTTCGGCAATTGGAGACTATATTTTTTATGGCAGTTTAGCGGGAAAAGTTCAAGCGATAAATTCCTCAAGTGGAAAAATTTTAGGCAAGTTAAGATTTAACGGAGAAATATTTTCCTCGACAATAATAAACTATCCTCAATTAATATTTGTCGTCAACAAAAAAAACAAAGAATCAGAAGTATATTTTTACGATTTTTATTCTCAAAAAATTTTGTCAAAAATAACTTTAAGCTCTATAATAAAGAGCGATATTATAAAATTAGACGACGGTTTTATTTTAGCTTTAGTCAACGGCGAAGTTTTAAAGTTTAATTTTAAAGGAAAAATAATTTGGAAAACAGAATTAAAAGTTATCGCATATTCTCAACCAACAGCTTATAATGATAAAATAATTATAGGCGACGACAAAGGCAACATTTGGTTCTTAAGTTTAGAAGACGGCAAAATATTAGGAAAGACAACAATTGAAAGCGCCGTTCGAGGCGGATTTGAAATTTGCAAACAAAAAATTTGCGCATTAGGAACGGATGGAAGCTTGTATTTAATAAATTCTAATAACCTTAATTTAGAATGGAAATACAAAACAAATTATAAATTAAGAAATAAGCCGATAGCGATTAATGATAGTTTGCTGATTTTATCCTCTTTAACGGGAGAAATTGAAAAAATAGACGTTATAAATCAAAAATCAATTTGGAAAATAAAAACCAACGGGATATTTATCGCTAACCCTTTAATATTTGATAATTTAATTATTCAACCAGATTTAAATAAAAAAATTTTGTTTATAAATCTAAGCGACGGGAAAATTAAAAAAGAAAAATTATTTGAAGAAAGAGTTAAGACTATTTTTTTATTTAAAGAAGATAAAATTTTAGTAGGATTGGACTATGGCAAAATAAAAGCTTATAAAATATCAAAATATTAGTACCCCCGAGAGGACTCGAACCTCCGACCAAAAGTTTAGGAAACTTCTGCTCTATCCAGCTGAGCTACGGGGGCATAAAAACTTCGTATGCAAATATACAAAAAATTTTTTGGGTTTAACTTAGCGGCTTACTTGGTCAAACTTTTGAGACGAATAACTTCCCAATCTTTATTTTCTTTTTTAACGGCGATAGTTTCATTGTCATTATAAATTATTTTTTCATATTCAATATTTAAGACAATTTTTCCAGCTTTATTTATAACGCCGTAAAATAATTTTTGGTTAGACATTTTACCAACAATCGCAAAACCATTTCTAAAATCAAAAGCGATGTCGTATTCAAATGGGGAAATTATTTCGCCATTTTCATTAATAAATCCAAATTTTTTGTTATAAGAAACTCTTGCAAGACCTTCGGAAAATTCCGCGGCAAAATCGAATTTAGGAGGTATAATAAAGATTTGTTCTTTATTTACATAGCCATATTTTCCATAAGATAACTCTGGTTTCAAAATAAGCGACGAAGAACAGCTAAGATTTAAAAAAACAAACGCGAAAAAGAATATGACTCTTTTGATGATTAGTTTCTTAAATTTTTTCATATATGTAAAATAGTAAAAATCAATATAATTTCAAAAAAGTTTTATTAAAAATTAAATGATAAATTGTTATATATAAAATAAGATTTGATTTGAAAATAACATTGAATGAATCAGAGTCGAATTCATAAACAATTCTTAACAATCAACTTTGCCTTACTAAAATTCGTCAATAATAGAGATTTTGAATTATTTGTAATATGTTTGAAAATTTTGATTTAAAAAATGAAGCTCGTATTTTAACGAATTATATATACTTTAGAAAATATCGAATTACAATTTTATTTCCACAATCAAAAGAATAACTTGATTAAAAAAAAAAATTTTAAAAATAATTTTTTGAAAAATTTTTCCGCCTAACTTTACAAGTCAAAATTTGAAATAATAAATCGCGCTAAATATTTGATAATTTTATTCTTTTCTAAATTCAGAAGTAATGGAAAAGCATCTATGTAATCTTGCGGATAATGATAAAGTATTAGAAATAAAAATAATTTAAATTATAAAAGAACAGAAATAAAAATTTAAATCGAGATTCCTAAATGGCATCTTTTTTTTAAAAATTTTTTTCATCGATTTCCTTTAAAACTTTAGCGTCGACATACACTTTTTCAATAAAGATAAATAACATTCCAATAAATAAAAATAATCCGACTAAATTTAAAAGATTCAATTTGTAAGAAAAAATTGAAAATTCCAGAGCTCCAAAATAAAATAAAATTGCATTTAGAATTATTATGAAAACTCTCATTTCAGTTGGTCCTAATTTCCCAAAGGAAAGCTGAAAAATTCCCGTTACGAAAGTTTTTACGTAAACATATACCGACAAAATCAAATATCCAATCAACGCTAAAAGAGCGTATTCAAAATTAATATATGGCGAAAGCCCTATTCCCATAAAGACTGACATTTCGCTTATTACGTCTAACGTATGGTCGATAAAGAAACCATATTTAGGTCTCTCTTTTTTTCTGTATCTCGCTAAAGTTCCATCTAAACTATCTCCAATCCAGTTTAAAATAAAACAAAAACTTGCAGCCCACAAAAAATATTTGCTATAATTTGTAAGATAATAGAATAAAGCGATAAATAAGGATGATACTACGCCTAAAATAGTCATTTGATCGGATGTAATGCATGGCGGAGTTTTCGAGGCTAACCAAAATAAAAAATTTTTTTCAAATTTTCCTAAAAGAGTATTAATAACTCTGGAGTGATCTAAATTTGTCGACATATTATTTACTACTATCTTAAAAAACAATGCAAAATAAAAAATATATTTTATACATACAATTATTTTTTTCGGGTTGATAAGATATACAACTTGCTGTAGTTTGAGGCAAAAAATTAATTTTGAAAAAACCTTTATTTAATTATTTTAATTTAAGTAGTCAAATATTTTAAAGTTTATTGAAATATAAATACACCATTAAAACTTTAATATAAACGATATTAGATAGAAACGAGAAATTTATAATCAGATATATAAATTAAAATTTTTTCTGAAGCGATTTTGCGATAAAAATATCTAAAAGATTATTTTTAAAATATTTAAAAATGAACCGCCTTTAAAACGGCTCAAATTAAAATTAAATTAAATTAAATTAAATTAAATTAAATTAAATTATAAATTGACAATATCTTTATAAATTATAAAAACCATTAAAGCCAGAAGGAGAAAAAAACCGGCGTTTTGTATAGCAATTTTAACTTTAACAGGAAGTTCTTTCTTTATTATGCCTTCAATTGATATTATAATCAAATGTCCGCCGTCTAAAGCTGGAAATGGCAATATATTAATCAGGGCTAAGCTTAAACTTAAGAGAGCTAAAAAGAATAAAAATGACGATATGCCTTTTTCAGCGCTGTCGGCGGCAAATTGAGCAATTTTAATAGGTCCGCCAAAAGCCTTGTCAAATTCTATTTTTCCAGTAAAAACTTTTCCAAGCATATTAATAGTCAGAGCTAAATAGTTGTAACAATCGGCAAAAGCTAATCCAAAGGATTCGAAGAAACCGAAAGTAACTCTCTCTATTGGCAGAGATTGAAAAAGTTCTATTCCAATTTTGCCTTCGCTATTAGGAATTGCTGAAAAAGTTAAAAGCTCGTCTTTTCTAAGAACTGATATTTGAATTTCTTTATTGGCGTTGGATGAAATAATTGATACTACCTGGGATGTAAAAAAAATATTTTGCGAATTAATTGAGACAATAATGTCGTCTGGTTTTAATCCCGCTTTTTCGGCGGGCGAATAAGACAATAATGATTTAATTTTAACTTTGGCTTCTGCGGGAAAAATTAGGGGCTCGTTTTTTGACATTAGGGGAATTTTATCTTTAGACAATGTCAATTCGATAGTTTCTTCGTTTCGAATAAGTTTTACTTTCGCGTCTTTTCCTATTGATTTTATAAAAAGTTGATCGACGATATTTTCCCAATATTGAATTTTAGCGCCGTTGATTTCTAAAATTTTATCGCCGTTTCTCAGACCTGCTTCATAAAGAGGATTAGAAGCGGCGCTTGAGAATCCAATCGAAGTAGATTTAATGAAAATTTTGCCTTCGAAAAAGTTAGCTCCCCAAAAAATTAGAAGAGCTAATAGAAAATTCATTAAAACGCCGGCGCTAATAACAAATAATTTTGCGGGAGTTGATTTTGCTCTAAATTCGTGGGGTTGAACTTCTTTTGCGACAAATTCGGTATCTAAACTTTCGTCGATCATACCGGCAATTTTAACATAACCGCCTAAAGGTATAAGACATATTTTATAGTCAGTGGCGCCTTGCAAATCAATATCTTTCGGCAAAGCCCCAAAAGTCAATCCAGTAATTTTGTTATATCCTACTATTCGTGGACCAAAGCCTAAAGAAAAAATATCGACTTGCATTTTAGATGATTTAGCGGCGATAAAATGTCCAAATTCGTGAATAAATACGAGAATAGCTACTGTTATAATGAAATAAATAACATAATCCATTTATTCTACTCCGTTTTAAATAATTTTTGGTTTAAATAAGATCGAGTTTTTCTATCGCATTCAAAAATTTCCTCAAGAGAAGGCGATTGTTTATTCTCGATTTTATCTAAAGCGATTTTAATAATTTCTGGTATATCTAAAAATTTAATTTTTCCTTTTAAAAATTTATCGACGGCGATTTCGTTTGCGGCGTTTAATATGCAAGGAGCCAAACCGCCAATTCTTGCGCATTCGTAAGCTAATGACAAACACTCGAATTTTTTAAAATCTGGGTCTAAAAATGTGAGCGAGCCAATTTTTGCAAAGTTAGTTTTTATTTGATTATAGCAAAATCTATTCGGATAAGAGAAAGCATAAAGAATTGGCAAGCGCATATCGGGCGTTCCAAGCTGAGCTTTTATAGAACCGTCGACAAATTCAACCATCGAATGAGCTATAGATTGAGGATGAATTACGACTTTAATTTTATCAAGAGGAATGTCGAAAAGCCATTTTGCTTCAATAACTTCAAGTCCTTTATTCATCATTGTCGCCGAGTCAATCGAAATTTTCTTTCCCATTTTCCAATTCGGATGAGCTAAAGCTTCTTCGATTGAAACATTTTTTAAGTTTTCATAACTTCGATTCAAAAAAGGTCCGCCAGAAGCGGTTAAAATTATTTGGTTAATATTTTCTTTTTTTTCTCCAACCAAACATTGAAATATAGCGCTATGTTCCGAGTCTACCGGCAAAAGCTCTGCATTGTATTTTGAAAAAAATTTTTGCATCAGTTCTCCGGCGACAACTAAAGTTTCTTTGTTTGCAAGAGCGATGCGTTTGCCTTTTTTAATTCCTTCCAAAGTAGGTCTCAAACCGGCAAATCCAACCATTGATGAAAGCAATATGTCGTAATCAATTTCATTTAGGGCCTTAATAAGCTCATTTTCGCCGGCGTAAATCTTTACGTTTTTATTAGAGATCTTTTTTAATTCTTTAGCGGCTTCTAAGTTTATTACAGCTGCGTTTAATACGTTAAATTTTTCTATTTGTTCTTTTAACGTAGCGACGCTTGTATTGGCGGCAAGCAGACTTATCGAATATTTGTCTTTGAAAGATTCGATTATATTCAAAGCGCTTTTTCCTATATAGCCAGTAGAACCTAATATAGCGATTTTTTTAATTGACTCCGACATTGCCTTTACTTTTACTTTAATCAATTATATGTTATTATATATTATAGTATCCTAATTAATTATTTTGAATCAGTTTAATAAAAAAATTTTCATAATTATCTCTAACGCATTCGATCGTAAAAAATTTTTTTGCTTTTTCCTTCATTCTTTCGGCGAAAGTTTTCCTTAAGTTCTCATCGTTCATAAGAAGCTCTATCTTTTCAGTCAATTCGTCTATATTTCCGTCTTCAAACAAAAATCCGTCTATTCTATCTGAAATTAATTCGTTGTTTCCAGAGGCGTTTGTGGCTATTGCTGGAACGCCCATAAAGCAGCTTTCAAGAAGCGATTGAGAGAAACCTTCGGTTGTCGAAGGCAAAACAAAAACATCAAAAATTTTGTAATATGCTAATGTTTCTTCATTTGTTTTTATACCTTCGAAGTATACATTAACATTTGAAGGGAGATTTTTCATTATTTTTTCTTTATCTTCAATATCTTCAATTCCAATAAATATAATTTTAATTAATTTATCTGTTTTTATTTTAGCAGCCGCTTTTAATAGTTGAATTTGTTTTTTTCTTCTTGACACGCAGCCGATAACAAAACAATTTTGATTAATATTTAGTTTCTCTTTTAATTCCAAAGTTTTATCATAATTGATGTTCAAATATTTTTCTAAAGGCGATCCATTGTAAATTACTTCTATTTTATTTTCCGGCAATCCGATATTGATTAAGGATTGCTTAACGCCGCGACTTACGGCTACTATTGCGTCTGTCCATTTTTCGTAAAACAATTTTTGAATAAAGAAGCCGGCGCTTTTAGAAACCTGTCTGCGCGTATGGACTACTTTAGCTTTCATGCCAAATAATCCTTTCGCTAATGACGATGCGTATCGATCTTTTGAAGATTGAGCATTTACGATGTCGATGGAATTTTCTTTTGCAAATTTTGCGATTTTCTTCGCTGAGGAGATATCAATTTTGTTTTTAAAATCTATTTCCCAGAGTTTTACGTTTGAATTTTCTAATGCTTGCCATAGCAATCTATCTTTTGAGCAACCTATATAAATTGTATGTCCTTTGTCAGCCAGAGCCTTGCTAAGATAAATAATAGAATTTGTCGAACCGGCAATTCCGCCCTGATAAGTCAAAAATAAAATATTCATCAAATGGAAAAAATTTTTTCATAAATTCAAATTTAAGAATTAAATTCAGAATTAAAAACATAAAACATACTGGCTGTTTTTTATGAGTTATAAGACTTTGAAATATTTAATAAAATTATCGAGTATAATTTTAATTTTGTCGTTTTTTTTTATTTCATTATTTAATTATTTGCTTCTATTTTTTTTTATAACACAATTCGAACTTAGAATTCAAAATATTTTAGTATATATAGTTTTTGCCTGCGTCTTTTCGATTTGTTTTTTTACGCTATATTTTATTTATGTTTTACGAAGAATAAAACGAGCATTTGAAATTTGCACTTTTAAACCAAATAAAAAAAATTTTGCGTCGAAAAAATTTTACGAACAATTAAGATCTAAAAGAGGAGCAAAGAATAGAAATGCAAATTCACTCGGAGAAGACGATATAAAAGCGAATATAGAAAATTTAAATAAAAAAGCCGATGATACAATTAGATTGATATGCAAAAATTTAATCGAAAAAAATTCTTTTTCAGAATTTGGAGCTTTAAGGTCGTTTGCAGTTATTGTCGCTTTATTCGAAACGATTCGAGAAATTGCAAATATTTATTTTAAAAAAGTTTCCAACTTAAAAATTTTGCATATATTTTTTCTGACGTTGCGGCGTTTGTTTTTTAGTTCGTTAGAAATTCGAAGGACAAGTGAAGAGAGAAAAATTCTTGCAAAGAATGTGTTAAAAATTTACGCATTAAATCTTTTAAGTTCAATACCTGGTTTTACAAAAATTATTGAAGACGTAATAGAAGCTTCTTGTGACGCTTATCTTGTAGCAAAAGCGGGTTATCTGGCAAAAGAAGAAATTCTTTCTTGCGGAGAAAAAATGCATGACATAATTGAATTTAAAGTGTCTAATCAAAGTTGGGAGCTTGTTTCAGGTTTATCGCAAGAATTAGTAACCGAAATATCAAAATTAACGTTAACTACAATTGAAGAATCAACGTCGAAATTTATTGCCGAAAAAATAGAACAAATAAAAGAGAAGATTAAAAAAATAATTAAAAAAAATTAAATTAAAACGTTTACATTGGAAAGTGTTAAACAATCAAATTAATAATATTACAATTATATTTAAAACAATGAATAATTGTTGAAAAAAATAAAAAAAAAAACATAATTAAGTTTCAATATAGCTAGTCGTTGCAATAATATGCGCAAAAAATTTTTTTGGATAAGATTTAAAATTTTTTTGAACTTGTTTTTTTTATTTTATATATAAGCGCGCAAAAAGAGGAAAATATGGATATAAAAAATAGCGCGCTGGGAGCAATAGGCAATACTCCAATCGTTAAACTAAAAAAAATTTCCGAAATATTTGAAACTGAGATTTACGCAAAACTTGAATTTATGAATCCAGGCGGAAGCGTTAAAGATAGAATAGCCTATTATATGATCGAAAAAGCCGAGAGAGAAGGAAAAATAAAACCTGGCGATATAATTATTGAAAATTCTTCTGGCAATACCGCTATGGGATTGGCGTTTGTTTGCAAACAGAAAGGTTATAAATTAAAAATTGTCGTAAGAAATACGATAAGCAAAGAAAAAGTTAAAGCATTAAAAATTTTGGGAGCCGAAATTATTTACGCAGACGCTTCGCTATCGCCTGAACATCCGCGGTCGTACAATAATCTCGCAAAAAATCTTGCAATGGAAAATCCAAATTTGTTTTATATTGATCAACATAATAATTTAGATAACAACGAAGCTCATTATGCGTTAACCGCGCCTGAAATTTGGTCGCAAACTAATGGCGATATCGATCTTTTTATAACTGGCATCGGAACCGGCGGAACTATATCGGGTATTTCACGCTACTTTAAGGAAAGAAATTCAAAAACTAAATTTATAGGAGTCGATCCTATTGGCTCTATCTTTTATGATTGGTTTAAATTTAAAAAAATCTCAAAGCCGTCAAAATATTTCATTGAAGGATTGGGAGACGAGTTTCTTTTGCCTACTGTTCAATTTGAATATATCGACGATATAATTAAAGTAGACGATTACGGCAGTTTT
>Ga0308414_1000499_pt1 | contig 25092 bp, 21 predicted proteins | sample HotsprSampleOS50_FD_205667 | JGI IMG/M metagenome (GOLD analysis project Ga0308414, IMG submission 205667) | Hot spring phototrophic mat microbial communities from Octopus Spring, Yellowstone National Park, Wyoming, United States - 20090730_OS50 ...
ACGTGCTGGTCAGGGTCATGACTTTGCTGATGCCAAGCTGTGAGAGCGTCTGCGCCGACATGCCATGATACTCAGCAGCGTAGTCAATTGCGCCAGCAGCAATGATGACACTTTGACCTTGCATCAGGCGAGGCACACTCATCACCGTGCCAATGGTGCCCGGATTCGTCAGTGAAACCGTTGTGCCTTGAAAGTCGGCGGGCTCAAGTTGATTGTTGCGTGCCTTTTCTATCAAGCGGTTGTAGGCATCAAAAAATTGTGAAAAGTTCATCAAGTCTGCCCGCTTGATATTGGGCACCACCAGCGAGCGAGAGCCATCTTTGCGAGTGAGGTCAATGGCAATGCCAAAATTGATATGAGCGCGCTCAATGCGTTGTGCCTTCCCAGAAACCACGGCGTATGTAGCGTTCAGCGAAGGATATTTTTTGAAGGCTTTAACAATCGCCCAAGCAATCAAATGCGTGAAAGCCGCTTTGCCGCGTCCAATTAGTTGCAAGTGCTGATTCAAAATCAAGCGATTTTCTTCAAGCGCCTTGACGGGAATGGTGCGTATCGAGGTGGCGGTAGGCACACCGAGCGAAAGCTCCATGTTTTGGGCAATTAGCGCTGAAACGCCAGAAAGCGGTTTGGCACGGTCGTCAATATCCAAATTGAGCTCAGCCAGTGAAGCATAGCTCGGTGAAGTTACTCTGGACGAGGGTGTCGCAATAGGTGTGGAGCCCGATGGGCTGTCGTAGCAAGTCCCGTTCGTGCTGGACTCAAGGTGTGAGCCGTTGGGTGAGGTATGGGTTTCTAAAGCATTGAGGTCTAACGAACCCGACTCAAGGGCTTGAAAAAAGGTGCGCCAATCGTCACGAAGAAGCGAAGGGTTTTCAAGGTATTGGGCATAAAGTTCATGGACGAATGCCGTGTTGGGTCCAAAAATCTCAACAAGTTTTTCTTTCAGAGAATCTGGTATGTCAGCAGTTGCCATAGCTAAAGTTGAACCAAGTAAGTTTGACAGAAAAGCCACAAGCCTGCATAAATAATTTTTTATCAACGGTTTTGCAAAGGGAGAAGTTCTACCGCATGGTCAGAGGAGTATTTGCACGGAGAGATAAAAAATTGATACGAGGGTTAGAGTGCCGAAGGCGAGAGTCGAACTCGCACGAAGTTTTAAGCTTCGCCAGATTTTGAGTCTGGTGCGTCTGCCAATTCCGCCACTTCGGCAAAAACACGGTCGGTGCGAGAGGAGGGACTTGAACCCACACGCCTTGCGGCACTGGCTTCTAAGACCAGCGCGTCTGCCAGTTCCGCCACTCTCGCTTGCAGAACCTTCCCAAAACAAGGGCACAAAGATACAATGAACCCGATGATTCTGCAAGACCGTGCAAGCAAGAGGCGCTGAACAGAAGCAACTCTAAATGTAGAACGAGAGCAAAAGCCCATCAGTTTACCAATCAGGAGAACCTTGTTTTTTGGCAAAGCAAAGGTAAATTGTTCATAAGCCTAACAGGAATTCCAAAAGTAGGAGTTATCACAAATGATAAGGGTAGAGAATCTGACCAAAGTGTTCGGGCGTGGCACGCTCAACGAAGTCTATGCACTCGATAGAGTCAATCTGACCATTGAGGAAGGAGATTTTGCGGTGGTCATCGGTGTTAATGGGAGCGGCAAATCCACACTGCTTAATGCCATTGCGGGCAGTTTTATTTGCGATTCAGGCAAGATATTCATCGACAATGTCGATGTAACGAAAGACCCTGACTACAAGCGTGCAAAGTATATCGGCAGAGTGTTTCAAAATCCCTACATGGGCACAGCGCCCAACATGACCATTGCTGAAAACATGCAAATGGCGTCGCTGCGCGGAGAAAACAAAGGGTTGAGCATCGGACTATCCAAACAGCGACGAGAGTTCTTGCGTGAAAAATTGGCTGAATTGCAAATGGGGCTGGAAAACCGCATGGATACCCCAATTGGACTGTTGTCAGGTGGACAGCGGCAAGCGGTAACACTTTTGATGGCAGCCATGCGTCGACCAAAAATTTTATTGCTCGATGAGCACACCGCCGCGCTGGACCCCATTTCTGGCGAACAGGTTCTCTTCATTACCCAACAGCTGATTGAGCGCTACAAATTGACAGCCTTGATGGTCACGCACTCTATGAATCATGCGGTGCGGTTTGGTAACCGCGTCATCATGATGAACTTAGGCGATGTGGCGTGTGATATTCGTGGGGAAGAAAAGCTCTCACTCACGGAAGAAAGCCTGCTGAAACGCTTCAATGAGCGCCATATTCACTACATCTACTAAGTTTCATACAATTGCTCTCAATGAATCGGATTATTGTGTGGCATCGGCGCGATTTAAGAATTTATGATAATACGGCGCTAAATGCCGCATGTAAAACTGCTAAAGAAATTCTCCCACTCTTTATTTTTGCTGATGATATTCTTAAAGAAAGAGATGATTTTTCGCCTGCCTGTGTCAAATTTATGTGCGAATCGCTTGCTGAACTGTGTGAAAGTTATCGAAGAATTGGGGGAAAGCTGATTTTAAGAAAAGGCAAATTTATTGAGGTGCTAAAGCAAGTGGTTAAAGAAACGGAAGCACGAGCTGTATATTTTAACGAAGATTATGAGCCAACTGCAAAAGAGCGTGATAAGAAAGCTACCGAAGAATTGAAGAAAATGGGGGTAGAGGTAAAAGCGTTCAAAGACCAAGTGTGTTTTTCATCCAAAGAGATACTGACACAGCAAGGCAGACCCTATACAGTATTTACGCCCTACAAGAAAAATTGGCTATCGCAGATAGATAAAGTGCCAAGTCCAAATGATAATGTTAGAGATATTGTAACACCTGATATTTTTTCAATAAGTGTGCCAGCGCTTTCAGAGCTGGGGCTAACGTTTGAAGGAAATCTTTTGATCAAGGGCGGGGAAAGATGCGGCAGGGCGCAATTGCAGCATTTTCTTGAAAATAAAATTCGGCACTACAAAGAGAAGAGGGATTTTCCAAGTGAGGAGGGCACAAGTTTGCTCTCGGCACACTTGCGCTTCGGCACGGTATCGGTAAGAGAGATTGTTGATAAGTCAAGAAAAGAGTTGGAAAAAGTGAAAGGTAAAGAAAAAGATGGAATTGAAACCTTTATTTCGGAAATTATTTGGCGAGATTTTTATTTTCAAATTTTAGATCATTTCCCGCACGTAGAAAAAGAGAGTTTTAGGCCAGAATATCGTGCGCTAAGCTGGGAGAATAGAGAAGATTATTTTGAGGCATGGAAAAATGGCAGAACAGGTTTTCCAATCGTTGACGCTGCAATGAGACAGCTGAATCAAACTGGCTGGATGCACAATCGGCTAAGAATGATTGTGGCAAGTTTTTTAACTAAGGATTTGCTGATAGACTGGCGCTGGGGTGAAAAATACTTTATGCAAAAGCTGGTTGATGGGGATATGGCAGCAAATAATGGTGGCTGGCAATGGTCTGCCTCAACAGGGACTGATGCACAGCCTTACTTTCGGATATTTAATCCAATTTCTCAATCCAAGAAGTTTGATGCAGAGGGAAAATTTATCAAGAAATTTGTGCCAGAGCTTGAAAATGTCCCCGAAAAATATATCCATAACCCTGCAGAAGTTCTGCAAGCCTCACCGCTCTTGCAATCAGAGTTGGGCGTGCGATTAGGCATCGACTATCCGCTTCCTATCGTTAATCACGAGAAGCAACGAGAAAAAGCATTGAAAATGTTCAAACAAGCCGCGGAGCGAAAGATTTAGTTGGAAGAAACTTTTCTCAAAATTACGCCCGAGTAGGAATCTAACGAAAGCCGTATTTTAGGCATAGATTTGCGCGCTATAGCTGTGCTTGCGGCTTGAAAGATTTGACCAGTAATTTCATCTTTCCACTTTCCATCAAGGAAATCAAGTTCTACGAAGGCTGATTTTCCTGAAGCGTTCAAAATAATCAGTGCTTTGTCTTTCTCGAGCTGGCGTTCGTAGCAAAGAATGCGGTTATTCTGGTGATTAAGATAAAGGGGCTTAAATGAGCCGCACTTTATTGCCTTGCTTTGCTTGCGTATGGAAATAAGTTTTTTGTGGTAATTAAAAAGGTCGTGGTCAAACTCAACGGTGTATGAAATGCCGCTATGATGTGGAGAAGTTTCGTTATCATACACTAAATCTGGCCAAACCATAGGCTTGCGGTTATCGGGATCATCGGCGCCCCACATCCCGGCTTCAGCACCGTAGTAAATCATAGGAGAGCCAATATAGGTCATCTGAAAAAGCGTAAGTAATTTTTGAATCTTTCGTTCTTCGGCGTTAGGTTTTCGAGTGTCGTATTTGGGATTAAAACGAAAAGAGGCATCACGGTCATAGTCACGATTTGGGTTAATAATCATAGAAGGTAGTCGGTCGGTATCATGACTTTCAAGCAGACTTAATAATCCATAGTTTGCTTCTTCTGGATAGCTACGAAGCAAATTTTCCAGCTTTGTCAGAAAACTTTTGCTGCTTTGAATGCTTTTCCTAATGAAAAATTGAAAGGCTAAAATCGCAAATTGATAATTTGTAACGGCATCAAACTCATCGCCGTGTAGCCATTCTGGGGCGCTTTTCCAAATTTCCCCAACGATATATGCATTAGGATTAAGCGATTTGACATGCTGTCGCCAGCGCTTCCAAAATTGATGTGGAACTTCATCGGCGGCATCAAGGCGCCAGCCATCAATACCATCTTCGACTCGTCCATTGGGCTGCATCCAACGCTGCGTGATGGCAAAAATGTATTTACTAACTTCGGGATGTAACCCATAGAGAGAATCATGAGCAAAAGCTGGAAGAGATTTAGAGCCAAACCAGCCACGATAATCAAACTTCGTGCCTTTTGCAGAGTCGTTCCAACTTACGATTTGATACCAATTTCGGTAACGCGATTTTTCTTGATTTTTCAAAATATCTTGGAAAGCCCAGAAACTTCGCCCCGTGTGATTAAACACACCATCAATGATGATACGAATATTACGACGGTGCGCTTCTGAAATGAGTTTTAAGAAAAGTTTATCAGCGCTGGTCCATTGCCATGTACTGGGGTCTTCTGGATTTTCTTTGGCAATAATTTCAAGGTCGCCAGCGGGGTCTGGACCAAAATTAACGTCAATATGGTGAAGAAGAGTGGCATCATACTTGTGAAGGGAATGCGCCTCAAAGAGCGGATTAAAATAAATTGCATCAATACCTAATTCAGCCAAATAATCTAACTTATCTATAACGCCTTGAAGGTCGCCGCCGTAGCGTCGCCGAAAGATATTGTCATAGAAATTAGGAGAGTGCGCTCGTTCTTCTTCAGAAAGCGCATACCAATTACTTGTCCAGCGATGTGCTTTGCCAGTCGGTGAAGATTTGTCGAAAGATGGGTCGTTGTTTGGGTCACCGTTGCGAAAGCGTTCAGGAAAAATTTGGTAGAATACAGCACCGCGTGCCCATTTTGGTGAAAACTCAAGGGAAGAATTTTGATGGATTTGATGAGGAGAAGTCTTCATGGCAAAAATCACTTGAAAAAAGAGAGTGATGATATGGATATGCACCATTTTAATAAGGCTTTTGAAGTTGTGGAAAAAGAACCGTCTTAGCTTGATGCACTTTCATAGTGCCGCAAGGCAAAATAAAAAAACTTTACAGTTAAAAAAAGTGATACCATGCTAATTGTAATGCAGGTAAGAAAGGTTTGCAAGTTAAACCCGCGAAGAATCATAGTAGAAGGCACAGAAGAAATAACAATCATGGGCAATAAGTAGAGCAAAAAGAAGCGAAAAATACCTTTGTAAATGGCTTCTGGACGCATGGCAAGTTGGTAAAGATGATGAAACCCCCACTGCAATCCAGTTGAGGCATTGACAAAAATGAAACCAAGTGCCGCAAAAAATACCTGAATAGAATACATGACGATTAGTCCAGACACGGCTAAAACAATATACGCCGCAATATCAAGAGCCGTAGGGGTAACATCAAGATTGAAAAAAGCGATAATCAAGAGACCGACAGCGAAAATTAAATCAAGTAATGAACCAAATGAAACATAACGCATAGTAGAATACATAAGTGGCGAGATAGGCTTTGAAAGAATAAAATCAAAATCGCCTTTGCGAATAAAATCACTCATTTGCCAGATGCCAGAAGCAAAAAAAGTCATGTCAATAGCATCAATCACAAATGTAGTTGCCATAAAGAAAAAAACATCGCTGCGCGTGTATCCGGCAATGGTAGAGGTGTTGAAGTAAATGACTTCAAAAAATCCTAAATTCACTGCATACCAGACAATATCCATGACAAAGACCAAAAAGAAGTTACCCCGATACTGGATATCGCGAGTGAGGCAGTTTTTGATAAACGCCCATTCCAGTCGCAAAAACCGAGCAACGCTGGCATAAAACTTGTAGAGCATGCGCCTGATTGAAAGTGTGGTCAAAACATGCGCCATAATGAAAGTGTTAAACTTTTTCTATATTAGCAAGCATTCTCACGGCAATCAAACAAAGGAAACAAAGGTCTCACTATGAGCAAAATTATCCTGAAAATACCATCTCTCTCGGTGATATTGTTAGCTGGACTGCTGTTCGGCTGTTCTAAGGAGCTGGAGGACAAAATACTACGGCTTGAAAAAGAGAAAGCACAAATACAAGCGGAGAATGATGAGAAGCAACGGCAGATTGATGACATCTTGGCTGCGATGAGCGAGATACAGGAAAGCCTTAACGCCGTGCGAGAGACGCAAGCCGTGGTAACCAAAACAGCAAGTGATGTAGAGGTGAGGCAGAAAGAGAATAACCAAGCCATGAAGACACAAATCATAAGCGGAATTCGAGACATGGAAACCGCCATGGCTGAAAACCGCCGAAAGATGGAAGAACTGCAGCAAAAGCTAAAAGGATACCAAGGCAAAATTAAGAGCTTGGAACGCATGGCAAAATCCTTACAAGAAACCATCGCTCAAAAAGATAAAGAAATTGCCATGCTGAAAGAAGAAGTTACAAGGCTCAACATTCAGGTAGCCACACTGACCAGCTCTGTGCAGGAAAAAGAAGGAATCATACAAGAGCAGGAAAGAACACTGCGGTCGGCATACTACATCGTGGACACGGAAAACAACCTGAAAGAAAAGGGAATCCTTGAATACAAAGGAGGCATTATTGGGATTGGCAGCACGATTACAACAACACAAGATTTCGATGCCTCAAAGTTCAAAAAAATTGATATCAACGAGGCAAAAGAAATTTCAATCCCAAGAAACATTCATCAAATTAGGGTGCTCACCACGCACAGCACAAGCTCATATGAACTGTCGGCCGTAACCGAAAAGGAAAGTGTGCTGAGAATCAAAGACCCGAGAGCTTTCTGGGAAAAGTCAAAATTCTTGGTGGTCATGATGTGGAACTAACGATAGACCACACCTGACCATCAGAGCCCGGTGTGTGTAAAGCGCACACGATAAGGCATGCTCTATTGGCGTTTAGCTTGAAAGCGCAGGCTGTGTATCAATGATTTCTTCGCTGAATGAATGGCGTTCAGGAGAAAGTCTCCAACAGCGCACGCTTATCTCGGATGGACCCTTGATGCTGACAATCGGATACCACCAATTCACGAAAGGAAAGTGCTGACGGTCAAATTCGGACGGAATAGGGTCAGCGTGTGGATGAGAATGATAAAAGCCCCAAATTCCAAGGTTTTTCCGCAGGGCATACCGTTCGGCTTTGGCATAGTGCAGCGGATGAATTTCAATGCGATTGTGGCGCGATTCCAAGCGCACATTGTCGAGCCGCAGGATTTCCGCCACATTCAGCAAGGTGTCGCCTGAGTGTTCAGAGACCGTGCCGAGCAGTAACCCGCCACACTCTTCTGGGAAAGCCTCTTGTGCGTGAGCAATCATAGCGGAAAGGTCAGCCGATGATAGACGAATCATGATTTGGATTTAACGGTTGAAGAAGAAATTGGAGTAAGCATGGCGCGTCCGATAAAAACCAGCTGTTCGTCTTCATAAATGCCTTGTGGCGTGGGCGGAAGAGCATGAGGAATAAAATAAACATTTGCCCAATTGGATTTGCCTTGAAGCAAGCGCATCATGGCAAGTTCTGAATCGGGTTGAAGCAAAAGTCTTTGACCAGATATACCTGAAAGCCAAACGCGTGAATCGAGCTCGATGACCACAGCTTTCTCCAAGTATCCTGTGAGTTTCTTTTCAAGCTCGGCTATCGTGGCAACGGCACCACTGATTTCCGAAGACAAGAGGTTATCGAAGTGAAAATTCGTAGGAGAAACGACTTTGACATGAATTCGCATAGCAGTGTAGCGTTCTTGATTGACAAACATCAGCATGGTTGCATCACCATTTGAAATTTAAGTAGAGTTGTCCTTCTTACACACCGCTATAGATGTAACTACGCTGACAAAAATTAGTTTCCCTAAAATTGCAAACCTTGTGCGTTAAGGCACAAGGTAGGAAAAACGTCACACCAAAATTGCTGTAGCAATGGCACGATTCAAACTGGAAATTGAATATGAGGGCACACGCTACAGTGGTTGGCAAGTGCAAAAGCATGTCCGCACAGTTCAAGGAGAATTGCTCGAGGCCATCAAGCGCATTTTGCCAGAGCGTGAGATTGTGCTGCAAGGTGCAGGACGCACAGATGCAGGCGTGCATGCCCTGTGCCAAGTCGCTCACCTTGACTGCGAGACGCGCATTCCGCCCGATGTCTTGCGCCTCAAAATCAATGATGAACTGCCAGCCGATATTCATGTCCTGCATCTGGAGCCAGCACCAAAAGACTTTCATGCGCGCCACAGCGCCGTGGCACGCAGCTACATCTACCAAATTTCACGGCGACGCACGGCGTTTGGCAAACGCTTCGTGTGGTGGGTAAAAGATGCATTAGACATAGAAGCGATGCAAAAAGCGACGGCACTGTTTGCAGGTTTGAAAAATTTCGAATCCTTTACAGCCGATGATAGCAAGGAAAAATCCACCAAAGCCTTGCTGATGCCGATTGAACTCAAAGTCTATGGCGAACTGATTTTGTTGCGCTTTGTGGGCTCGCACTTTCTCTGGAAAATGGTGCGGCAAATTGTGGGCGTGATAGTCGAAGTCGGTCGCGGCAAACTCTCGCTCGAAGAGGTGCAAAGTTTCTTGCAGACCAAATCAAAACGACCGGCTGAGCTGACCGCACCGCCATCCGGTCTGTTCTTTGAGCGCGCCTATTACCATCCTGATGAACCGCTCAGAGAATTGGCGCCACCACTCTTGCTGGCGTTTGAATCAAGACCGCCTGCTCGAGCATAGAGAACTCAAAGTAAAAAGGAGCCTTGCAAGACATGCAAGACTCCTCAAGTTTGGCGCATCAAGGAAATTGCAGCCTCGACTAAGGTTTTGTTACGCTGGCACTTTCGCTTGAGATACGAGCCAATTCCTTCATCTTCTTATACTCGGTAATGTCGGTAACGGCGGTAACTTTGCAGCGAGTGCCATCTTTGCGAATCATGAGTGTCGGCACAACATAAACATCAAGCAGGGTGCCATCGCGGCGCATAACTTTCCACTCTGCGGGCATTTCTGGCGCGCCAGCAATAAAGGCATCATGAATTTGCTGACCAAGCTCTCGCATGTTTTCAGGCAAGACCATTGTAAATGACTGCCCAATCAACTCCTCGCGCGTGTAGCCATAGAGCTCGCAGTAGGCTCTATTGACTTCTACATAGCGACCGTTGGCATCTGTGACGCAAATAGCCGTGCCGACCGCCTCGTAGATATCCATCAAAAACTCAGCATCCGTAATGCTGGGTGAAAACTGAAATTTGTTCTTTGTCATGATGTTTGCCTCCTAAGTTAAGTTAGAGAAAAGCAGAAAAACCTGCACACGTGGTAAAAACTTCACCAAAATAATGTGAAAATACGTGCCAAAAGAACAGAATTGTGCCAAAATTCGATTCGCCTTGCATACCAAGTAGTGCAATGGTGATACAGCAAATATGATGCCAGATGTGTGGCAGACGGATATACCCTGTGCATAGAGCACCACTAATGCCATAAAAGTTCAGCATCACTTGCAGTTTGCACTTGAGCGCAAGGGCGTTTCACAGGGTGCCAGATTCAAGTTTGACAAGAGAGACTTGCATGTGGTATTAAAAAATGATTAAATTCTGGAAAGAAGTACTGCTACAGATTGAGCCTATCTAACCAAAGCAACAAACAATAGAAGGTATGGCAAACAGAGCGACTTATTTCTTCATTGCGCTGTGCTTAGCAGCAACTAACATCGCATTTGCACAAGGACGAGTGATTGGAAGAGTAGTAGACGAACGCGGCGAGCCAGTTGGTGGCGCAACAGTATCGCTTATCGGAAAAAATGTGGCCGCCACACAAGCGGCAATTTCAAATGGACAGGGCTACTATGTGCTCTTAGGCATACAAGAGGGCGGCTATGAAATGCGAGTCAGACGCAAAGGCTACCCAGAATGGAAGTCTGAAATTTCAGTGGTAGCATCGATGACGAAGCGAATGGATATCAAACTCGGTGAAGCACCAGAGATTGTCGTCAAAGCCAGTCCAGTTAGCGACAAGGATAAAGGCAAGCAGCAAGAGCAACAAGAGGGCGAAACCCAACAGCAGTATAATGTGGCACGCGACATTGAAGTCAGTGCTATTGCAAATGATGCTGGGCTGCTGAGCGCCTTGAGAAGTGCGGAAGAATTTGCAAAAGTAGAAGAAAGCATAGCTGTGCCTGACAAAGAGATTGAACTTGTCGGCGGCATTGAGAGCCTCTACAAAAAAATAATCTATCCATTTACCGCTGAGCGTGCGCGAATCGAAGGGCAGGTTGTCGCAAAAGTCTATGTAGATGAATCAGGCTATATCATGCAAATTAGTTTGCTCAAGAGTGCACATCCCTTGCTTAATGCTGAAGTCTTGCGGGTGATTACCGAGGATGCAAAGTTTATTCCAGCAAGCATAAAGGGTAAGCCAGTCAAAAGTGCAATGGTCATTCCCATACGCTTCTCGCTGAAATAAGCGGCGCACAACTTGCTACGGCGTGCCCTTTGGCACGCCTTTTTCTTTTGCATTCGTGACAAAATCATGCGCCGCTTGGGCGCAAATCACGCAAACGAAGTTGTGTGGCCGTATTGCCATTGTAAGTGTTTTCCTCAATTGAGTACACAATATCCAATGCCATGTCGCGATTCTGAACGAGAGCGTAGTAGTGCGAGAGATTAAAGCCAATGACATCATAGACAGCGCTCTGCGCGGTGGCAAGATAAAGTTTAAGATGCTTTTCTTTGAGTAGGCGTGCCTCAGAAGTTTGCCTGACGCCACGGGCAATAAAAACTGGATGACGATTTCCCGGACCGCAGGGCTCAAATCGTTTAATGACCTTCAAAAGGTTAGGCGTAATCTGCTCTAAAGCCAGTTCAGCATCAATTTCAAGCTTGGGCGTGCGGTGCTCAAGTGTCAGACGCTCGGCACAGACCTGCTCAAAAGCCCAGCGAAAACTCTCGAGCGACTCAATTTTGAGCGACAGACCAGCCGCTGCGGCATGACCGCCAAACTGAATTAAGTGAGAACGGCACTCAGAGATAGCACGGTAAATGTCAAACTCGGGAACACTGCGCGCCGAGCCCTTCAAAACCCCATTGACTTCGGTCAGAATAATGGTGGGCACATAGAAGTGGTCCACAACACGAGAGGCGACAATGCCAATGACGCCCAAGTGCCAATCAGGCTTGTAGAGCACAACAGACGAAGGATAAGTCATCAGCAAGCGAGACGCCTCTTCAAGCGCTTCTTGCGTGATGTGCTTGTCAAGGTCTCGGCGCTCGTCATTGAGCGCTTCAAGAGAGTGAGCCAACTGCTCAGCCAGCGCACTATCCGATGTGGTAAGAAGTTCAACAACCTGCTTGGCATGGTCGAGCCGACCAGCGGCGTTGATGCGCGGCGCAAGCGTAAACACCGCAGACGAAGTGCTAAGCTGAGAAAGCGACAGACCAGCTTCCTTTGCCAAGGCAACAAGAGGCAGACGGGGATTGGCTTGCGCACGCTTGATGCCTTCAGCCAGCAAAATGCGGTTTTCTTGAACCGCAGGCACAATATCGGCAGCAATCGCAAGGGCAACCAAATCAAGGTATTGGTAGGCGGTGTCAATGTCCAGACCGCGCAAGAGGCAAAGGGCTTGGGCAAGTTTAAGGGCAACACCGCAGCCCGATAGCTCTTTGAATGGATAATCGCAGTCGGGGCGCTTGGGGTCAAGAACCGCAAACGCATCTGGAATCTGCACGCCAGATTCATGATGGTCGCAAATGATGAAATCAATGCCGAGCGACTGGCTATACTGAACAGGTTCAACAGCGGTGATGCCGCAATCGACAGAGATGATAAGGCTTACACCGTGTTGATGAGCGTAATCAATGCCGGAACGAGCCACGCCATATCCTTCTTTGAATCGGTCGTTGATGTAAAACATCACATCAGCGCCAAGCTCACGAAGGAAGAGCAGCAGCAGCGATGTGCCAGTGGTGCCATCGACATCATAGTCGCCATAAATCATGATTCTTTCGCCGCGCTCGAGCGCTTGTGAGAGCCGCATGGCCGCCTTGTGCATATCTTGCATCTGAAACGGCGAATAAAGGTATTCCAGTGAAGGGCAAAAAAATTGCTTGGCATCTTCGTAGCTAAAAATGCCACGATGATACAAGGCTTTTGCAATGGGCTCGCTAACATTGATGGCACGCATCAGTGCCTGCACTTTTTCTGGGTCTGCATCGAGAAGTTGCCAATCAAATTGCTTCATCAGTCTTGAGCTTGAAGGTTCGAGTAATTTTATGGGTAAGCTGAGACGCAAAAAATGAAACGGATTTTGCTATATTAAAAGTTATTCAAAGGCTAAAAAAGCTGAAAAAATTGTAGCACTGCAATACACAGTTCAGACATGAGCGCTGTTCAATCGCTGGCATATCTTCCCAAAGTGGGTCTATCGCAAGATAAGATTCGTAACTTTTGCATCATTGCCCATATTGACCACGGCAAATCCACGCTTGCCGATAGGCTGTTGGAAGTAACGGGAACGATTTCAAAGCGTGAGATGATGGACCAAGTGCTCGACGACATGGAGCTGGAACGCGAGCGCGGCATTACCATCAAGAGCCATGCGATTCAAATGCACTACAAAGCCAAAAATGGCGAAACCTACACCTTGAACCTCATTGATACGCCAGGGCATGTAGATTTCACATACGAGGTCTCTCGCTCGCTGGCCGCCTGTGAAGGGGCGTTGCTGGTGGTGGATGCGGCACAAGGCGTAGAAGCACAAACCATAGCCAATCTCTATCTGGCAATCGATGCAGGGCTAGAAATCATTCCGGTCATTAACAAAATTGATTTGCCATCGGCAGATATCCCGAAGGTCAAAGCACAGATTCGCGATTTGATTGGGGCAAAAGATGAGGAAATGATTCTGGCTTCGGCAAAAGAAGGCATTGGAATTGAAGAGATTTTGGAAGCCGTTGTCCAGCGCATTCCCGCCCCGCGGTCAGATGCGAACAAACCGCTACGCGCCCTAATCTTCGATTCCGTCTTCGATGCCTATCGTGGCGCCATTGCCTACATTCGCATCGTCGATGGCCTCTTACGCAAAGGCGATAAAGTGCGCTTCTTTGCAAGTGGCAAAACTTACACCGCTGAAGAAATTGGTGTCTTAGGCTTGAAGCGCCAGCCGACAGATATACTGGAGACCGGCAACGTCGGTTACCTTATCTGTTCTATCAAAGATGTCAAAGACACCAAAGTTGGTGACACCGTTACGACCGTCGACAATCCAGCGGCTGAACCGCTTGCTGGTTACAAGGAAGTCAAACCGATGGTCTTCAGTGGCATTTACCCTGTGAGCACAGAAGATTTTGAAGAGCTGCGCGAATCGCTCGATAAACTGTCGCTCAATGATTCTTCTCTTGTCTATGTGCCTGAAAGTTCGGTGGCGTTGGGGTTTGGCTTTCGTTGCGGGTTTTTGGGCTTGCTGCATATGGAAATTGTGCAAGAGCGTTTAGAGCGCGAGTATGGAATGAACATCATTACCACCGTGCCGAATGTAGAGTATATCGTCTATACGACCAACAACGAAAAGATTTTGGTTGATAATCCAGCGAAAATGCCAGATGCGGGCAGAATCGAGCGCATTGAAGAGCCCTACATCCGAGCCCAGATTATCACAGCCACCGAGTATATCGGCAACATCATGAAACTTGCTATGGAGCGGCGCGGCGAACACAAGGACACACAATACCTTGACGCCACACGCGCTGATTTGAAGTTTGAATTTCCACTCTCCGAAATCATCTTTGACTTCTACGATAAGCTTAAGTCGGTCTCCAAAGGCTATGCGTCGATGGACTATGAGCCGATTGGCTATCGTGAGTCTGACCTTGTAAAACTTGACATCCTGCTCAATGGAGAAATGGTGGATGCACTTTCGATGATTGTGCATCGCAGCAAGAGCTATGAGTGGGGCAAAAAACTGTGTGCAAAGCTCAAAGAGCTGATTCCACGCCAGATGTTTGAAGTGGCCATTCAGGCGGCCATCGGTAGCCGTGTCATTGCGCGTGAGACCATTGGGGCGATGCGCAAAAACGTCTTGGCAAAGTGCTACGGCGGCGATATTTCACGCAAACGCAAACTGCTGGAAAAGCAGAAGGAAGGAAAGAAACGCATGAAGCAGGTCGGCAGAGTAGAAGTGCCGCAGGAAGCCTTTCTTGCGGTGTTGAGCGTCAATGATGACTGATAACGAAGTGGCAGCCTTGCAAACTTAAATTTTTATCACAACGTGTCCACTGCCAAAGCAAAAACAAAGAAGCCAGACACTGAACCACGCCCCGCGCGTAAATCCAGCGAAATTCTCAACGGGCGAAATGAGGCAAAACAATCGGCAAAGAAAAGCAAATCCCGAGAGTGGATAGAAGCCTTAATCTTTGCTGGCATTGCCGCCTTCATCTTGCGCTCATTTATCATCGAAGCCTATCGTATCCCCACAGGCTCTATGGAAAACACCTTGCTGGCTGGCGATTTTCTGCTGGTCAACAAGTTCATCTACGGCGCAGTGGTGCCCTTTACAGACTACCGCTTGCCCGGCTTCAAAACCGTTGAGCAGGGCGATATTGTCGTCTTTAAGTATCCGCGCGACAAAGACGTCAATTACATCAAACGCTGCGTGGCAACAGCCGGTAAGACCATTGAAATCAAAGACAGGAAGGTATTCGTCGATGGCATTGAGTTTCCGCTTCCGCCAGAAGCGCAGTTCCTCTCAAGGCAGGCAATACCGCCCGGACAAGCCGAGATGAATATTTTCCCACTGTATTCGTCCTTCAACAAGGATAACTTTGGACCGCTGTATATCCCCAAGAAAGGCGACAAGATTACCCTGACCGCCGAGAATTTCTACACCTACAAATTTCTCTTGGAGTATGAAGGGCATTCAACGGCGCTGATGGGACGCCAAGTCTATGTGGATGGCAAACCCACAACGGAATACGAAGTTAAACAGGATTACTACTTCATGATGGGCGATAACCGCGATAACAGCTTGGATAGCCGATATTGGGGATTTGTGCCGCACTCGCATATCGTTGGTTCCGCCTTGATTATCTACTGGTCATGGGACCCCGACATAAGTTTTTTCCGCATATTTGATAAACTGACGTCAATTCGTTGGTCGCGTATCGGGCGACTCGTTCACTAAACTGAAAAGTGAATTGCTCGTGAAGAATTGGCTTTTTTTAGCAGTCCTCACGTGTTGCCATGCCAGCATAGCTTTGGCACAAGGTGGGTCGCTCTATTCACGATTCGGTATCGGCGAAGTGCGCGTGCAAGCCACGGCACAATCGGCAGGCATGGGCTTTGCCGGCGCCGCCATTGCCGACCCCTTCTACATCAATCGCATCAATCCAGCCATGCTGACCGCCATTGACCAAGCACGTGTGTCTGGCGATTTCAGCTACATCGGCTATCTGGCGGCGACAGCACAGGCATCGGGCTACCAAGTGGTCGCCGGCTGGGAAGGCGCAAACTTAGCCATACCGATTTGGAATGCAAGAGTGGTGCTCTCAACTGGACTGCTGCCTTACTCACGCATCAACTACGAACAAACACAACGAGGGGAGTTCCTCACACCATCATCAAGCGATACGGTGCGTTACACATTTTCATACTTGGGGTTAGGCGGATTGAACACTGCACCCATCGCCATTGGCGCAGTTCCAATCAAAGACGAAAAATTGGGAACACTTCGATTGGGTAGCGCCATCAACTTTATCTTTGGAGCAAGCACGCAAGGTTCAGAACATCGCTTCGATGCATTCGAGTTTGTCGATTCGGCAATTGAGTTCGAAGATAGACTGGCAGGCACCAGCTTTACACTTGGTGCCGCATATAGCACCAAGCAAGGTATCTTTGCAGCGGCAGACCAATTCACGCTGGGCGTCTCATGGACGACAGGTGCGACACTGAAAGGGACGCGTCAGACCATACTAACGAATAACTTAGGTAGCTCGCAGTTCCAAACCCGTGATACGTTGCTGGTTTCAGATGGAGAAGCCAAACTGCCAAGCTCAATCGTAATGAGCGTAGCCTATTCGGCTAACCCCAACTTGACTATTGCTGCTGACCTAACACTGCAAGAGTGGGCGAGCGCACGCTACTTTGGCGCACAAAGTGAATTTCAGCGCAATGCCCTGCGTTTTGCACTCGGTGCCGAAATCATTCCGAGCAATGAGACAAGAGCAAATGTGTTCTTGCGTTCAGCCTACCGTTTCGGTGCCTACTATCATCAGACGAATGTACAAATCGATGGCATTGGCATCAATGAGCTGGGCATCACCTTCGGTATGGGAATACCACTAAGTGCGGAATCCTCACGGTTGGATATTTACTTGCACTATGCCCTGCGTGGCACAAAAGAGAGCAACTTGATTCAAGAAAACATCTTTCGAATTGGTGCAGCGCTAAACATCGGCGAAAAGTGGTTCTTGCAACGCAAAATCGAGTAACCAGCTCGCCATACTCAAGCGAAATCTGAATAGGGTTGTGCAACGCTCATGAACATCGCGTATGTGCTAAAAGAAAGCTTTTCAGGTTTTCGAAGGGCAAGGCTTTCGACGCTCATTTCAATTCTGACCGTTGCGGTCTCGCTGGTGCTGCTGGGCGTCTTCCTGATTCTGACGCAAAGCGCAGCACGTGTGCTTGAGGAAATTCGAAGCCGAGTGGAGATAGAATTTTTTCTAAGTGAAGTTGTGTCGGTGTCGGAGGCAAAAGCCATAGCAGAGGAAATGGCAAGACATCCAGCGGTAGCCAAATCCACGTTTATCTCCAAAGAAGCCGCGGCAAAAATTTTTGAGCAAGAATTTGGCGAAAAGATAGAGCAAATTTTAGGCACAAATCCCCTACCGCAGTCCATCAAAGTCAATCTCAAACCTGAATATGCCACGCTCGACAGCTTAGAAAAATTTGCGCGTGAGGCATCGCAGCATCAAGGCATATTAGAGGCTCGATACAATAAAGAACTGCTCTCGAGTGTAGATAGCAACGCTCGAGTGCTTTTTCTACTCACGGCAGGGTTGGGCATCTTGATTTCACTGGCTTCTGTGGCGCTGGTCTCTAATACCATACGCTTAGCCATTTACAGCAAGCGCGAAATCATTCGCACCATGAAGCTGGTGGGAGCAACCTTCAACTTTATTCGAATGCCTTTTCTCTTGGAAGGTCTGTTTCAAGGCGCAGTAGGCGGTCTGCTATCGACGGTGTTGCTACTACTCTTGATGCTACTGCTCTCACGTGGATTGCCAGAAATCTATGCCGCGCTGGAACCCATGTCGCTATTTCACTGCGCAGTCTTGATGTTAGCAGGTTCAGCGTTGGGGCTACTGGGAAGTTTTTTCTCGGTGCGCAAGTTTATTGATGAATGAAATTGTATGCCGTGCAAAATTGGCATAGATTTGCAACCGTCAGGTGTATGCAATAGGCGTACGTGATACATAAGGGCATGCGTGATAAATATCACAGAAAAAAAATAAAAAAAGAGTATACTTGCAAAGCCTTTACACCCGTCATCGCTCGGTGATATTTTCTTAACCTAAAGTTTGCGAAAGATGATGAGATACACAAAGTTTTTCTTGTTAGCATTCATGCTCTTGGTGGCAGGACAAGCCATGGCGCAGTTTCCTGCGGGAGTCAGTTTGAGTGGCGCACTGACAAGCAACCCACAAATTGTGCGCACAGGAGATATTTTGGCGCTAAACCCAGAGACAGGCGCTTCCCCATCAGGGCAAGACCTGTTTTTTATAGCGCTCAATAACAACTCAGGACGAGATGTCGTAGGGTTAAGGTTGCGGCTAATTTTCCGCAAAAACGGCGTTGAAGTCGCCCGCGGTTTTTCAAGCAACATTCCGCCGCGTACGCTTGCGCCGGGCACGCTGCGCCTGACAAGCAATCAAATTCCATCAAGCCTGTGGGCGCCTCAAGGTTTCTCATTCAATGAGGATGCAATAAGAACACTGGCTGGGACAGGTACAAACATTCCTTCGCAACTCCCGTCAGGCGTCTATACATTGGAATGGACACTGGTCGACCAGAATGGCAATGAAAGCAACACCGTGCCCATTGTCTTCACGCTCACGAATCCAACGGGCTTTGTTCAGCTCATTAGTCCGGGCACACAAGTGGGCAGCGGAGTACAAGAAGAGATTGGCACCGTGTTACCATTCTTTCTCTGGCAAGGTGATGCGCCCGAATATGAAATCACGGTTTGGACAGATGATAATGAAGAAGGTAGCGGCAGACGCTTCAACGAAGAAAACAGTCCGCATCCTAACCCCAACGTAAGAGAGCGTGTGCGCGTGCCAAGCTATCAATTTCCAAGCGGCGGCTCAACGGCACTCGGTCGTGTGGTGCGACCGCTTCAGCCCGGGAAGACGGTGTATTGGCAAGTTAAATCATTTGCCGATGTGGCATTTGTAGGAAATGCACCGCTGTCAACCTCGCCTGTCTACACATTCAAAATAAGCGACATCAATAGCCAAACTGTGTCAGAATTGATTCAGCTGCTCAAAGATAAATATGGGATTCAGGGTATTGATAATCTCATCTTTGTCAGCTGGACAGGTGTCGCTGGCGGTGTGCTATACGAAAATAGCAATGATGTAACAACCTTACTCAATGAACTGCGTCGCAGAGCCCCAGTAAGATAAAACAAGGAGGATTTTACCATGAAAATGAGAATCATACCAATCATAATTCTAAGTTTGGCGGTAGCCTTAACGGGCAGCAAAAATTTTTCCGGCGAAACCCCCAAGGCAGAGCCGCAGGGCGTAGCCATAGTTATCAAAGCGATTAAGGTTGTAGAAGCGCGAGAGAAACAAGAAAACTGGAAAAGTGTGCAGCGTGGACAGCAGCTCAACTCCGGCACACAAGTTCGCACGGGTGCACAATCCTTCTCAATCTTGAAGTTTGCGGATAATTCTGTGGTCCGTGTAACTGAAAATTCCGAGATTGTTGTGCGTGGCGATAAAAGCGGGTCAGGTGCAATGACCAAGACCGTAGAGTTGAATCTTGGCAAAGTGGGCTTCAATATCAAAAAGCAAGGTCCAAATGAGCAGTTCCGCTTTACTTCGCCGACTTCTGTGGCGTCCATCAAGGGAACAACGGGCTACTATAATCCGACGAGCCTGCTGATATTGACTGGTAGCGGAATCCTATCACGACCGGATGGAACAGGAGGGAAAGAGGTTAAGGGTGGAGAGATTGGCGAAATCATGAATGGGGAAGTGCAGGTGCGCAAAGCAACGGCTGAAGAAATTGAAGATGCACGGCGAGCTTTGGCAGAACTCAATGAGCGCATCATCATTAAGCTAAGAGATGCCAACGGCAACATCCGTGAGATAGAGATTGAGTAAGCATAGGCACAGGCGATAATTAGTTTTGCAGAAAGCGTCTGGTCTTCTACCTTTGAAGACAGACGCTTTTTTATTGGCAAGCAATGGCGATTGTAAGAAAGATTAAAGAATACGCTTATGCGTTAGGGTTTTCAGCGATTGGGATAAGCAAGGCTGAAGAGCTAACCGAAGAAGCACGGCGATTGGAAGCATGGTTGAAAGCGGGCATGCACGGCGAGATGCACTACATGGAAGAAAATTTTGATAAGCGTATCAATCCGAAGAAATTGATGCCTGAATGTCGAACAGTTGTTTCCGTTATTGCAAATTACTTTACCCCAACCAACAACCACAACAAAGAACAAGGAAAAGACAACACATCGGCGGAAGGTGAAAGCGAGGAAACGCAAGGAAAAATCTCAATGTATGCCATACGCGCAGACTACCACACAGTGATGAAAAAGAAACTCTACCAACTCTTTGACTACATCACGCAGCTGGTGGGAGACGTAAATGGACGAGCATTCGTGGATTCGGCGCCGATGCTCGACAAAGCATGGGCAGCACGCGCTGGACTGGGCTGGATTGGCAAACACACTAACCTCATCAACCGCTCAATCGGCTCATACTTCTTCATCGGCAATTTGCTACTGGATTGCGAACTTGAACCAGATAAGCCACTGCCAAAAAATTACTGCGGCACCTGCACCGCGTGCATTGACCTCTGCCCAACAAAAGCCATTGTGGCACCCTATCAAGTTGATGCAAGACGGTGCATTTCTTACCTTACCATTGAACTTAAGCGCGAGTTTACAGATGAAGAAAAAAGCATGCTGGGCGAGTGGCTGTTTGGATGCGACATCTGCCAAGAAGTGTGCCCATGGACAAGATTCTCGAAAGTAACCGAGCTTGCTGAATTTGCACCGATTCAAGAGTTGCAATCTCTCTCTGAACGTGAGATATTGGAAATGACCAAGTCTACATTCAAGCGGCTCTTCGGTGAAACGCCTGTCTGGCGAACAGGACTGCGACGCTTGAAACGCAACGCCAAAGCTGTGCAAGAAAACCTTAGCGGCGTAAAAACCTCGGAAAGTGATAGACAAGCAGACTGAATAGTTATGCAAGAGTGGATAGAGCGCATCAATACAGAAGTGTTCTTTTTCGTCAATGCTTCCATGAAGCATGCCATCAACGATATTTGGCTGGGCTATAGCACACACTTAGGAAACGGCTTGATACTTTTCCCGATAGCGGCACTGGTGCTGTTTATGTATGAGCGCGCCGCCTTTTGGAAGAATTTAGGCTACTTAGCATTGGCAGGGGTTGCAGGCGGTCTTTTGCTCACGCAAGCAAAGCTATTTTTTGATGCACCACGACCGCTGGCAGTATATCACGACCAAATTCAAGCCGGACTTATCCATATCAACGTAATGTTTGAGCCGCTGTATGCATACTCATTTCCCTCGGGGCATGCACAGACGGCATTTACAGTTGCTCATGCATTAGCATTGCAATGCACGAGACTAAGTTGGCAGGTGAAAGCAGGGCTCTATGGCTTAGCGGGAATTGTGGCAATTTCACGCATATATGTAGGCGCACACTTTCCTGTGGATGTGCTGGCGGGTGCAGGAATAGGAATTGCAACTTCACATGTAGCATGGTGGATATTTCGTGCCGTAACAGATAGAAAAAGCATGCAAAAAGAAAATTTGTCAAGTGCTAACTCAAACGCATAGAAACAATGCTGGCGCGCATTCAAACCGTGTATCTTTTTTTAGCTGCCGTGTGTGCGGCGCTCAATATCGGTGTGGTGCCATTCTGGAAATATGAGTTTTCCAACCCCGATGCAGCACCAATGATGCTGTATGGCTTCGGAAGTTTCGGCAAAGGTCTGTCAATGGGAATGCTCTTCTGGATTTTCAATGCAGGCATTGCCGTTGCGACACTTTTGCCACTGATTAACATTGCGCTGTTTAATAACCGACGTTTGCAAGCCAAATTGGCACTGATTGCAGCTGCAGTAGAAATCATCGCTATTGTGTTTGGCACAGTGGCAGCACTGGCACTGCAAGCCAAACTGGGCTCGGACAGCGTGCAGCACGTGCCGCAACTTGGTTTCATATTGCTGGTGATTTCGCCAATCTTTGCGCTTTTAGCAAGGCGAGGAATTTTGAAAGATGAAGAAATCGCTACGGCTTACAAACGGCTCTAAAAGGAAAGCTAAACAATGCTCATACTTTGGACACAAGGAGACCCAAACGGTATTGGTTCAGAAATTATTCTCAAAGCGTTTGAGGCGCTAAAGCAGAGCGAGCATCAGTTTGTGGTGGTCGGCTCATACTGCATGATGAAATACTATGCAAAACATCTGGGCTTGAATGTGCCTATCAAGGAAATCACGGCGCTGCATGAAATCAGTCCAACAGCGGATTCGGAAGAGAGGCAACTTTGTGTGCTTAGTCTATCGTGCAATGTAAAAGCACGTGTAGGGGAAATCCAAGCGGATGCAGGGAACTTAGCCATGCAAGCCATCGAGACAGCCGCAACACTGTGCCTGTTGCAAAAAGCCGATGCTATGGTAACCGCACCTATTCACAAGCAAGCGATTCAACTGGCAGGATACAAGTTTCAAGGACATACCGATTTTCTTGAGCACCTATCTCGCCCCTACGATAAAGCCGCAAAAGCGCAAATGATTTTGGTCGACCGCCCAAGCGCACTGCGCGTGGCACTGGCTACCGTGCATGTTCCGCTCAAGGAAGTATCTGAAACCTTACGACGGTCGGATGCTCTAAGAACCAGCATAGAGGCACTGTCCAAAGCCTTGATGAAGGATTTTGCTATTCCATCGCCACGCATTGCCGTGTTGGGGCTAAATCCACATGCGTCAGATGGTGGCGTGATTGGACGTGAAGAAATCGAGTGGATTCAGCCAGAGCTGGATAGGTTGAAAGAAACATTCAATGTTCATGGCGTCTTTGCGGCAGATGGATTTTTTGGCGCCAAACTCTACAAGCAGTTTGATGCGGTGCTGGCACTGTATCACGACCAAGGGCTTATTCCATTCAAGATGCTGGCGTTTGAGACCGGTGTCAATGTAACAGCGGGATTGCCAATTGTGCGCACATCGCCTGACCACGGCACAGCATTTGACATTGCGGGCAAAGGCATTGCCAATCCAAAGAGCTTCATTGAAGCCACTTTGCTGGCGTGTGAAATTGCCGCGCAGCGCAAAAAATATCAGATGTCATCCAGTGTGGAAGTATGATTGCCCTGCGTGATGTCTCATTGCGATTTGGCAATAAGTCAATTTTTGAGCGAGTGTCGTTAGAAATCGGGCGCGGTGAATTTCTTTACGTGCTTGGTAAAAGCGGTGCAGGCAAAAGTTCGCTGCTCAAGTTGCTCTACATGGAAATTTTCCCTGATAGTGGGGAAGTGCAAGTCGGCGAGTTTAACTCGCGCACCATTCGAAAGCACGAGATTCCATACTTGCGGCGCAACTTGGGCATCGTCTTCCAAGAATTTCGTCTGTTTGAAGACCGCACCGTGTATGAAAATGTGGCTTTTGTGCTGGAAGTAACCGGCACGCGTCGCAAAGACATTCCGAAAAAAGTAAGCGATGCCCTCTCTGAAGTTGGCTTGTCGCAAAAGCGCAACGAGATGCCCCACACGCTCTCTGGCGGCGAGCAGCAGCGTGTTGCCATTGCACGAGCTATTGTGCGCGAACCATATGTGCTCTTGGCCGATGAACCTACAGGAAACTTAGACCCAGAAGTCTCACTGGAAATCATGCAAATCCTAAAACGCATTAGCTTCAAGGGAATTACCACCATTGTGGTAACGCACGACTATCACATCGCCGAAAAACTGCCTGCCAAGACGCTCATGGTCAAGGATGGAAAAATTGAAGAAATCACAGCGCTGCCGAAAATTATCTAAGCTGAAGCTATCACTGACCGCGACCAGCAAAGATGACATAAATGGTAGCTAACAAAATCTTGAAGTCCATTGAAAGGCTCATATTCTCAACATAGAACAGGTCATATTTCATGCGCTCGAGCATCTCATCAAGATTTGAGGCATATCCGAATTTCACTTGCCCCCAACTGGTAATGCCCGGACGAACACGATGCAAGCGCGCATAGTGAGGCGCAATCGCTTTCAGTTGCTCAACAAAGTAAGGGCGTTCAGGGCGAGGACCCACGATAGACATATCGCCGATTAAAACATTCCAAAACTGCGGTAGCTCATCAAGACGATACTTGCGCAAGAACTTGCCAAACGAAGTAATGCGCGCATCATTTTTCTGCGTAAGCATCGGCACACCGTTTTCTGCATCCTTGTGCATGGAGCGAAATTTGTAAATCGTAAAATGCCGCCCGTGCCGACCGACACGCGTTTGGCAATAAATCGGTGAGGCTTTTGTGTCATACCACACAATGATGGCGATGAGAATCAAAACTGGCGAGAGGAAAATCAGAGCAGAGAGCGAGAACACGATATCAAAAAGCCGCTTGAGATTTTCGGCAAAAGGCGTGAGCAAAGGTGGAGAAAGTTCAATGAGCGGCGTGCCATAAATTTGCGTGGTGCGTGCCGCGCCCGAAAGAATATCATACATGTCGGGCAGAATTTTTAGACCAATGTTTTTGCCTTCGCAGCGACCAATGACGCGCAGAAAATCGTCGTGCTTGGCCGATTGCATGGCAATAATCACTTCGGCGATGTTGTGCTGCGTAAGCAAATCTTCAAGGTCATCTAAGTCGCCAAGTGTGCGAGATGGAAGTGGTGTGGCATGAGAGCACTCTTTGATGAACCCCACGACATCCAAACCAAGCGCAGGATGCTGGGCAATATCCGATGCAAGCGATAAGGCGCGCTGACCGGTGCCGATGATAACTGCACGCCGGCGACCAATTCCTTTTTCCACAAGCAAGCGGCGCTGATAACTGCGCTGAATCAAGCGACCGACGGGCATCACCGAGCAGAGCACCAACCAGTATAGCGCGGCACCGTAGCGCGAAGAGTATGTGCGTGGCATATCATCGGCATGAAATTCGGCAACATCGTCGGCAAAAATCACAATGAAAAGAAGAAATGTGCCAAATGTGATAGCTTTCAGCACTGTAACAGCTTCTTCATAGCGCGAGCTAAAAC
>Ga0308414_1000500_pt1 | contig 25082 bp, 19 predicted proteins | sample HotsprSampleOS50_FD_205667 | JGI IMG/M metagenome (GOLD analysis project Ga0308414, IMG submission 205667) | Hot spring phototrophic mat microbial communities from Octopus Spring, Yellowstone National Park, Wyoming, United States - 20090730_OS50 ...
TTGGTAGGAAATTGCTTTGTTTCAATTTACTCAAAAAATCAGTAGTAAATTCATTTTTATAGCTATAATAAGTTTAGTTATAGCAGTAAGTTTGACTGGAAGTTTAAGTTACTATTTAGCTAGAAGTGTTTTACTTAAAAAATTACAACAAGAAGATTTAATCCAGTTAGCTGAGTTAAAAGTAGAAAAAATTGAAAATCGCCTAAGTAAGGCTTTAGATGCTTCTATAGAATTAGCTAGTGATCCCACTGTATTAGAATGGTTAAAAGGAAATGAATTAAATTATAATCTTGAAATTTTAGTAAAAAAAAAACTGGATAATATTGTTAAAAATTTTCAATATGATAGTTCATTTATTGCAAGTAAAAGTACCAAGAAGTACTATAAGCATGATCAGAGCGTTATTTATTTAGATGATAAAAATAATGATAATAAGTGGTTTTATAATCTTTTAGATACTAAAGAAAAACTTAATGTAAATATTAATACAGATCCAAAGTCTGGAAATGTATATGTTTTTATCAATGTACTTATTGAAAATCTTAAATCTATTGAAGGTATTGCAGGTGTTTCTTTAAATTTTAATCAAGTTACCAAAGAATTTACTGAAACAGATCCTCAATACGAAGCCCTAGTTTACTTAACAGATAAAACAGGAACTATCTTAATTACTTCAAATCCAAATTTACTAAAACAAAAAATTCGAGATTACTTAGATGTATTATGGGAAGATAAAATTCTCAAAACAACTCGCAAGGCTACTCTACATGAACGAGAAGGTAAACATGGAACAATTGATATGGTAACTATCCAACTTCGTTCAAGGCCATGGATTGTTGTTTACGAAGTACCTCGAAAAAATACTACTAAAGCCTTATTTACAATTGCAATAGGAACAGTTTTTGTGTGCTTCATATCTGTAGTTTTGGTTTTTTTTATTTTCTATCGAGGAACTTATTCAATCATAAACCCTATTCATAAATTAGTCACTGCTTTTGAAAAACTAAAAGAAGGAAATATAAGTATTCGTTTAAATATTCAATCAAATGATGAAATTACTTTACTTGCTAAAGCTTTTAATGACTTTACAAATAAAATTCAAGAAATTCTTCAAACTGTTCAGGAAAATGTTTATAAACTCACAGATTCCTCTATGGAACTTTCGCAAACAACAAAAACTTATTCAAATAATGCACATATCCAGGCTAGTGCAATGGAAGAAATTAGTGCATCAGTAAAACAATTAAATGGAAGTGTTCAGACAGTAGCTCAAAATACACAAGAACAGTTTCAAAACTTAAGTTTACTTTTAGATGATTTTCATAGACTTTCTGAAAGTATTACTGAAATGAAAAAAATTATTGATAAATCTAAAAAACAAACTTCTGAAATTTCTCAAACGGTAAAACTAGGTGAAAGTGCTTTAAATTCTGTGAATACAAGTATAAACTCAATTGTTCAAAGTTCAAAGGGGATTACTAGTATTATTGAAATTATAAGAGATATTTCTGAAAAAATTAATTTACTCGCACTAAATGCATCGATAGAAGCAGCAAGAGCTGGGGAATCAGGAAAAGGATTTGCAGTAGTTGCTTTTGAAATCTCAAAGCTTGCAGATAAAACTTCTGAAAGTTTAAAAGAAATTGATAATCTAGTAAAGAAAAATCAAAAAGAAATAGAAAAAGGAAAAACTAGTATCATTACCTTAGGTAACCAAACCCAGGCTATAGCAGAGGGTATAGAAAAAATTGTAAGTTTTATGAATGAAATTCATGAATTTACTCAAAGTCAAGTTGAAATCAATACACAAGTCGAAAAAGAAACTCAAAGTGTAAGTCTTCGTGCAAAACAAATTCAAGAAATTGTAAAAGAAGAAAAGATAGGTTTTGAAGAAATTTTAAAATCTATAGAATCTATCGAACAAGTTGTTCAGTCCAATACAAAAAATGCTGAAGTTATCTCTTTAAACTCTGAGAACTTAGCCAATATAGCTGAAACACTAAATGAAAAAATAAAGTTTTTTAAAATAAATGAAGAAAACAAATAAGGCGGAAGAAACCGCCTTATTTAATAAACTGATATCTTACTTTTCGTCTGTGGTAGAGTCTTGCTGTTTTTTCTTTTTAGCCTTTTTGGCTTTTTTAACTTTCTTTTCTTTTTTAGCCTTCTTTTCTGCTTTTTTAGCAGGAGCTTCTTTTTTAGCAGGAGCTTCTTTTTTGGCTGGTGTGTCAGCTGGACTTGTGGTTTCTTCTACATTTTCATCGTCAGCATCTTGTGCAACAACGAAACTTCCCACAGAAAGAAATGATATCAAAAGGAGGAAAACTCCAAATTTTTTGAACATATTTTATTCTCCAATAGTTGCCATTTGGCATTTGAATTTAGATACAATATAAAAACCTAGTTTTTTTTGAAAAGTCAATTTCTCATTTACTAAAAAAAAATTGAAAAATTTCTTTTGCTCCATCCAAAGATTTACCTAGATTAATTTTATCTTTTTTGTTAGAAATTTCTTGAATAGCTGATGAGAAATCAAATTTATAAAGTTGTTCTTGAGAAATATAAGCACAAGGAAGAATTTTTTTCATTTCTTCAACCAAATAAGGGTACTCTGCAAAATCTCCCCTATCGGTGTAAATAATGGGAGTTTGAGCATAAAAAGCTTCGCTTACAATTCCATACCCAGGTTTTGTAACTACATAGTCACAAGCTCGAAGTATGTTAGGATAGTGAATGTCATCTTTTCTAAAAACTTTTTGATTTAAAAAACCTTCTAACCTGGAAACAACTATTTGATAACTGTCTTCTAAGTTGGAGTAATTAAAATTTTCTGGTTCTAAGCCATAAGCTCCAAATGAAAATAAGAAATATTTTTTTTCCTCAGTAAATCCTAAACTCTCTCGAATTTCTTTTCTTGAACTTGTAGGTTTTCGTCCTACCATACTTACTTTATTTAAGTTCTTTATACAATCTATAGGACAGCTAAGTGGTAAGATAAATCCACCACTTGCAAGACCATACTCATATTTTAACTCCTCTACTACTTGTTCATAAAATTTATCAAATTTTTTATAATTTTCATAAATAAAATCCCAAGTAAAATTTCCAATAAAATAAGCTGGAATTCCAAGTTCATGAGCAATACCAAAGGGAAGAGAAGATGAATCACTAAGTATCAAGTCAGGTTTGTAAGTTTTTAAAAACTCTTTTTCTTGAACTTGAATTTGTTTAGACTGCTCACGAAATTTGAATAAGTCTTGTTTTGTTTTTTCTAAATCTATTTCAAGAGAGCTTTTTTGAGATACGCCAACATCAATTTTCTGAGAACGGATTTGTATATTTTTTGGTGTTTGCGAAAAAAAATTTATTTTCTCTGTAATGACAAAAACCTCTACTCCTCTTTTTAAAAACTCCTCCCAAATTACAGAACTGCGAGAAATATGTCCAAATCCATGTCCACTTACATAATAAGCTAATTTTTTTATCAAGATAACCTCTGCCTCAACACATCATAAAGTATAATTCCAACAGACATGGCTAAGTTTAATGAATCAGCGTTTCCATTCATTGGAATAGATAAAAATTCACTACAAAGTTTTCTAGCTTCTTCACTAATACCATACTGCTCACTGCCAAATAAAAATAAGCATGGTTGTTTTAAATCTCTTTGAAAATAATAAGTTTTTGCTTCAGGGGTAATTCCTATAATTGGAATTTGCTTTTTTTTAAAGTATTCTGCTATTTGTATTAAACTAGCATAAAAAACAGGAATTGTAAACAAAGTTCCAGTACTAGAACGAATGACATTTGGATTAAATAAATCTACCTTAGGGTCTGTTACAAATACAGCACTTACTCCTGCTCCTTCGGCTGTTCTAAGAATAGTTCCTAAATTTCCGGGTTTTTCAACTCCTTCAATTACAAGAAAAGTTTTTCCTTCTTGTTGGAATTTTGTAGGAGTAAAATTAAAGTTTGGAATTTTAGCTAGAGCTAATAGACCGTCGGGTCTGTCCCTATAAGAAATTTTTTCAAATAAAGCTTTTTTTAACTCAAAGATTTTAACGTTTCTATTTTGAAATTCAAAAATAATACTTTCTTCATTTGTACCTAAAAAGCAATCTCTAGATATAAATAAAGCTCTATATTCTAAATTTTTATATAATAAAGATTTTTTTATTTCCCTATATCCTTCAATAGTAAATTCACCATGAGATTCTCTTTTTGATTTATTTCTAAGTTTTATAAGATATTTTAGTTTTTCATTAGAAAAACTGGTAATTTTTTCTATCATCTCTTCCAATTTGTAAACAACAGCTCTCTAAGAAATCAAAAAATAAAGCTACTTTAAAAAAAGACTAGTCTAGGAATGTATTTAAAATTTTTTAGAAAAGTATATGATATTTGGAGTAGATTATTACCCTGAGCAATGGACACCTAAGGATTGGGATGAAGATATTGCCATAATGCAAAATTTAGGTATTTCCCTTGTAAGATTAGCAGAATTTAGTTGGGCAATTTTTGAACCAAAGGAAAATAAGTTTGAGTTTTCTTTTTATGATCAAATTTTAGAGAAATTTTACAAAGCAAATTTTAAAGTTATTTTAGGAACACCTACAGCAACTTTTCCACCTTGGCTTTATAAAAAACATCCCGATATTGTTCAAGTTACCCAAGGTGGAATTGTTAGAACAATTGGAACTAGAAGACAAGCTTCTTTTCACTCAAAAAATTATTTAAAAGCTTGTGAAAAAATTGTTTACAAATTAGCTAAACACTATGGAACTCACCCTGCTGTGGTAGGTTGGCAAATTGACAATGAACCAGGTCATGAAGGTTCTGACTTAGATTATTCACAAAATGCACTCATTGAATTTAGAAATTGGCTAAAAAACAAATACAAGACCATTGAAAACTTAAATCAAAGTTGGGGAAATGTATTTTGGGGAGTGTTGTACACGAATTTTGATGAAATTCCTCTGCCTACTAAGGTAATTGCAAGTAATTTTAATCCTTCTATGATTCAAGATTTTTACAGGTTTAACTCTGATGCTTTAATTAATTTTATAGAAATGCAAATAAAGATTTTAAGAGAAAATACAAAAAATCAATTTATTACTACGAATCTTTTTCCTAGTCCTTTTTTAGCTATTACAGACATGAAAAAACTTTCCAAGAACTTAGACTTTGTAAGTTGGGATAACTATCCTGTTTGGGGAAGTATGACAGAACCATATCCACATCAATTTATAGCAGGAACTCATGAATATATTCGTGGACTCAAAGAAAAAAATTTTACTGTAATGGAACAAATTTCTGGGTTTCAAGGACATGACTTACTTGGTTATCTTCCAGCACCTGGACAAATTTCTACTTGGCTTATACAAGCTATTGCTCACGGAGCAGAGTCTGTAGTATTCTTCCGATATAGGACTGCTAGATTTGGTCAAGAGCAACTTTGCTATGGAATTTTAGATCATGATAAATCTATTACTGATAGATATTTAGAACTCCAAAAAACTATCTCTGTTATCAATCAATATGCTGATGATTTTGTATATGAAGCTTCTTCTGCTTCAGTTGCTTGTTTACATGATATTGAAAACAGACGAAACCTTAAACATCAACCAATTTCTGAAGGATTAAAAATAGAACCAAATGAGTTTGCTAGTGTTGGATATGATTTGGAATTTTTTACTCAATATGCAGGAATGAATGTTTTAAATGTTCCAACTCATATACTACCTACTTCTTCAGATTCATTAGAAAATTATAAAATACTAATATTACCTATGTATTTTATGATAGATATAAACCTTGTTTTACAACTTGAAAAATATATAAGCCAAGGTGGAGTTTTAATTTTGGGATATAGGGCAGGTATTAAAGACTTAAATGGTTGGATGTTAGATGAAGTTCCACCAGGTCCTTTTAAAAATATAGCTGGAGTAGAAGTTAAAAAATTTGATGTATTAGGAAAAACTTATACTCAATTAAAAATGGGTTTGTTTTCTCTCAAAGCAGGGAAAATTGCAGAGATAATTGAGCCTAAGACTGCTAAAGTTTTAGCAAGATATAAAGATTCTAAAAAATTTTATAAAAATCTTCCAGCTATCACTGTAAATAAATACAAAAAAGGAAAAGTATATTATGTAGGAACTTCTTTAGAACCAGAGTCTCTTGTATTATTTTATCGACATGTTCTCAAAGAAGAAAAAATTCCTTATGCTTACTATGGCAGACATGTAGAAAAAATTTTCAGAAAAGGTAAAACTAAAGACTATGAAATTTTAATAAACCATTCGGGAAAAACCAAACTATGTGGTTTAAACTTGCTTAAGCCTTATAGCTTTAAGATTATTCCAAAAGAAAAAAATGGAAATACTTGAATCTATTAGCTTAACTAAGCTACTAGCAGAAAATCAAACTTGGAGTCAAGAAATTTTTTCTACTTTTGTTGACAATATGCATTTTCCATATATTACTGTACCTAAAAAATATATTTTACCAAGTGTCCCAATCTTAGGAGTAGAGGAAACTTCTGCTAGACAATTTCTTTTAGCTACTAGGGAATTTTTTCCTGAAGAACTAAAAGAATTTATTGTTTTAAATCCTATTTTACAAAATAAACGAGAAAGATCTAAACTTTCACTAGTAAAAATACTTAATATAAATAATTTTAGTTATTTAGTTAAGCTTAGCTTTGAAATCTTATATCTAGGTGGAGCAAGTAAAGGTGAAATTATAAATCTTGGAAATCAAAGTTTTAGTTCTTCTGTTTTTACAGATAGAATTTATTTTAATTTTAAAATTTTCCTTTTAGATTCATTTTTAATAAAACATAACCAGATTGTTGAGTTTAAGCTAAGTTCTTTTTCTGAAAGTATATATAAAAAACTGACTGAAATAGTTGGAAAAAAATTTCATAGTGAACTGTTTGATGAAATTGACTATACCCATATACTTGAACCAATATATACAAAACTAGAGTTGGTAAAATTTTGGAAACTAGGAAAAATTTATCAACCTCTACAAATAGAAAATCATAGTCTTTCAATTTGCTTTTTAAATTTTAACATACAAGAAAATATAAATGATTTTATAAGTTTTCATACTATTTTAAATGATTTAACAAATAATAAAGACTTAAATTCCAATACTTTAAAAAACTTTTATAATTGGTTAGAAAAATTTTCTTTCCAAAGAATTAGTTCTAAATCAGGAAATATAGCTTGGAAAATTTTTTATTTTACTTAATTACCATATTGCTATATGCTCTTCTGCCCAACCAACTGCACCTGGTATATAAACTTTTTCTTCATTTATCTGGATTATACCTGTAAAATTTCCAAGACATTGATTTACCTCTGAAAAGATGAGGAATAAATTTTGCTTTGCTGTTCGTACATAACTTGGTGTAAAATACAAATCAATGTTTTCTGATTGAGTAGAGTAAATTCTCCATGGTAAAGAAAAATTTTTTGAATTATACTCTATACTAATAGGTTCAGTTATTTTAAAAATCTTATCATTTAATAAAATAGCATTTTCAGTAATTCCAGTTCCATCTGTCCATTTTCCACCAATATTTATTCCTACTTTTGTAGTTCCTATTTTTGTCACAAACTGTATCCAATTCCAACTTATATTTCTAGGCCAAATTCCTCTTCCAAAGTCTAAGCTTGCAAAAGAGGTTGGATTGATAAATTTATGAATCCGTTTTTTATCTAGTAAAACTTCTCCTTCTACAGCCATTCCAAATTGTTTAGAAGTAAATTGAAATTTTTTTTCACTCCAAGCAGCAACTACATTTACACTCTCTTGCTTTTCGGGGTAAATTACATGAAACCTAGCTTCTAGATGCTTTCCATGAAAACCAGACCAATCTACTGCTATATAAGTGAAATTTTGTTTTGGGATAAATTGGATTTCTAATCCTAAAGATCTAGCAGAAGCTATAGAAGAAGGCGTCTCTTGTAAGTGAGTAAAAATTCCTAAAGGATGAATATAAGTTTGCTCTTGAAAAGTCTTATTTTTAAAATCATAGTAGTAAACAAAAAATGTAGAAGCATAATCTAAATCAGCAATGGTTACAGAAAATAAAAACTCTGTATCATAAAAACACCAATAATTCCATTTTTTTTTTCGTAAGAAATTTCCTGTCAAGTTACAAGTTACAAAAGGAAAACGAGCCCACCCTTTTGCTTCAGGATTGAGATTTCCTTCTTTGGTACATAAAAAAACTGGAGTGTGAATTTCTTTTTCTAACATCATTACCCTTGAAAACTTTTATCTATAGTAAAATAACAAAAAACTTTTATTATTATATTTTTTAAATATTTATTTTTTTTAATTTTTAACTCTATTGTAAAAATAAAGGAACCTCTAAAAAGGGGTAATTTTTGACTGTAAATTATAAAAGTTTTTGGCCTTAATTGCTCATTGTAGTCTGTAATTTATATTTAAGCTTTATATGTGGGTCGGGTCCCAAGTGGAGTTTAAATTTTGTAAATTTTTTTCTTTTTTTAAAATCTTCCCACTATTCAAATAAAGTAAAAAATTATAAATTCTATTTGTTTAGTATTATGGAATATTTTTTACAAAGAAAGCAAATATCCCTGACCCCTAAGATTAGAAGAAAAACACGGAGAAATAAGCCGTATTAGACAACAAAATAACCTTAATCTCCGTGATTTCTATGAAATTTGTTTTTCTCTAATTTTAAAACAATCCTTGAGTTTTATCTAAGGCAATTTCGACATGAGGGCCTGGGTAAGAGCAGGTTGATCAATTTTTCCAAACCAAATAGACCAAGTAGCTTTCATAAAATCAATCCCTACTACATTACTCGTTTTTCCTCGAAATGTACAAGAGGTAGTCTTATTAGCAGGATTATAAGAAAAAACAATAGTCTCTCCCTCATTTATATCACCAACTAAGACATTTCTAATGGCATCAATGTTAGCTTGGTTTGTATATCCATTTAAGGCATAAGCTTCTTTTATAGCATTGGATATTTTTTCAGCATCCAAACTACGCATTAGTTTTAAAGTAAATTTTTTTTCGACATCTGCATCAATTATAGCTTGAGCACTTTTAGTAGCAGGTGGATTTTTCATCTGGTGGGTAATACTATAAACGTTGACACTTACAAAGGCTATTTTCTTTACCCTAGTTCCCGAACCTGTAGTTACCCAATCTCCTGATTGAGCAAAGACTTCAAAACTACTGACTAATATTAAAAAAAAAAAATTTTAAAAATCTTTCTCATGATTTATTCTCCTTAAAATTTAGACTAAATCTTCTAACTAGAAAATGTTTTTGCAACTAAAAAATTTCTTTTGTGTTTTTTATAAACTTATTTAGTAAAGTAATGTTTCTTTTCATTATTATGGATAGCTCTAAAAAAACTACTTTTTTCAATTAAAAAACTAGATTTTTCCTATGAAATTTTATTCCTTAGCATCAATTGGGGAGGTTGGAGGTTTTCTTAAATTGAAAAAACAGAAAACTTCTGGTCCCAAAATATCAACGTGTTTATTCTTGGCATATATTCCAATGTCATAAACTATGGCAAGATATTGAAGGCTCGAATAGTTCTTATATTGAATTCGCTAAAATATCCTTAGAAAAATCTCAAGTCACTGAAATACGAAGTTGACAGCTGAATCAAGCCATCATAATATTTAATTCCCTCAATTCCAGCAGGCTTGTCACTCTCATGCAGATATTATCTATTTTCAGATGTACGTAAAAACTAATGATTATAAAACACTTTCACTGAAAGTATTAGAAGAATGAAATTAGGTTCCACGATGAATCAGGATTTGAAGAAATCGCGGACACAAACCGTGCATTACTCTCATACTAGATAACGTCTCTTGTCTTATAACAAATTAAATTGGCACCATATACAACCTGAATACCTGCCTCCCTATTTCTCCAGATTTTAATCCCATTGAGAGATTATGGCTCAGGATAAAATCCAATTTCTTCGGAAACTTCATTGCCAAATCTCCAGAAGAGCTTATCAACAGACTAACTGAAGCACTCTCTTATTATCTTAAAAATAATAAAAAAAATTATTTCCTTATGCAAATTTCGGTAATTACTTCTGGAGATTGGTATATAAACTACAGTAATCAATTAAAGCTAAAAACTTTTATAATTTACAATCAAAAATACCCATTTTTAGAGGTTCCCTTTTATTTTTTAAATAAACTTTTTTTACTCATTAGAAAGTTCTAAGTAAGTTTCTTTTTTATGATATTTATTTAACTTTTTTTCTAGTATTTTTACAAAAAAGTTTAGAAATGGTATTTATACATACCTTAGGAGAAATTATGGAACAAGCAGTCATTTTAGATGGAGCTAGAACAGCTTTTGGAAATTTTGGAGGAAGTTTAAAAGATATTGGTTCTACAGAACTCTCTGTACATGCTTCTAAATCTGCAATTGAAAAATCTAAAATAAATCCAAAAGACATAGAAGAAACGATTATTGGCAATGTAGTGCCTTCTGAAAAAAACTCTATCTACTTATCTCGCCATGTAGGCTTAAAACTTGGCTTACCTGTTGAGACTCCAGCTTTAACTATTAACCGTCTTTGTGGCTCTGGAATGGAAGCAATTATCTTAGGTGCAAAAAAAATTTATTTACAAGAAGCTAATCTTGTTTTAGTAGGTGGAGTCGAATCTATGAGTCAAGCGCCTTACGTTGTCAGAGGTGCTAGATATGGTATTCGATATGGAAACACAGAATTTGAAGACACCTTAGCTCAAGGTTTAACTGACATATATGTAGAAATGCCTATGGGAATAACTGCAGAAAACTTAGCAAGTAAATATCAAATCTCTAGAGAAGAACAGGATGAGTGGGCAGCTATATCACAAGAAAGAGCGGAAATAGCAACGTTAAATAATTTGCTCAAAGAAGAAATTACACCAATTACTATATCAGGAAAAGCTCCTATCCTTTTTGATAAAGATGAATTCATAAAAGGCAAAGCTAGTAAAGAAAAACTTTCCACTCTAAAGCCAGCTTTTAAAAAAGATGGAACTGTAACAGCAGGAAATGCGTCCGGTATTAATGATGGAGCCTGTTCATTAATTGTAGCCTCAAGTAGTTATGCAAAAGCAAAAGGGATAACTCCCCTTTCAATTATAAAGTCTTATGGTCATAGTGGATGTGATCCTGCTCTTATGGGAATAGGCCCTGCACTAGCTATTCCTAAAGCCTTGAAATCAGTAGGTTTAAACCTTTCAAATATAGGGCTAATAGAAATCAATGAAGCTTTTGCAGCACAATTTTTAGCAGTCAAAAAAGAACTCAGCTTAAATCCTGAAATTACAAATGTAAATGGAGGGGCTATTGCTATAGGCCATCCCCTAGGTGCAAGTGGAGCTAGAATTACATTGACCTTAGCTTATGAAATGCGAAGAAGAAAAGTTAAATACGGAGTAGCTTCTTTGTGTATAGGGGGAGGACAAGGAATAGCTCTAGTGCTAGAAAATCCTCTAGCTTAAGAGAACTTCTAAAAACCCGAATAAAAAAGTTTAAAAGATAAAAAGAATATATACAGAAATAAAATATTTATTACTAAGGAATTTATGGGATAAAAAATCTTTTTAATAAAATCAATAAGTTGGCTAAACATTAGTCAACAAGAGTTTAACAATTTAATATATTGGGAATTTTTTTGTGATAATTGTAGGGGAAGGTGGTAGACCTACTTATGACCCTATAATGATACTAAAAATTTTATTTGATAAAATTAATTATTCTATCAAGAAAAATAAATGTATAACTGGTAGTGGTTCAATTATAGAAATTCTATTCAACACAATAGTCAAGAAGAAAATGACTAACTTAAAAATATCATCTAAGCTAGTTCAAAAAGATATACAAGCTGGTTTTACAAAGAAGCATAATATACCAATTGCCAAAAGTATTTTCCTATTTTGTTGAAAATGAAGCTTATTTGGTAAAGTTTAAATTTAATTGATTAGGAATTTTTTTTTAAGTTTGGTATATATCATAGTAGACGAAAAGGCAAAGCTAATACACGATTATGAAGTAACCACTGTGAAGGTTCATTTAATCTTAGGCGTTTGCAATGTTTATTTTCTTCGTAAAAAACATCTAGAATACTAAATAAATAGAATTTATAATTTTTTACTTTATACTTGATACAGAGAAGATTACAGAAAAAAGAAAAAATTTACAAAATTTTAATTCCACTTAGGCCTTCATATAAAGTTTAAATATAAATTATAGACTAAAATCAACAATTGAGGCTAAAAACTTTTATAATTTTCAATCCAAAATACCCCTTTTGAGAGGTTCCAACAAAACTTTCTTATTAAGACTTTTTTATGAAATAATTTTTTTTAAGTTAGTTGTTTTTTTAGTACTTTTTCGTAAATTTTAGCTTCTATAAAAATATCTAATAAATCTCCATCCACATGATTATCTTTTACTTCCATTCTCAATATATCTAAGGCTCTCTCAAGAGGAACTGCTTTTTTATAAGGTCTATCTTTATCTGTAAGAGCATCAAAAATATCAGCTATAGTCATCATTTTAGATTGAATAGGAATTTCACTATCTACAAGTCCACGAGGATATCCTGTCCCATTTAACTTTTCATGATGTGCGTGAGCAATGCTGGGAACCATTTTTAGGCCGGGTGTCCATGGAATTTTACTTAGAAATTGATAAGTATGTTCGACATGAGATTCTATTTCTTTTCGTTCTTCAAAATCTAAAGAACCTTTTTTAATAGAAAGATAATTTAATTCCTTAGAAGTAATTAAACTTTGAGTAGAACCATTTAACAGAGGAATTTGAACTTTTGCAATGTCTTCTAAAATCTGGGAACTAGCTTCTTCTAAAACAGTAGGTTCATTGCACTTTAAAATAACTTGTAAAAAATTGTTAAGTTTTTCTTTTTCTAGTTTAAATTCTAATTCTAAAGATTTCTCATATTCAGCAAATCCTAAACTCCCATGTCTTTTTAAATACTCAATTTTTTTTTGATTTAATTGATTTTCTTTTTCTTTAATTAAGTAATAAAATCGCCATTTAATAATATCAATTTCATAGCTTTCGAGTTTTTTTGCTTTTACTAAAACTTTTTCTCTTACCCCTACTTTTCCAAAATCATGTAAAAGAGAAGCATATCGAATTTCTTTTAATTGTTCAGATGTAAACGTCAAAGAAGCAAATCTACCTGTTTCAATCTTATTTACTACCTCTGCTAATCCTACAGTTAATTCTGCTACTCGAAAAGAATGTCCACTGGTGGTAGGGTCTCTGGCTTCAATTGCACTTACTGAAGCTTTTACAAATCCTTCAAAAAGTCGCTCTATATCTTGAATTAGATAATTATTTTGAATTGCTACAGCTGCTTGACCTGCCACACTCATAACTAATTCTTCTGAGTACTTATCAAAAGCAGTAACTTCAGGACCTTTCATCATCTCTAAAGTTAGTTTTTGATGAAAATATTTCTTACGATTGATAAGTTGAATTACTCCGATAACTTCTCCAGCTGGGTTTTTCATGGGAACAACTAACATACTCTTTGAATAATAGTGAGTTGTTCTATCAAACTCACTATTAAAACGATACTCAACTCCTTCAGGCAAATGATAAGCATCTGGAATATTTAAAACTTCTCCTGTAGCTGCTACATACCCTGCTATGCTTTGTTTATTGATAGGTAAAATAAATTCACTACTATCTAAATTTAAAGCTGAAACTTTAAAACGTAAATGAAGAGGATTTCCTTTTTCATCCCTATCTATAAGATACAGAGAACCTGCATCAGCTACACATATTTCCCTTGCACTATAAAGAATATCTCGAAGTAGTTTCGTGAAATCTTTCTCTGTAGCTAAACTCATTCCAATTTTAGTAAGTTTAGAAATATGATTTGTAGATAGATTTACCTTATATTGGAATTCAAAGCTTTCTATTTGATATTGTAAAATTGTAAAAATATTTATAAAAATTTTTACTAAAAATATAGCGGGGGCATCTTCTGGGACATTCCCATAGTAGAGATCTTTATCAATATCTGAGATAGAAAGAATATCTTCATCTAGAGGAGCTTTAATTAAAAACTGTGGCATAATCTCTGGAACAGAGCGGATAAGTTGACGAAGTTCTAAATGTCTTTGAACTAAAGTTTCTTTAGAAATATAAATAATAGCTTTTACAAATTTTTTTGTAGTTTTTAATAGGTTAGGATTTTGTAAAACTTCATCAAAATTTACTATATTAGCTTCTAACTGATTTAAATATAATTCTAATTTGTCTTTTAAATTCACATCATCAGTTATAACATATTGATTAGAATTCAATCTTTACCTCTTGGACTTTTTAAATATATTATCTATATATTGAGTGGCTACTACAAGCAAGAAAAATAAGTGAGAGAAACTAGAAAAAAATAAAAGCCACCTTCTTTCAAGGTGGCTAAGAGGAGATTTTTTATCGTTTGAGACCTAAAACTTCTTGTATCATTTGATCAGAGGTTACGATAGTTCGAGAGTTGGCTTGAAAGCCACGTTGAGTAACAATCATATCAGTAAACTGTTCAGACAAATCTACATTTGACATTTCTAAAAGACCAGGATTGATCTTTCCTCGTCCAGCTATTCCCGACTCTCCAATATTTGGCTCTCCACTGTTTAAAGAATATGTAAAGAGAGTATCTCCAGCCTTATTTAAACCAGCTGGGTTTGTAAATAAAGCTAGAGCAATTCTAGCTAAGGGTTGTTGGACCCCATTGGAATAAATCCCGGTAATTGTTCCTGAATTATCAATAGAAAAAGCTTCCATGTAGCCCATTCCATACCCATCTTGACGAACAGCTTTAGTAGTAAACTCCGCAGCAAACTGAGTTACCCCATTTACCATACCTGCTTCCCCTAAATTTAAAGAAAAGGTTTGAACAGCAGGATTGCCAGGAATGCGGAAGGATACATCTACAGAGAGCTTTCCAGTAGATTGCACATCTACCCCATCTGAAACACTTACTATTCTTCCATCTGGAGAAAATCCAAGTTCAAATTCTGTATTTCCAGGAAGTTGAGTATTTTGTCCACCCGTGCCAGCTACATCTACAGAAACTTGAGAAGCATCACTTAAAGAAACAGAAGCTCGCCAGACATTTTCACGGATTTTATACATTTCTAGTCGAAGTTCTCTTTCCATACCTTGGTCGTCAAAAACTTTAATGGTAGTAGCATGACCTCTTCTCTTTTTAGGATCTGGATCGTTAATAAATTTTTGACGATCTTCTGGAGTAGCATCTTCAGGAATAGAAAGTGCTGAAGCATTTAAATTAGATTGAAAAATAACTTCTTTAGTAGCTCTAGCTGGTTCCTTAGAATAAAGAGGCAAAACAATATCTTCAATGGTAGAGGAAGAATTTATATACTTATTTCCATTTTCATCTACTCTTGCATTCCAACCTTGGACTTTAAAACCATTAGCAGGGTTTACATAGTAACCATTTTTATCTACGTTAAACGCACCTGCTCTAGTAAAAAATTCTTTATCTCCATCTTTTAAAATAAAAAATCCTTCTCCAGAAATAGCAATATCAGTGTTTTTTCCAGTAGTCTGTAAAGAACCTTGAGTCATGATTTTATCTACAGCAGCAATTAAAGCTCCTAAGCCTACTTGTTTAGGGTTTACCCCTCCAATATTTTCTTTAGGCTCTGAAGCAGCAGCTAGTTCTTGAGAAATCATGTCTTGAAATGTAACTCGTTCTGTCTTAAAACCATGTGTATTGACGTTAGCAATGTTGTTACCTACCACGTCCATTCTTACTTGATGGTTTTTAAGCCCTGAAACTCCCGAATATAAAGATCTCATCATATAGCAGGTACCTCTTTTTTTGTTATTTTATTTATTATAACCATTGGTTTGTTTTTTACCGGGATATTCCCAGTCCTGTGTCTTTTGTGTCTCATCAGTTTTATTTCGGTTTTTTTCTGAAAAACTTAAATCTTCTTTTTGTTCTAACTCTAAGTCTTGTTTAAAAATATTTGGATCCGATATGAAATTAATTTTTTCTATCTCAACTGTACGTCCATTTACTCTTGCAAAGGATTTTCCATCTTTATCAAAAAAAATAGCTCCTACTATTCCAGTTATTATTTCCCCACTGACAAAGTCGGGCCCACTGACTAACTTTCCTAATAAATTATAATTTTGTCTTGCTTCTAGCTTTTGAAGATTAGTAGAAATATTTTTCATTTGCTCCAAGCTGGAAAAATTAGCCATCTGTGCTATGAAATCTTGATCCTTTAAAGGATTAGTAGGATCTTGCTTAGAAAGTTGTGTAATTAAAAGTTTTAAAAAATCATCTTTTCCAAGTTGTTTGGCTGTATCCCGTACTTCTATCCCTTTTAAACCCGACTTTTCTTCCACGTCAAGCTTTTGAAGATATTCACGTACGTTGACTTTTTTATCACTTTGTAGGTAACGATTTTTTATAGCTTGTGAAGTAACTTCTAAATTTTTAGAACCTATATCGGGCATATATTAAATCCTAATATCAATTAATTTTTTACTAACTAAAGAAATTTCTTCCTCTACTTCTGTTGTTTGTTTGAAAGAAGAAGTTTGTTTTGAGACTTGTTCTTTTTGATCTTGCTCTCTAGCTAAAAACTTCTCTTGATTATAATTCAAATCTACTGAAAAAAAATCTAAGTTTAAACCTACTTGCTTGAGTTCTGATTTTAAACTAGAAAGTTCTGAATGAATAAGAGATTTAGCTAGTTCTGTCTCTACAAAAATTCGACCTTCTACTCTATCATTTTCTAAAGAAACATGTAGGGTCATTTTTCCTAATTCTTTAGGAACTAGCTCAATTTTAGCTGTATTTTTTCCATTTTCTAAAATTTGAACTTTTACTACTTTTACAATCTCTTGTAAATTTTTATAAAAATTTTCTTTAACTTCTTTATTTATTTCTACCTTTTGATTACCTAAATCTAACTTAGAGTTAGGCTTAGGACCCATCCAATGAACCAAAAAAGAAGAATCTTTTTCTACAACATTTTGTTTAACTTCAGGTTTTAGGTCTAAATCTAACTTGGGAGTTAAAAAATTTTGAACTTGAATTTCAACTTTTTTAGGCTTTTCTACCTCAGGTAAAAAATTTTCTCTTTTAGAAAAAAGTTTAAATTCTGAAAGTAATTCTATAGAAGTACGTGGAAGTTTTACTTCTGTATTTTTTACTTCTAACTCCAAGTTAGAAATTTCTTTTTGTTGAGAAACTAAATTTTCTTTTTGTAGAAATTTTGCTTTTGAAGAAGTGGAAAAAACTTCTTTACTACTTTTAAATTCAGATTTTTCCTCTATTTCTAAATTTTGTAGAGGATTTGATTTTAAATTTAAGTGAGAAGTAGTTTGAATTTGTTCAGTTTTCTCTAAAGTTTCTATTTTAACTTCATTAAATAAATTTTTTTCTAAAATATTTTTTTCTGAAGAGTTTTCAGATTTTAACTCCAATGCTAGTTCTAATTCTAAGTTTTGAGGATTTTCATTAAATTCAACTAACTCTTGCTTTAGTTCTTTTAAGTGTTGAATTTGAGGGTCTAATTCAATTTCTTTTTCCGAAGCTTCCTCTAGATTAGTTTTTGGTTCTTGCTCTTCTACCTTTTGCCAAAAAACAGGAATCAGATCCTTTATTTCTGTTGTTGAAGTTTCTACTTCTAATTCTTCTATATCTGTAATTTCTGTGTCTAAACTTGAAACTATTGGCTCTTCCTCTTCTTCTATAATTTCATCTAAATCTTCGGCACTTTCTTCCACAAGGACATTTTTTTCTTCCTCTGACTGCGTAGAAAGAGATTGGAGTACAGCTAAAAAATCTAAATTAGGATTAGGACTTTCTTCTGGAGGTATAGGTTTTGAAATTTCTACAGGAAGGATGTGGGATTGAACTTCTAAGATAGGATGCATAAATTTTCCTCTCCTTTTATCATCGAGAAACTTTAAAAAACCTAAAGAAAAAAACTACATAAAACCAAATGTTTTTTAGCTTGTCTTCTAGCCTTAGATTACTTTTTTGGTAAGAAGGTTAGAAATGAATCCAAATCCAAAAGAAAAGTGGGCAACTCGAATAGGACTTATTTTAGCAGTAGCAAGTAGTGCAATTGGTTTAGGAAATTTTTTACGATTTCCAGGACAAGCTGTAAAAAATGGTGGAGGAGCTTTTATGGTTCCTTACATCGTTAGTTTTTTATTACTTGGAATTCCAGTTTGTCTTTCGGAGTGGATTATGGGAAGGATGGGTGGAAAATCAGGTCACAGTGCCCCCCATATATTTTACACTTTCTTGGGAAATAATTTTTTTTCAAAATTTGCTTCTACTATTGCTTTGCTTGTTCCTACCTTAATCTATGTTTACTATGTATTTATAGAAGCATGGTGTCTAACGTATGCTATTGATTTTATGTTTGGAAACATTCAGTTTTCCAATCCTACAAACTCTACTGAAGTTGTATCTCAAGCTAGTAATTATTTTCTTGACTTAGTTGGGGCAAGAAATATTGGAGATGCTTTTCGCTCTAAGATTTTAATTTCAACTTTCTTATGTTTTTCACTTAATTTCTTAGTAGTTTATCGTGGTTTATCTAAAGGAATTGAAGCTTTAGCAAAAATTGGTGTGCCTTTACTTTTTATTTGCTCGTTTATTATTTTAGGACGTGTTTTAACTTTAGATCGAATTGAAGAAGGATTAGGTTTTATGTGGAATCCAAATTGGGATTCTCTTTTGAGAGGAGAAGTTTGGATAGCTGCAGCAGGTCAAATATTTTTTTCCTTATCTGTAGGTTTTGGGATTGTACTTTTGTTTACTAGTTATCTCACTGAAAAAGATGATCTCACTCTATCAGGTTTAACTGCTGCTTCTTTAAATGAGTTTGTAGAAGTAGCCTTAGGTGGAATGATTACTATACCTCTAGGTTTTTTGTTTTTAGGGATGGCTGTAGGGACTTTTGGAACTTTTGGAATGGGTTTTATTGTGCTCCCTTCTGTATTTACACAAATGCCTATGGGTAACCTTTTTGGAGCTATTTGGTTTTTTGTGTTATTTATCGCTGCCATTACTTCTTCGGTAACCATGCTTCAACCAGGAATTAGCTTTTTAGAAGAAGGCTTTCACTTGAAACGCAGGAACTCAATACTTGTACTTTTTAGTTTTACAATAGTTCTCTCTATGTGTATTCTTTATTTTAACTTTGATTTTACAGCTTTAGATTACACTGACTTTTTAGTTGGAACTATTTTCATTTATATCTTAGCTACTATTCAAGTAATTATTTACGGATGGAAAATTGGACCTGAACAAGGAAGGTTACATGCTCAGAAAGGTGCTCTTTGGGAATTACCTAAAAGTTTTGATTTTGTAATTAAATATATAACACCTAGCTTTTTAATTTTAGTCATAATTTTATTTCTTTATCAAAGCCTTGGAGATTATATATTAAAATTAAATCCTACATGGATGAAAGAAAATGCAGCTAAATTTAATTTAACTCCTATTCAAGCAGAACTTAAGGCAAAAATTTCCTTAGGAGTACTTACTATAATTGGAATTATTTTTTTAATAACATATTTTTTAATTCACAAAGTTTTTAACAAGGAAAACAAAAATGGTTGAACCTTTAAATTTACAAGGACTTGTTATTATGCTTACCTCTATCAGTTTAGCTACCTCACTATGCATATATTGCTTGTATAAATTATTTAAAAATCAATGAAAGAAATTTTAGAAAGAGAAACTAACCGTCGTAGAACTTTTGCTATTATTGCTCATCCTGATGCAGGAAAAACAACACTCACTGAAAAACTTTTACTTTATGGGGGAGCTATTCAATTAGCTGGGGCAGTGAAAGCTCGTAAAGAACGTAAAACTGCTACTTCTGACTGGATGGCAATGGAAAAAGAAAGAGGGATTTCTATTACTTCAGCTGCTTTACAATTTGAATATAAAAACTTTGTTTTAAATTTGTTGGATACACCTGGTCATGAAGATTTTTCAGAAGATACCTATCGTACTTTAATGGCTGCAGACTCTGCTGTAATGGTTTTAGATGCAGCAAAAGGAGTAGAACCTCAAACCAAAAAACTTTTCAAAGTCTGTAGAGAACGTGGAATTCCTATCATTACTTTTATAAACAAAATGGATAGACCTGCTAAAGATCTCTTTGGATTGCTGGATGAAATTGAAGAAGTTTTAGGAATTACCGCTATTCCACAAGTCTGGCCAATTGGAAGTGGTTTAGATTTTAAAGGTATATTTGATAGAAAAGAAAAGCAAGTGCATCTTTTTGAAAAAACTCCAGGAGGTGCATACATAGCTCCTGTTTCAGTGAGTGGTGTAAACGACAAAAATTTAGAAAAAAAAATTGATTTAGATTTGTTAAAAAAAGTTCGAGAAGAAATTGAACTAATTGAAAACGGGCTTCCAGAATTTCAAAAAGAAAGTTTTGAAAAGGGAAATATAACCCCTGTATTTTTTGGCTCTGCTGTAAATAATTTTGGGATACAACTTTTTTTAGATAACTTTTTAGAACTAGCTCCTTCTCCTTATCATGTTCCCCTACTAGATGGAAGTTTTTTAGATCCTGTAAATTCTCAATTTTCTGGATTTGTGTTTAAAGTCCAAGCAAACATGAATAAGGTCCACAGGGATAGAATTGCATTTGTAAGAATTTGTTCTGGAAAATTTGAACGAGGACTTACCGTAAACCACAATCGACTAGAAAAAACTATAAAGCTTTCTTCTTCTTTTGCCTTTTTTGGACAAGATAGAAATACTATTGAGGAAGCTTATCCGGGGGATATTATCGGGCTTGTAAATCCTGGTACTTTTAAAATTGGGGATATTTTATCAAGTGGCTCTACTCCCCTACTACGTCCCTTACCTGTTTTTCCACCTGAACTATTTGCAACTGTTTCTTGTCCTGAGACTCTCTCGCTAAAGTCTTTTAAAAAGGGAATTGAACAACTAGCAGAAGAAGGAATTTTACGTGTTTACACTTCTAAGCAAATAGGCAGTGGAAATCCTATTATTGGAGCTATGGGGCAACTTCAATTTGAAGTTTTTCAACGTAGACTTTTAGATGAATATAACGTCAAGACAAATGTCACTCCTCTTCCTTATACTGTCTGTAGATGGGTAAATTCTGAATCTGTCCCAAAAATACCTTCTTCTACAAATCAAATTATTGACAAAGATGGAAAGATTGCCTTACTTTTTGAAGGTGAATGGGAATTTAATTATTTCCAAAAAAATCATCCTGAAGTAAAATTAGTTGAAAATCCTGAATATGTTTAGAATTGGAAATGGAATAGATTTCCACAGATTAGAAGTCAATCCAAATCGCCCTTTTGTACTTGGGGGATATGTAATTGAATCTGAACTAGCTTTAGTAGGTCACTCTGATGCAGATATTTTACTTCATGCTATCTCTGATTCCATCTTAGGGGCCCTTGCTTTAGGAGATATAGGAGAGTATTTTCCAGATACTGATTTAAAATGGAAAAATATGAATTCCAAAAAAATTTTACAAAAATGCTTGGAGCTTATGGAGCAAAGAGGATTTCATTTAGTAAATGTAGACTCAACTATTTTAGCAGAGCGTCCTAAAATCTCACCTTATAAAGCTCAAATTCGCCTTTCTTTGTCTCAAATTTTAAACTTAAGTATAGAAAATATATCTATTAAAGCTACTACTACTGAAAAAATGGGGTTTATAGGTAGAGAAGAAGGGATAGGAGTCTTTTCCACAGTGCTTTTAGTTGCTAATGAGTTTTTAATCCCCCAAAGTAGATAATTTATAAAAAATATTTTGACAAAAAAATAAATTAACTTTACTCTTGCTTTTAAACTTTATGATAAAAAAAAATAGTATAAGATATAAACTTTACTTACACAGTTTTTTAAGTAGCCTTTTACTCTTTTTAGTTGGTTTGTATTGTCTTTATGAAATTAAAAGGTTAAATTCTTTTCATATACAAAAGTCTGTAGTTTTAGAAGATATTAGAAACGTCCAGTTGCACTTTAAAATTCAAGTTCAAGAGTGGAAAAATATTCTCATTCGAGATCATCTAGAACCAAACTTTCATAAATATCATAAAGCTTTTGAAACAGAACATTTTCTTATTCAAGAAAAAATTAATTTACTTTTAAAAAAACAAGAATTATCAGAAGAAGTAAAAATAAAACTCATAGAGTTTAAAGAAATACACAATAATTTATTTATAAAGTATAATCTAGCTTTAAAAGAAGCTAATATCAACCAAATCGAATGGTACAAAAAAGTAGATGAGCAAGTAGCAGGCATAGACAGAGAACCCACTAAAGCCTTTGATTTCATTGCTTCTTTAGTTGAAAGTAAACTCAATCTAGAAATTGAAAAATTTACTACACAAATCCAGATAATTCTTTTAAGTATTTTTTCTTTTTCAATTATTTTACTTACATATTTAAGCTATAAACTTAGTTTAACCATAATTGTTCCTCTAGAACATAGTGTAAAAGTTTTAAGAGAAGTTTCCAAAGGAAATTTTAGCCAAAAACTAAATGGAAAAACTCATTTTATAGAATTTGATTCTTTATTGAGTTCTACAGAGTATTTACAAAAAGAAATGACAAATATCCTAAAATACCTACAAGAAATTTCAAATCAATCTTTAAATAACTCTGAAAATCTATATGAATATTCAAATAAATTTGATTTAGTAATTAAAAACTTAGAACTCACTAGTAAAAAAAATTATGAAAACATTCAAAAAGGAAGGCAAAAAGTAGATAAAGTTTTTGTAGCCATTCAAGAAATTCAAAATCAAATAGCTCAATCTAGAGAAATAGTAAAAAATTTATTTAATTATATCAATGAGACTTTACATTCACAAGAGACACTCAATAAAACAATTTCGCTTTCTTTAGCTTTGATTTCTAAAGGCTCAGCTTTATTCAATCAATTACAAAAAGAAGTTGAAAACATACAAAATAATCAAAGAGGAATCTTAAGTATTGTTCAAAAAGTTCAGTCCTTAACAAAAAAGACAAATATGTTAGCTTTAAATGCTTCTATAGAAGCAGCAAGGGCAGGTGAGTTTGGAAAAGGTTTCAGTATAGTTGCTGAAGAAATTGGAAAATTAGCTGAAGAGTCCAATGAAAATCTCTCCGATATACATAATATCAATGAAAACTCTTTAAATCTTTTAAAAAACTTTCTTTCTTTTAACAATGAAGTCATAAATTTATTTCTAATTATAAATAAAAATGAAAAAGAAGTAGAAAAGTTTAGTAAGCAGTTAGATGAAAAGATGCAATTAACAAATGAAGAAGTATTTGAACTTTTAAGAAGCTTAGAGGATTTAGAAACATCAGAACAAATATTAAAAAATTCTACTAAGGAAGATGAAGAGTCTACCCACACACAAGAAAAACTTAGTAGTGATTTAGTTAGTATTTCAAAAGAAGTTAAAAAAGGTTCTGTTGAAGTTGATAAAATTATAAACTCTCTGCAAGACAATATTAAAGATATAAATAATATTTTAAATAAGTTTATTTATAATTCATAAGTGAGAAACTTTAAGACAGTTTTAATGCTAATGTAAAAGTAAATAATTAGTTGAAAAAAACAAATTACAAAACCTTATCTAAAGTGTTTTTCTATACAAGAGCGTATATTATAACTTAGATAATTTCATATCACTTAAGAGAAAAAAATCCACATGTCCATTTTTAGGAAGACCGGGTAATTCAATATTTTTTGAAAATCCCATTGTACGTATTTGTTGATAAGTAAAAAGCATAAGTGAGTTTTCGTAAATATAGTTATCTAAATTACTTAAAGCTTGCTCGTGTTTTGTTGGCTCTACTAATTTCATAGCTTCTTCAAAAAGTCGATCAAATTCACTATCTTCTAATAAAGACCAAGGGCTTTTGGAAGATAAGAAAAGTCCTGCATGAAAGGCTAAAGTATAAATTGGATTATCTACAACGTTAATCCACATATCTCCGTCATAAGGTTTACCTGTAACTTTACCTAGTACCACACGTCTAGCCCACTCAGGCCTAGGAACTACTTCAAGTATTAAATTTACAGAGATTAGTTTAAATTCATCTTGAATAAATCGGGCTACACGTTCAGAAATATCAGAAGCTATTGCTCTAAGTGAAAACCCTTCTGCGTAACCTGCTTCTGTAAGAAGTTCTTGAGCTTTTTTTATATCATAACTATAAGGTTTCAATTTTGGTAAAGTTCCGATACTTCCCTTTAATCCCAAGGATGCCATAGGTATACCATTGCCATGTTCAACTATATTTATTAAAGCTTCTCGATCGATAGCGTAGTTGAGTGCTTTTCTTACTCTTATATCCTGAAGAGGACCACGATTTCGAAACGCTACCCAGGGAGCTAATAAGACTTCTCCCTTTTGGATTTTTACTTGTTTAAACTTACTAAGAGAAGTTTCCATACTTCCAGATAGATATGGGACAAAGTTAACTTTTCCTCTAACTAAAGCATCAGCCCAATCTAATTCAGGTAATATTTGAATATTTAGATATTCATATTGTGGTATATTTGTTCTCCAATACATAGGATTCTTTTGTAAAATATATTCTTGACCTGGCCGGTGTGATATAAACTTAAAGGGACCTGTACCTACAGGATGAGTGATAGCTTTTTCAAAACCAACTTTTTGAAAATAATTTTTTGAACTAATTAATCCAAATATAGAAAGGCGACGTAGCAGCATTCCATCGGGATTGTGAGTATAAATGCGAACCTTATAAGTACTGATGACTTCTACATCTTTAATTACAGATAAAATCCAAAAAGTACCACTTTTAGTATTAGGGTCAATTATTTTTTTATAAGTAAAATATACATCTTCAGAAGTAAAAGGACTTCCATCATGAAAAAAAACTCCCTCCCTTAAAGTAAACTCTACACAATATTCAGAGATTATTTTCCAAGAAGTAGCTAGCCCAGGAACAAGCTTTCCATTTAGATCGTGATGAATTAGGCTATCATAAA
>Ga0308414_1000502_pt1 | contig 24988 bp, 21 predicted proteins | sample HotsprSampleOS50_FD_205667 | JGI IMG/M metagenome (GOLD analysis project Ga0308414, IMG submission 205667) | Hot spring phototrophic mat microbial communities from Octopus Spring, Yellowstone National Park, Wyoming, United States - 20090730_OS50 ...
TTTCACGCAGCGCACTCGAAGTCTGAATCGTAACTGAAATCTGGCTGGAAAGGTCAGCCAGTGCTTCACGACGCGCCTCATCTTGCGTTTTGCCAAAGCCTGTGCCAAAGAGTTGGGCTTGCACAAGTGAAGTGTTCAAACCAAGCAGGATCAAGAGGCTGAGGAAACGCATATTGAGTTGAAGTTTGTGGTTGAGTCAATTGCTATGTTTTACCGTGAATGTGGTGATATAGCGTAAGCGATACATGTCAGGGCACAGCTTGCTGCAGTGGAAGATGTTGGGAGCCACAACAGCTGAACACCAGAGCAACACCAGAGCATAGATGCCTTACTATGTTTCAAGCACTCGTTCTGTCATGCTGAGCACCCGTTGGGTCATTCCGAGCCAGAGCGAGAAATCCATACCCTATGGATGCTTCACTTCACTTCGCTTACGCTCCGTTCAGCATGACAAATCGGGGATGCTTTACGACGCTTAGTATGACAACCCATAGCACTATACAGGCAACTGCAGCAGGCTGTGTCAAGACGCTTCTCTGGCTACGGTTTAGTGCTTGTCCTCTTCAGTTAAACGCTGTTCCATGTCATCGGCGGTTTTTGCCGCAAGTTTGATTAGATCAGCTAAAATGGAGGACGAGGTATTTGCCCCTGCCCGTATCGCAAATTGAAGAATGTAGGGACTTTCGCCACCATGGATTTGCCAAGCACCAATTTTATAGGTTTCGTTAAGTTCTAACAGCTTAAACAAGTTGTTTTGAGTAAAAGCCGACTTTGACGAGACCACAGCGGCAACCGAGAAAATTTCTCTGATTTCTGCCCCGCCAAACTCATATGTTTTCGAATTCACGACAACGACCTGCGTTCTTCCATTTCCCATATCGAATGGGATTTTGAAATTCCCGTTATCCGTTATCGTGTATTTCAGACCTGCATTGTCTAATGCAGACCTTACTCTGGAGTCGACATTTTGTGCAGATGCACTTGCGGTTGCCACCAAAAACAGTGACACGAGAGCGAGCTTGAGGATATGTGTGTTCATAGTTAGTGATGTTTATGTTGTGCGATGTTATGTTGTTTTACTACAAAAATGTGCGTCAAGGTGAAATGTGCTGGGAAGAAGGTACGCTTGAACAGCACCTGAAACAAGCTGATAGGGAGCAACTGAAATGATGTTAAACGTGACCGACAAGACCTCTATGGGTTTACCTACAATTGCTCTGGCTCCAGCTTGAGAGCATGCTGAAACTGACGGCGCAACCTTGCTTTCAAAGTGTTGTCTGCAAACTTACAGTTACAGTTCGGCCTCCGTCTTTGGTTAGTTCAAGAGATATTGACTTGTGTTGTTATGCTTGCTCGAGTTCGTGTTGGAGTGCTCGAGAATCACTTGCGGAACTTAAAAAATTTTTGCTTGCGTGTCAACAAAATCTGAATGTATTGCCATTTGCGGGGCATCAAAGGAATAAGTCTGATTCCAAATGGGCGACATCTATACACACCACGCTGCGATGAGCAAAAGTGCCAGCACAAGTCAGCATCATGCAGGCTTTAGGAGCAAAGCACACTTTGCAAGCACATTTTTTTCAAAACAAGTTTGATATATTCCGAAAACCCACTTGCCAATTGCTCTTTTTTGGAAATCGGTAGGAACACTTTAATCTATCAATTAACTATGACCACTGAAACGCTGACGGCACCTGCACTGAACGGCACGACGCTCCAAAATGGAACGCCGCAAACCAATCCGCTTCGCACACGAGAAGATTTCGACGCCATGCGCAAAGCCTGCGAAAAAGATTTAGGCAAATTTCATGGCGACATCGCTAAACGAGAAATTCACTGGCTCGACCCCAAACTCAATGCTTGGATTACTTACTCCGACGAACACAAAAAATGGCTCGGCATTGATGCCAAAACTGGCAAACCTGTTGAGGTGAATTATCCTGAATCTTACACGCCTTGGAAAGTTGCGTTCGATGACTCCCGCGCCCCGTTCTATCAATGGTTCAAAGGCGGCTTAACCAATGCCTGCTTCAACGAAATTGACCGCCACGTCATCAACGGCTACGGCGAGGAAATTGCCTTCCACTTCGAAGGCGACCGATGGGACGCCACTAAAAACAACGGCAAAGGCGGACCCGTTACGGCATTCAGCATCACGCGCAAGCAATTGATGCTTGAAGTGGCTAAGTGCGCCCTTGTGCTTCAATCACTCGGCTTGAAAAAAGGCGACCGCGTCTGCCTCAATATGCCCAACATCATGGAGCAGATTTATTACACCGAAGCCTGCAAGCGTTTGGGCATTATCTACACGGCGGTCTTCGGCGGCTTCTCCGACAAAACGCTTTCGGATAGAATTCATAACGCAGGCGCAAAAGTCGTTATCACGAGTGACGGTGCTTACCGCAACGCACAAGTCGTACCGTTCAAAGAAGAATACACCGACAAAGCTCTCGACAACTACATTCCGCTTGAAACCGCTCTCGAGATTACACGCACAAAACTGAAAGATTTGAAGGTTGCACCAAAAGTGGCATCAGCCATTTTGGACAAAATTCAAGCCAATCTCAAAGAAGAAATCACGACCGAACGTGCCGATGTAATGCGTGCGGTCGGTCAGGCTCTTGCACACCTGCGCGGACTCTCTATTCAAGAAAAATCAAAAATTCGCGTTGAGCTTGCCAAAGCCCTCGTTGACTCGCCGCCGCGCGTCAGTGCCGTAATCGTGGTCAAGCACACAGGGCAAGACATCAACTGGCGAAAAGAACGCGACAAGTGGTCGCACGAACTGTTAGCACAAGCAACAAAAACTTTGCTCGCCAATGCCAAAAAAGCCGGCGTTTCGGTCTCATCAGAAAAAGAGTTGCTTGCGCTCGATACAGAACGCTTCATCAAAGCCATTTATGCGTCGGTGCCGTGCGAAATTGTTGATGCCGAGTTTCCGCTCTTTTTCATTTACACATCAGGCTCGACAGGCAAACCCAAAGGCGTGGTGCATGTTCACGGCGGTTACACAGCAGGCATATCTTACACAATGAAAATTTCCTTCGATGCGCGCCCGGGCAAAGATGTGATGTATGTGATTGCTGACCCCGGTTGGATTACAGGACAATCGTATATGATTGCCGCATCGCTTCTTGCGCGCGTAACGGGCGTGGTGTGTGAAGGCTCGCCACTCTTTCCCAGCGCAGGGCGATACGCTTCAACGATTGAGCGTCATGGCGTCACGATTTTCAAAGCGGGCGTAACCTTCCTCAAATCGGTGATGACGAATCCGCTCAATGTTGCCGAAGTCGAGCAATACTCCATGAAACACCTACGCGTGGCAACCTTCTGCGCTGAGCCGTGCAGTCCTGCCGTGCAAGAATTTGGCATGAAAATTATGACGCGCCAATACATCAACTCCTACTGGGCAACCGAACACGGCGGCATGGTTTGGACGCACTTCTACGGCAACCCCGATTTTCCGCTCAAGCCCGACACGCACACGTATCCGCTCCCTTGGATTTTCGGCGATGTGTGGGTTTCGCAAGGCACGGATAAACAAGGGCGACAAATCTATCGCTCCGCCGACTTTGAAGAAAAAGGCGAAATCGTCATCACCAAACCATATCCCTATCTTGCACGCACCATTTGGGGCGATGCTGACGACTTCCTCAAAAAGTTTGAACAAGGCAAATGGATGGGCGATTTCGAGCGATACAAAAAAACTTATTGGGATAGATGGAGCGATGGCAAAAAGCAAGTCTGGGCATACACACAAGGCGACTTTGCGATGAAGTATCCTGACGGCTCATTCACCTTGCACGGTCGAAGCGATGATGTTATCAATGTGTCGGGACACCGCATGGGGACGGAAGAAATTGAAGGCGCCATTCTCAAAGATAAATCGCTCAATCCTGACTCACCAGTCGGCAATGTGATTGTGGTTGGTGCGCCGCATCGCGAAAAAGGCCTCACGCCCGTTGCGTTTCTCTTGCCTGCGCCCAATCGGCATATCACGCAAGACGATATGCGGCGGCTCTCGGAATTGGTGCGCAAAGAAAAAGGTGCTGTGAGCGTGCCAAGCGATTACATCGTCGTGTCCGCCTTCCCCGAAACACGCAGCGGCAAGTATATGCGCCGATTCCTCAAAAACATGATTAACGATGAACCACTCGGCGACACCACCACGCTCCGCAACCCTGAATCGCTGGTCGAGATTCGCAAGAAAATCGAGGAGTGGAAACAAAAGCAAGCGACGGAAGAATCGCAAGTGATGTTTGAAACCTTCCGTTACTTCAAAATTCAATACGCGCCTGTCAAAGATGATGCGATGATTGCCGTTGTAACGATTTCCAATCCGCCCGTCAATGCGCTCAATGAACGCTGTTTAGATGAACTCAACACGGTGGTGGATAGGCTTTCGCGCAACGATGCCGTAAAGGTCGTGATTTTCACAGGCGCAGGCACGAAGTCGTTTGTGGCAGGTGCCGACATCAAGCAATTTTATGAAGAAATTCAAACCGAAGAAGATGCACTCACGCTGCCGAATAATGCGCATTTGGCGTTCCGCAAGATTGAGCAGATGAAAAAGCCCGTGATTGCGGCAATTAACGGTGTGGCACTTGGCGGCGGCAATGAGTTTGCACTGGCGTGTCATTATCGCATTGCGGACAAGACGGCGATTTTTGGTCAGCCTGAAATTAATTTGCGGCTGATTCCGGGCTACGGCGGCACACAACGCTTGCCACGAGTTTTAGCCGAAAAGCATCAAAATAGAAATGACTAATCTGTGCTGTGCTGGAAGAAAATCGGAAGCTGTTCGAAGACATAGAACGGCGATATTATTTTTTACCGATTAAAGAGCGTTTTGAAAATAAGGTAAGAAAGGTCGGTGCTGAAAAGGCGGTTTCATATCTAACCGAAGTGATGCAACACTCAACCGCCGCAGTGGAGCAAATTATACAAGAACAAATTCGAAGTGGGAAAATAAGCGATGCAGCGCAGGCAAGAAAAGCGATTGCTGGCAATGCCTTTCAAGGCTTAGTTGCGTATGCTTTGATTTATTTGCAAAATAACGGCTCGATAAACCGTGATTTAGTGATAACGCTAAAACCTAAGAAACATAAGTTAATAGAAAGTTAATAGAAAATTATGCGGTTATTCGTGTTGGAGATGAAGTGCAAAAGCCCGATGTAGATTTGATGATTTATCATGTCAAGAAGTTAGAGCATTCACCTGTCTTGATTTTTTCGCTGAAGACATCTTTGAGAGAACGAGCAGGACAAACTTACAAATGGAAACTGTTAATGGATATTGCGGCGTCGCAAGATTGTTTGCAAATTAAGCAAAAATATGGATTAAGTTTTGATGCTCAGACAGATTTCAAAATAGGTTTTATTACAGCCAATTTTTACGATGAAATTATGCAACCGCAGCAAATTGGTATGTTGAAATTTTTTGATTTCGTCTATCTTACTAAAACAGGCAAGTTTAGCCCGCCTGTAAAAGAGTTTTCCGAAATTGCTTCAGACTTGAAATCTCTCTATAAGTGATGAAACTTGCAGAGAAAAAATACAGAGATGCTTCTTGGGATTTCGTAGGGGCAAATACAAAAAAATTTACCCATTGCTACCATAACTACCCTGCGATGATGATTCCTCAAATTACAGAAAGACTTTTAGAAAAATATGGCTCTCGTGCAAACCTGCTTTTTGACCCCTACTGCGGCACTGGCACAAGTTTAGTAGAAGCCAATTTGAAAGGGATAGATGCCATCGGAACTGACTTAAACCCGTTAGCAAGACTTATTGCAAAGACAAAAACCAGCAAAATCAACCTGCAAGTCTTGGAACTCTACCTCAAAGATTTTAACGATTATATTTTTTCAGTGATGTTTGATTTCAATAAAGTAAGTGTCGTATTGCCTAAAATTAGAAACATTGATTTTTGGTTTGATAAACCTGTTCAGGAAAAATTGGCGGTTATTAAAGCATTTATCGAGAAAATAGAAGACGAAAGTGTAAGTAATTTTTTCAAGGTAGCTTTCAGCGAAACTGTTCGTGAAAGTAGCCTGACGCGCAATGGTGAATTTAAGTTATTTCGCATGACATCCGAACAAATAGAAAAATTTAACCCCGATGTTTTTGGTTTAATGCAAAGTAAATTGGCACGAAATCATCGCGGATTAAGAGATTTTTTAGAACATAGACCAAAAGGGCAGACAGAAGTATATGGATTTAATACGTGTAACGAAGTTCAATATCTGGAAAATGAGAGCGTAGATCTTGTGCTCACTTCACCGCCCTACGGAGATAGCCGCACGACAGTGGCTTACGGGCAATTCTCGAGATTATCTAACGAATGGCTTGGCATAGAAAATGCTAATCAAGTTGACAACCTTTTAATGGGCGGAAAATCTGAAAGAAAAATCTGCAACTTCAATAGCACGTGCTTAAACGAGAGCCTCGAGAAAATTGCACCGGTCAATGAATCACGCGCTAAGGAAATCGCTTCGTTCTACTACGACTATCAAAAATCTATTGAAAATGTTGCGAGAACCGTCAAAAAAGGCGGTTACGCTTGCTATGTTGTAGGCAATAGAAAAGTGAAAGGAGAGATTTTACCCACAGATGAAATCACCAAAGATTTTTTTGAGAATTACGGATTTTCACATGTAGAAACTGTCATACGGAAAATTCCCAGCAAACGCATGCCAAGTAAAAATAGCCCAACGAACGTCACAGGCAAGAAAGACGAAACGATGAATTATGAATATATCGTCATTATGAGAAAAGAAAGCGTGTAACCTAAATTACTTAAACTCTATCATTCACATCACGCGCTATGAAAACGCTGAAAGTTCGCAAAGCAGGTTTATTGATTCCGAAGCGGTTTTTGAAGAACGCCGAAGAAGCAATCATTTCTGAAGAAAATGGAAAAATTGTTATCACGCCAATTCCGAAGCATGACCCGATTCATTATCTCGGTAAAAATCCGATTCGCTTGGGAATTCGTGATGCGTCAAGCAGATTAGATGACTATCTGTATGAAAGCAACTAACCGCTATTTCCTTGACTCGAGCTATATCATCGCCTTAGAAGTCTATGACGACCAAAATCATTCAAAGGCATTAAAACATTGGAAAAGACTTTTGTCTCGACACATTCGCCTAATAACGACAAGTTTTGTCTTTAATGAGATTGTTACTTTTATGAATACTCGAGCACAACACCAAAAAGCTATAGAGGTTGGAAGTTATTTGCTAAACAGTCCATCTGTAACAATAGTATTCGTTGAGGAGACTCTTTTTCACGAAGGATGGTTCTATCTTCAAAAGTATGCGGATAAAACATACTCTTTGACTGATTGCATTTCTTTTCTTGTGATGCAGCAGTTTCAACTAAATGTTGCGCTCACTTTTGACAAGCACTTTGCACAGGCTGGATTTCAAGTTCAGCCAAGTTTGACACACTAATTTTTGCAACGTTTCAATTCTACGACAATGACACACCACAACACCTTGAAAACTGCGCTTCGCATTCTTCTCTCCGGTCGCTCGCTGGATGCCGAAACTGCCAAAGATATTGGTCTCGTTGATGAACTCACTGACGGCGACGCGCTCATTCGTGCAACGGAACTGGCACGCGCTTTTATCACAGGCGAAAATGGACAAGTGCTCAAGACTGCCTTTGAACATCGGCAAGCCGCTATTCAAGCGTGGGAATCGCCAACGCACTTCTCTGAAGAGATGTTGCAAGATGAAGAAATCCAAACGCTCATCAATGCCCTAAAACATTCAGGGCGCGAAAAAGCCGTTGAGAAAATTTTAACCGCCCTGCGCATCGGCTTCGAGCAAGGCTTTTCAAAAGGCATTGAAACCGAAGCCAAACTCTTTGCAAGCGCAGTTGTAGCGCCCGATGAAGGCAAAACAGGTATTGAGGATTTTCTCAACAAAAAATCAAAGCCACTGCCGCCACGACCTTGGCGCGTGAAAATCACCCCCGAAGAAGAAAAGGAACTGCTTGCCAAAGGCGATTTATTGCCAATTGACGCGCCCTTCTTTCCGGGCGTAACGAAAATTCCGAAATATCAATACGCGCTTGCCGTTGTGCGCGATGAAAAAACAGGCGCAATTCCGCACGGCGACCCGATTAAAGCTGAAGTCAAAGTCATCACCACTGTGCCTGAACCTGCGCCGAATGAAGTCCTGCTCTACATGCTCACGAGCGAAATCAACTTCAACGACATTTGGGGCATTCAAGGCATTCCCATCTCGCAAATGGAGCAAAACGACCAAGATGTCTACATCACAGGCAGTGGTGGATTGGGACTGATTGTTGCTGTTGGCTCGGAAGTCTTGCGCGAAGGTCGTTTGAAGGTTGGCGATATGGTTACGGTGTATTCAGGGCAATCCGATTTGCTTTCGCCACAAGCCGCCTTAGACCCGATGTTCTGCGATTTCCGCATTCAAGGCTATGAAACGGGCGATGGCTCGCACCAGCAATTTATGGTCGCACAAGCCCCACAATGCCATAAGAAACCGCAAGACCTCACGCTTGAAGCCGCTGGCAGTTATGTTCTGAATGTCGGCACAGTGTATCGCGCGCTTTTCACTACACTGCAAATCGAGAGCGGCAAATCCATTTTCATTGAAGGCGCGGCAACGGGCACCGGCAATGAAGCCCTGAAAATCGCCATCAAATCGGGCTTGAACGTGATTGGACTCGTCTCAAGCGAAGAGCGCGGCAAACAGATTGAAGCGCAAGGCGCAAAGTATATCAATCGCAAAGACAAATTGCTTGAAAAAATTTTCACGAAGATCCCTGAAAAGCCAAGCGACATCAAAAAATGGGCGAAAGATGGCGAAGCCTTTTTGAAGAAAGTGAAATCGTTGAATGGCGGCAAGCTCGTTGATTACGCCGTCTCGCATGCAGGTGAGCAATCCTTTCCACGCACCTTTCAAGCGTTGGCACAAGGCGGCACGCTCACTTTCTACGGTGCCTCGAGCGGCTATCATTTTACCTTTCTTGGCAAGAAAGGCATATCAACGCCAGAGGCGATGCTTTCCAAAATTCGCTTCCGTGCCAATGAATCTGCGCTGTGTTACTACGGCACCAGCGTTGATAAATCAGGCATTGTGGATGAAGTCGGCTTGGAAATCATCGAAACCTTGCGTGAGCACAAGGCGCGCATTGTGGTTGCTTGTTACACTGACGCGCAAAAGGAATTTATCGAGTCGCTTGGTTTTGGTGATGCTATCAAAGCCGTCATTAGCCTTGAAGCTATGAAACGGCGCTATCAAGATGATTTCGAGTGGCAAGCCCCGATGAAAGCCTTGCCCGATGCACGCAAGGAAACCGCCAAGTTCAAAGAAGCCGTGCAGGAGTTTAATGAAAAGACATTCAAACCGTTTGGCAGTGAAGTTGGCAAAGCCTTGCGCTCGCCCGATAATCCGCGTGGCAACCCTGACATCGTTTTTGAACGCGCAGGACACGATGCGCTTGCGGTTTCGACTGCCGTCGTGAAGCCCTTTACGGGCAAGGTGCTTTACTGCGAAGAGATGAATGGCAAGCGATATAGTTTCTACGCGCCGCAAGTGTGGATGCGCCAACGCCGAATCTATATGCCTTCTGCCAACATCTTCGGCACGCACCTTTGCAACGCCAACGAAGCCGCTATGATGAACGATATGGTAGATGCAGGTCTAATTGAAATTTCTGAACCCTACGTCGTGAGTTTTGATGAGATTCCGCAGGCGCACCAAGATATGTGGGAAAACAAACACAAGGCAGGCAACTATGTTGGCAATCACTGCTTGCCGCAACTGGGCTTGAAGACGAAAGAAGAACTCTTCAATGCGTGGAGTTTGAAGAAGTAGATTTGGGTAGAGGTGATGCGTACATGAACAGCATTTGGAAAATTACTTGACTTTTCATATTGCTCTATACTCAAGCATTAACTTGTAAGGCGAAATGAGCGAGAGTCATGTGCTGGTTACACACTGGAAAGCTGCTGCCCAAGCATTTCAGAAAAATATGTTGGCTGTGGAGCGACGAGGCGATCATGAAGCCATTCATGATGCGCGAGTGGCAATGAAAAAGTTGCGCAGTTATGCCATGCTCTATGATAGCACAGCAGGCACAACACTTTGCAAACAGATAAAGAAGTTTTCTCTGCAATATCGCACGGCTGGGGCGTGCCGCGATACCTACAACTCTCTTCAATTGGTAAAGAAATTTGGCAAAAAACTCAACTGCGAGTTTCAGCTCTTCCTTGCCTACTTGCAATTTACGCTGCAGGCGAATCTGCGCTACTTGCGTTATGTGCTGAAAGTGCGCCCGATTTTGACGCAGGAGTGGCAGGAGTGGGAAAGCGTGATAGCGGCACCAGAGCTCCAATCGGCACGTGTAACAAAATCAATGAAAGAGGCTATCGTGGAGCTGTGGGAAAGTATTAGAGTGCCGAAGGCAATAGATGATGCAGAGTGGCTACATAACTTGCGCAAAGACTTGAAACGCATTTTTTACGCGTTGCAAGCCGTCCCCATGCCAGAGCGTTTTTCTACGCATCACATAAAAGAGATTCGTGAGCTCAACACGCTCTTTGGAAAGTGGCAAGACCTGCACCAGCTGGAGTTGCGCACAAAGGATTTCAAGGAAAACCTGCTGGATAAAAGCACAAGTGAGTATGGACACCTCAAGCAGCTCTTGAAAGCCATTGAAAAAGAGAAAGAATCCGAGTATAGTGCGCTACGCCAAAAGCTATCCTCACTGCTCAAAATCGATTAAAGCTACGGCTGCGAAGCGTCCGGCGGTCGCTTGGTCGGAATCACTTCACCGTTGATACGCAGTTCATACCGCTCTTCGGTAGCATTTGCAAACACATCCATAATTTCTTCCTGCGACATGCCACGCATATACAAGAATTCCATGTAGCGGTAGAGTCCAAAGTCTGCGAGCATTGCGGCGGCGATGGCATCATCTGGCAAGCCGTAGCTGCGGCAGTGATGTTCAGCTTGAGCAAGCCAATCTTGAATGAAGGCTTCATCTTCGCCACGCGACCTAAAAAAATCTGAAATAAGTAGCGAGACGCTCTGCATGGTTGGGTTGGAATCCATTGCCATATAGCGCTCCATATCTGCTGAAATTTCAGAGAGAGCTACGAAATCCTCGGCATCCAAATACTTTGCCAGTAACTGGGTAACCTTCTCCGTGCGGTCGTTTTGGTTCGGTGTAAGCATAACGCAATTGTTTAGAGTTAGGTGCAATCTCGGCACAGATACTCTGGCGCAAAAAACGCAATCGTGCTAAGATACATTCTGCAAAGCTCAATTCGCAGAGCAAAATTTGGTATCGTGGAAATGTGCAAAGGAGAGCAAGACTTAGCGCTCGATGAGATTCAAATGTGTTGACAAGTTGGAACGGCAAGAAATATATTCCAAATGGTCTTCATCTACCATCTTGACTTGCCGCCATGTCACAACAAGCCTACAAACGCACCGTTCAGGACTTGCTTTCCCAAGCTGAAACCCTGCGACACACTGCGCCTCAACAAGCCCTTGAACGCGTGCAAGCCGCACTCGAGATTGCCAAAACAAAACACTACACCAACGGCATGGCTGAGTGTCTCTTGCTCAAATGTGAGCTTGAGCTCCAAGCGCAATGCTTTCCACAAGTCATTGAAATTGCACGTGAAGCCATTGAAACATTGAAAGCGATAGATGCTTCATATTTGTCTGCTTTTCATCGGTTGATGGGGCTGGCGTATTGGAAACAGGGAGACTTCAAGAATGCGGTTGTACATGGTCAGCAAGCTCTGTCTCTTGCAACCGCCTCAAAGGATAAAAAAGCCAAGTTGCTGGCTCATCAAAACCTTGCTCACATCTACATCTACCTTGATGACTATGACGAAGCCCTTTCGCACTTACATCTCGCGCTCTCACTTGCCCAAGAGCTCGGTGCGCAGGAGCAACTTGCTATCTTGCATAATTACATCGGATTGATTCACTGGAATCAAGGTAAAGACGAACTGGCTATGCCCGAATTTGAAGCCAGCGTCAAAATTGCCGAAACTTTTGACTTTCAACGGCACCTACACACTGCGCTTCATAACCTTGGAAATGTGTATGCTCGACGTGGCGAACTCCATTCAAATCCCGATGACCTACAAAAAGCCCTCTGCTTTTTTGAAAAGAGTCTAAAAATTGAAGAAACCTTAAAAGATGATAACGCCATCGCACTTTCTCACAACAATATTGGCAATGTTCATAGACTTTTAGGCAATCGTCAAAAAGCCCTCGAGCATTACCACACGGCTCTTGCACTCTCGCAGAAAATTGGCGCAAAATACACACGCATTGATGTGCTTATCAATCTCGGACTTTTTCACATTGAAGACGGCAGTTGGACAACTGCACACGCATATCTCACCGAAGCCCTCACGCTTTCCGAAGCTGTTCAATCCAATTCGCAAATCGTCGACATTCTTGATGCCTTGACGCAACTTTACAAATCACAAGGGCAATTCAAGGAGGCGCTCGAGACGCAGGAACGCTTGAATCAGGTGCAGCGCAAAATTTTTAACGCTAATGCCGATGCCCGTTTGAAAAAACTTCAACTCTCTATGCAAATTGACCGCTACATTCAGGAACGCAACACCCTTGAAGCCGAACTTGCTCGTAAGCAAAGTGCGCTTCAAACGCTCACGCTAACTTTGACGCAAAACAGCCAGTTGATTGCCGAACTGCATAATGAACTCCTCAAACTAAAAAACTCGCCGAGTAGCGAGAGAAATTTTGATGCACTTCTACAAAAACTCAACGCACACACTTCGCAGAATAGAGATGCTCAACTCTTCCAACAGCAATTTGACCTGCTACACCCTAATTTTCTGACGCGGTTGTCCCAAGCCTTTCCGCAACTAACTCCGACGGAACTGAAACTCTGCGCCTTGCTCAAAAGCAATCTTTCCAGCAAAGACATCTCACGCCTGCTGAACATCTCGGTGCGCAGTGTGGAGTCGCACCGCCTTAGCATTCGCACCAAATTGCGCCTGAAACGGCAGGATAATCTTGTCCAATTTCTAACCCGATTTTGAGCAAAAAAGAAGAACGAATCCATAAGTGTTGATTTTTCCAATACTTACACGACCGTATTAAATCAGTATTGACTTCTCTCGAATAGCCCTTTACCTTTGCAGTAAGCACTTTGATGTTCTGCGTTTTTTTTCGCAGAGAGCAGTAGTTGCAGTACCCTCAGTTGCGTGCCGTAACGAAGCATTTCCTTTAGTTCAGGTATTACCCTTTAGTTCCGTTAGAAGTTTAGCAGCAGTGTTGCTTTATCCTGACTTAATAGTAAGCTTAATATGACTACTTGTCCTAGTTGCGGAAGCAAAATTGCAGAAGATGCTCCAATTTGTCCTTATTGTGGAAAAATGGATGCAGGATACCTCGGCGTCGAGAAAGAGAGGAAGGAGCGAGAAAGCTCATTATCTTACTTATTCGAGTTACTTTTTGGGCCGATTATAGAGTTGTTCCAGATTCTATTGTGGTCGTTCCAGATTCTATTATGGTCGTTCCAGATTCTAACTTATGTTATGAGGTGGTTATTTTTTACGAAGTATGGTTGGATATTTATTGGATTTGCGATGATAATAGGTCTATTTTCCCCAAGTAAGCCAAGTGTGCCAGAGTCCAATGCAAAAGCAGCTGCGGAAGTTGAATTGCCAGTTAATCGTACGCCAAATAAAGAGAGCGTTCAAACGATAGGCTTTGTTAAAGGCAAGGGTGTAAGATTAAGGAGTTCAATGGATACGACGACCAAAGCGAACATAATTGATAAACTCTCCAAAGGTACACGCGTTGAAATTTTAGAGCGCAGTGGCGAATGGTTGAAAGTGCGTGTGAACGGCAAAGAGGGATATATGTTTGCAGAGCTTGTTAACTACTAACGATATCAACTAATCTTTTATGCCAATGGCAAGGATAATTCTACAAAAAAATGTAAACCTTGAAACGGTAAAGAAGCAGACTGTAAAGACTGGCTTCATTAGTAATAGAGATATTTTGAAGAAACGCTCAAAAAAATATCTGGACCTTATTGCTGGTCTTGACGCTAAAACACTGACTGACACAAAAGGAATGGATGACCTAATCAAAGCAATACAAGAAGAGTTTGGAACAGCCGAACTTGCAGACTTGCCATTAGGTATCGTTGCCAAGTGTTTTCTTGGTCACCCTTATGAGGTCCATACACTTGACTTAAGTAGAAGTCAAATTGTCAAACATTACAAAGTCAACGAAGCAATGGAAGCCGACTTTGAAAAAGCAAGAACTGTTGCAATGCATAATGCTTACGCACTGGTTGAGGTTTACAAAGACAAAATTATTTTAATTCGCGAAGATGGAACAGCAATCAAATTATAACATGTCAAGGCAAGCCGTGTCTTATGTTGAGCTGAATAGCTCTCTTGAGTTAATCAATAGTGCTTTGGAGTCCATTAGTTCTGATATAGGAGGAATTTATTCAGAACTAGAAGCAATAGATCTTAAGCAAGATCAACTAGAAAGTGAGTTAACAAAACTAGCTGATGCCTTTGCAGCTTTTGTAGAGGCCGATTCGAAGCATAAAACATTGCAACTTGCTGAGATTCGGATAGGTAACCTAAGGCAAGAACTCCAAGTTAAGTTTGGATATTATGGCGAGGTTCGAAGAATGGCAGTTGGAATTTTGCAAGGAGTGGATACAGGTGTCGTCAGCAATGATACTCTAAAGTGTATTACCGAAGAAGTAATGATAAAAGCTCCAGGCTATTGGCTAGCTCCTGTATTAGTTGCTCTAGCAGCTTGGATGAGAAATGATAAAAGCATAACTGAAAAGGCATTGAATGAAGCACTGAAAAGAGATGATTACAAAACAACTCTCTTTTTTATGTTAGTTATGCGCAGGCTCGCAAGAAATGAGGCAAGTATGAAATGGCTTGAGCGTTATTTTATACACCAGGACCCTAAGAGTCTTGATAGAGAATTTGTAGTAGTGCTTGAAGCTGTTGCAACAGGCATATTTTTACCTGCCGCAAGGCAATTAATGATGAGAAATGTTAAAAGTTGGTTAAATCAGCTTACACAAAGCGATGTACTTATTAATAATCAGAAATTTCGGTGGGTAAAATTCTTCGAGGAATTAAAACCTCTATCTAGTGATGTGAACGACAAATATCCTCTACTTAAGAAATTCTCTCCAAATTGGAAGGATTTAAAAAAATCTCTGGAGGAAGCCAAAAAGCATGACGCGATAAACTCCTATTTTAAAGACATTATATCCTCCTCACCAGCTGACTTCTCTAAGAATGTCAAAGTTCAGTTAGACGAAATACTTTCTTCATTAGTCATAAATTTTGATGACGAAGAATTACCATTGCAAGAGCAAATAAGGTTTAATCAGCTCGTCATTCAGATGGATGGTGACAAGACTGCTGCACAAGCAAAGATGGATGCTGAAAAAAGCATATTTGAGAAAAAGGTAGATTTTTTGGAATTGCTTAACAATGCATGCTTCAATCCTGAGTTATTAGGAGCAACTAGAGCAATAAAAGCATTAGCTGTCTCGATAAGTCAGCCCTGGATTATTGAAGCATATGATACATTTACTGCGCAAGCTAGAAGTAGAATACCTCGAGCAGTTGAACTTGAAATTGATGGTTTTGATACATATACCAGAGACGGAAGTGATGAAAACGAACTTTTGGAAAGTCAAGAAGCATTTTATCAAGACGTTTTAGAGACAGAACTCAACAAACTGTCATTTCCGTATGTTGGAGTTATCATTGGGGCATTGATTTGTCTACTCGGTTTTTGGGCATTTAACTTACACATAATAGCTGGTATTGTGGGTCTTGGAATTGGTGGTGTTCTAACGCTGAATACCGTCAACAATTACAACAGAGCTAAAAAGCAAATCGTTGAAAATGTTGAAGAACGCAAGCAAAAGGCAAAAGAAGTATTAAGAGGTTGCATTGCCGAAGTAGTTGATTACAGAAAAGAGCATTCAATGGAAGATAGCAACGCAGAAAAAGTAAGACAACTTTTAATCTCGATTACCCCTGAAGACTTTTCAAGTGTGTCAAAAGAAACAGCAAGGCAAATTCATATAACAAAATAAAAATGAGCAAAATATTATTTAATCAAAAAGATAAAGAAAGGCTGGAGAAGGAGAAAAAGCCTATGCCTAATCTCTTTCAGGGAAGAACAGAGGTAGAAAAAAAAGATACAAAATTTCCCGATTGGGATATTGTTCCGCCGAACCAATTTATAAATCCAAGAATCAGAATACAGTAATATGTCAGGACCGACAACATATTCAGAATGGGTGAACTTGCTGGACAAATTCGGTGGCGGTGACGATACTGCATTAGAAGAACTGAGAAATGGGAGTTTTACTCTGGATGCCGGAACCGCTTCTCGTTTCTATTTAAAGGTTGAGGAAGTGTATAAAAAGCGAAAACAAAATTGGCTCGATAGATTTCGAGGGTCATTCTTGGTTCAAAGGTTTAACAGAGAAGATGAGCTTGAAATTATTTTGAGAAATGGGAAGCAAAACCTATTGCCTCTAATTGATTTTGTAGAATTGAAAGGACTGCCAGAAGATTTGCGAAGAACACTCAGAAAAGACCTTGAAAGCTTTGTTGCTGAAATTAAAAGGTCATTAAAAGATAGTATTTCTAGGGCCTCAAGTAGTAGAGAAAGAATGCTCATACTGTTAAACACCTTCGACCTTAATAATATACCTGCAGAAGTGAAAACAGGAGAGAAAAAAGACAAACAAGTCACTAACAAGATAGTCTCGTCAAAGGGTAGAAAAATAATATTTTAGAAATGGCAAATAAAGCAGAATTTAAGGCTCTGCTCTTGCGAATGTTCAGGGCAAGAATACCTTTTATATCTATTCGAAGTATTGAAAGGGCAAGAGTTTTAGAGATTATACAACAGATAGCAGAAGAGATAAATGTTCCCATTTATGTTCATAGTTTATCCCATGGAACTGTAGAAATAAGATCCAGAAAGAGTGTAAACGACGACCGCTCTGTTTCAGGCGGTTTGGACTATGCTGTTCAGAGCATTTCACAAAGGCAAAATTTGACATTTGTTTTTACAGAGGTTAGTGATATCGAGGACGATAATTTGGTTTCACGACATATGTATGATTGTGTTATTCAAGCAATAGAGAGAGGTGGAAGTATTTGTGTGATTACCACCAAAAGTATTTGGTCTCAATTACAACGTTTGGGGATGGCAATAACGCTCGATGCGCCTAATGAAGAAGAAATGTTGGAGATTGTTAAAGAATGTGTTATGCCTTACAAAGGTTCAATTCCAATCGAGTGGGATGAAATGGACTACAAAATGGCAGCCGCTATTTTAGCTAATATGACCAAGATTGAAGCAGAAAATGTGTTAGCCACTCAGATGGCTAAAGGTTCTTTAACTAAGGATGACATCAAAGAATTGAGCAATGCAAAAGACAAATTATTTAGTGACATTTCAGGTTTAGAAAAAGTAAAAGTTGATCCTTCCACTTTGTCAGTTGCAGGCCTTAGTGGGCTTCAAAAGTGGCTCGACAATCAAAAGCAACTTTTAACAGCTGACTTGAAAGCAAGAAAATTGAGGCCACCAAGAGGTGTTCTTTTGGTTGGTGTCCCAGGTTGCGGAAAATCCTTATCTGCAAAATTTATAGCCGCAAGCTGGAACTTACCTTTGTATCGTCTTGACCTTGCAGCAATTCATGGACAATATCTTGGCCAATCAGAGCACAGGTTAAAAGAAGCGTTGGCTTCAGCTGACAACGCAGCACCTTGTGTTTTGTGGATTGATGAAATTGAAAAGGGACTTTCAGGTGCAACTATTGCAAACGATGGTGGGACATCAGCAAGAATGGTTGGGCAGTTTTTATTTTGGCTGCAAGAAAGCCAATCTAAAGTATTCGTTGTCGCAACTGCTAATGATGTTTCTAAGTTGCCACCCGAACTGCTTCGTAAAGGTCGTTTTGACGAATTGTTTTTTGTCGATTTGCCTAGTGAAGTAGAACGCATAGACATTATAAACCTATATGTAAAACGATACTTATTAAATCCTCCATCAGTGGATATGTTGAACAGACTGATTCAAATTTCAGAGGGCTTTGCAGGCTCTGACTTAGAAGGAGCGGTTAGGGACGTCGCAATCCAAGCAGTAATCCATGGTGATGACTTTGTTGATGATGCGCTGTATGAAAAATGTTTTAGGAACATAGTTCCTCTAAGTAGGGTGGCTCCCGAAAAAATTGAAGCAATTAGGAATTGGGGGAAAGAGAGAGCAGTACCAGCATCTGGCATTTCTTGGGATACCTCTCCAAATGATAAAGTTATTGGTAAGCGTGCAATTATTATTTAAGACTTAAAAAAGATTTAAACATCAATCCGCAATAAGACTCGAAATTCGTTAGTGGCTTCAATTTCAGGTGAGCGATGGAAAATGGCGTTGCCTTCGTTGCCCGGTGCTTCACCTTTCAAAATCGCCACATCAAAGGCATTGAGCCGCCGAACCTTTTGCCAATCGCGCACGATTTCCTCATTCGTCTTGCCCTCGCGATTGACATTGTCGTTTTCCAAATACTCCGTGCCTTTGCCGATGTAGGTGCAAAGCAGACGGAGCGGATAAAAATCGCGGTGAAACTTACGGCACTGGTCGGTGCGAATGGTCTCCAGATAAAAGTGCAACTCATTTGCATCGGTAAGCTCGGCAAAAAAATTAGCTATCTGCGCAATGTCCGAAATGAGCGCCTCCTTGCCGATGTCGTCTTCAAATGCACTTAGCTCATGCCGCAAAGTCTGCTCGACATCCTGCGCCGAGAGCACTTGGCAGATGTGAATATCTTCGTGGCGGTATTTCATCAGAAACGCCTCAATTGCTTTGTTCGGCTGGCGTTTCCAAACCGCAAGGTTGCACTCGGGATTGAAAATGGCAGAGAGTTCTTCCAGTGTCTGTGCCCAAGCAATATGCGAAAGTGTGTCTGCGACCTTTGTCATAGCACAATTGAGTAAGTTTTGAACCGAATGAAAGCCCCAAGCGTGAGTAACCCTGTTGGAATAAGTATTAACATCAGCAGTGAGAACGAGCGTTGAGCAATTTCCGCAATAGGCTCTTCTTGAAACTGAAATTCAGGTAGCGCAGTGTAGTTTGTGAAGGCTTTACGCTGAAAAATGAGCGGCTCAAACAGCCGCCGCCACTGCTGATGAAAAGCACGCGCCTGACGCATAAATTCGGCGTAGCGTTCTTCACTTGTGCCAACAATAGTGTTCAGTGCTTGCTTCATCACAATTGCCGGCGAAAGCCATTGGACGCGTTTCAAAAACTCGGCTTGTTGCGCACGCCGCACATGGAATGTTTCTCGCACGGGCTGAACGGACTTCAACACCTCTTCCATCGCCAGCAAGTTTTTGATAGCAAAGTCTCTATCGCGTGCCAGAGTATCTTTGGCAAGTTCTGGATGCGCTTGGTAAAATTGCTCAAGCAACTTGGCAGAACGCCGCTCTGCTTCCACGCTTGCCTCACGCATCGCATCAACATACTTGACTCGAGACGGTAACGGATAGAACATTTCCGCCAAACCATTCAACGCCGAAGGCAACACAATCAGCAACGCTATCCAACACGCTCCCAAAATCAAGGCATTGACGGCTGGACTTTTGCCAAATGATAACACAAACCACACAAGTGCTACCCAAAACATGCCATAGACCAACACAGCCAGCATCAACAACACCACACGCCCTACACCTGCTTCAAGCCGTGCATCCGACCACAGCACGCCAATCAGCACCAGCACTTCTGCAACGCCAAATAGAACTGCCGCCCGCAGCAGAAGTTTGCGTTTGGCAATCTCAAACAGTGAGACTGGCTGCACCCCAAAGAGCGAAAGCACCCCACTTTCCTTTTCGCCCGACATTACGCTAAAAAGTAGCGCTAAGATGAGCAATGGAAAGAGGTAAATGATGACAAAAGCAAAATCAAATTCGCCCAGCTTGAGCTTCAAGGGATGTCTCAAATCCGATTCATCTTGCTCGAAAGATTCTTGCTCGCTATCCAAGCGTATCAAGCGTTCTTTGATGTGCAAATCGCTCTGACCAATCGAGAGTGCTGAAAGGTTAAGAATGGGCAGGGTTGCTGTCGATGCGGCGCGCATGTTGGCAAAGTAAGGATGTCGTGCGCCCCACGCTGGCGGTTCTAACGGCTTTTGGAGCGACACCAATTTTGCTTCTTCTTTCTTAGCCACTTGCTCCAAAGAGTCTAAAAACGCCTTGCGTTGATGGGCGTCGCGCAGCAGTGAGGCTTGTTCTCTCTGAATAGCTTCGCGCCCGTTGTAAATTGCATACAGCGCAACAGTAGCGAACACCATAAGCAAAATCCAGAGACTGCGCTCATGCTGAACGAGCCGCCACTCTTGACGAATGAAGCCCTTCATATCACAAAACCGAAATGTTGGCGACGCTGACGATAAGTCCCACAAGCGATGCCACAAGCCACACGGCAAGTATCCAAAGGCTTTGCGCCACGTTCTCAATTGCCCAAGTCAGCGACGGCGCAGTGTATTCAAACGCGGGAATTTTTTCCCACAGTGCTTTTCCTGCTTTGTATTCCCAATCGCCTGTTTTGGAGTGATGTGCCATGTCCATATTGAGTTCTTTGACCAGCATGCGGCGATATTGCTCAGCGGCGGTGGCAAAGTGTCGATGGTGCCAAAAATCTGAACCCGCTATTGCCATAGAGAGCATTTGAATTGAGATAGTTGGCGAAAGCACGCCTGCCCACTGGTAGAAGCGGCTTTGTTCATCGTAGCGGCGATACAAATTGCCGAAGTGTTTATCGAAGACTTTGCTCGTATATTCCTCACCTTCTTGCATGGCGATTGCATCAAAATTGACGGGCAGTTTCTGCACGGAATCCACGCCGTATTCTTTGAGCAATCTTGCTTCAAGTTCTTTTCGGCGTTTGTCGGCAGGATTGTGTCCATCGATTCCGCCGCGAATATCATTGCGAACTTGCTGATTGAATGTGCGTCGTGATGGCAAAGGATAGCGTTGCTCGGCAAGGTCAATAAATAACTTCGGCGCAAGAAAACTCTGCGCAAACCAAATCCCCAACAAGATAACTAACGACACCTGCGACGAAGTCGCCTTCGCTGAAACAACAAGTGCCAGCGCACACCAAACCGCAAAGAACGCCAAATATGCGCCAATCATCGCCCCGTATCGCACAGGCTCGAAGGATAGGTTGGCACTTTGCATCAAAACCAACGAGCCAATAAGTGTGGCAGGAATTAGAATGAGCAACAGTGCGCCAAAGACGCCAAGCAGTTTTCCAAATGCAAGTTGGTGCATGGGTACACCAAGCGACATCAAGAGTTTGAGTGTGCCTTGCTCTCGCTCGCGTGTAAAGGCTGAAAAGGCGGTCAGAATGATAAGCAGGGGAATGAGCAGTTGCATCGTAACCGCAGCGGTGAGGTCGCCGAAACGCTGAACAGGCGTGGCATCAGCGGCTTTGCGGTATTCAAATTGATTTTGATGATGAGCTTCGAGCAAGACGGCAACGCCCGTGTAAGCATCTGTGCCGTCATCGAGCGTGCTAAGTAAGTGCTTCGGCTTGAAGGCGTAGTTGCCGTAGTGCGCCGCACTGTGCGGATTTTTCTCGTCTTGATTGAGCCACCGCTTGCGCTCGCCTTGTTTGGCGAGTTCCCGCTCGTTGATTTCGGTCGACACATATCGCCAACTTGTGAAAAGCGATGCTAAGAGCAACACGAGCACAATGCCTGCACTCCACCGAAATCGCCCGTCGCGCAAGGTTTCCGTGAGTTCTTTCCTTGCAATCGTCAGAATCATGTTCCGCTTGGTTTGGATGTTTTGGAAACGCAAACGTAATACTTTTGCGCAGAAACGCAAATCGTTTGCATTTCAAATTTTAGTCGCCTCGAGGTGTGGATGAAGCAAAAACTTCAAAAGTTAGCGGCACGAGGAACGGACTTGGGTGCTGATTGATGAGCCTGATTTAGCGACGAATTCGAGCGACAGGGAGCGTCAAATCATCAAGTCGTGCTATGCTGAATCATTTGACCAACATCATTTTCTTCGTTTCTGAAAATGTCCCTGTGCTCAATCGGTAAAAATATACGCCGCTTGAGAGGTTTGCTGCGTTGAATGGCACATCGTATCGACCCGCCGCTTGCCGTTGATTGACCAGCGTCGCCACTTCTCTGCCCAGTACATCATACACTTTCAAACTCACATTGCTGTTCACCGGCAACTGATAGCTGATAATTGTCGATGGGTTGAACGGATTAGGATAATTCTGAAACAACTGAAATGATTGCGGCTTCCCTGAGACCACTTCAGGTGCGGAACTTGTAGCAATATCACTGGTCATGTAATAAATGCCACGCGGTTCGCGACCTTTCTCGACCCATACAACATGCAATTTCCCTTTTGAGTCCGCGACAATATCGAACACTCTTAACTCTCCAAAGCACTGTGCGTTAAGTTGAACTGGCTGTTGCCACCGACCGTTGCGCCAAGTGAAATAAGTAATTGGCGTTAACTCAATAATTTCCTTCTGAGCCAAGGCAAGCAGATGAAGTTGACCCGTGTTGTCTATTGTGCCACGCAATACATTGAATAGAAGCGGCGCTGACCCAAGTGCTTTTGAAACGGTATCGGGCGCAGACCATGTTCGTCCCCCATCATTGGAGATACAATGCCAGATACCAAGACCATTACTGCCGAATGCTTGCATCTCTGTATAGGACTTTAGAAAGATGACATGCACTTTGCCTGTAGCATCAGCATAGACCGATACGCGACCGACAGGTTGTCGCCCCGCACGATGAACCAACGTTGGAGCTGACCATGTTCTCCCGTTATCCGTTGATTTGCTGACTAAGGGACTTGTAAAGCCGCTTGGCATGGAAGGAACAAAGCCGACAAAAGATACATAAATCGTTCCGTCGGGAGCGACACAGATGTGCGGGTCTCCGCCATCTTCATAAACAAGAACAGGCGCAGTCCACCGCCCGTTTTCATATCTCATATATTGAACCCCAAACATAGCCCGATTTGTATCGGTTCTATCTATCCGAGCGTCAAATGTCAGATGAAAAACACCGTTTTCATCCATGACCGCGTCGTTGATATTAACTAAACGGTCAATCACTCCTGCGCGAGCGCGATTGGAATCAATACCGAACAGGCGTATTGGACGGCTCCATGCACCGTTTTTGTTATTGGCGTAGAAAATATCCGTGGCTTCCCGAATCGCCAATGTATCAGCAGGACGCCGTTTCCAAAGCTGCTCATGCCAAATAATGTGCAACGCTCCGCTCTTGTCAACGCCCATTGTTGGGTTAAAGCTAAATGTGGGCGTGTTGGAGATGTTGGTCAATTCGCTCCAGCGACCGTTTCTGCGCGTGGTCAGCAACACCTCGAGCGGGTCTAAAATCAGGTTGCTTCTCACTGAAATCAAGGCAACATGAATTGCGGAGTCTGTAACGGCAAGTCTTGGGCTGTTTAAGCTGGCACTCATCCACAAATCTGGCGAGAGTGAATCCCTAACAACCAATTCGGGATTTGTCCATTGCGCTTCTAACCGATTTTTACAACCCATGGCTATCAATAAGAAACAGATTAAAGCCAGATAACGCATTTGTTTTCACTTTTTGAAGGTTGAGCTTCTCTCCCTCACCCTTTCGCCCTTTCATGCGAGGGAGAGTCGACTAAATTTGATTACCAGTCCCAGAGACCCAAAATATATTCGGTCTGAAATGGCTCAAACCCAGTGGTGGTGCTAAACCCCGAATGAATGCCTACCGCTCGTCCAGGTCCGAATCCCGGAAAAGTAAAATCCGCAACGCTGGTTGCTTCTGTCACGCCGCTTGTGGTTCTGGAAAAGGCGAGATAAGGGTCACCGGTGTTTTGCAAGTACACTTCATGCGTCAAATCAACTTGCCTAAATTGAGAAAATTGGTTACCCACGCCATAAGTGTATGCAGCAGAGTAAACCTCAAATTCATTGTAAGCCAGCACCACCCCACCGTATAAGCCGAAACCGGAAAATACCTGCATCTCGCCAGAGTTCTTTGTCAAGGGTCTGAAAGTTTCGTTCATCGTCAACCCTCGACGTTTGACATCTTCACGTAACTCTTGCAACGTCAGCCCTGTTTCAGTGGATTTATCAATGAGCATTTTGTGACCGTATCTTTCGCGGTTTGCGGCGGCAATAGCCTCCAGTAGCGACGCTTCTCGTTGCCTCTTTGCAGTTTCTTCTGCGAACTTTTCTTCTGATGTCAGATTGTTTGAGAGGTCAGGCGTTCCCCTTTTAGAATTAGGTGATTGGGAGACAGACACAGGGTCAGTCGTTGAATCTTGTTTACATCCCGTTATTGAGACGAGTGCGAAGCAGATTAGAAGAGCAGTATAGACAGTAAGCGATTTGCGATTTGCGATTTGCGATTTGCGATTTGCGATTTGCGATTTGCGATTTGCGTGTTCATGGTAGTAGCTGTTTTGATTAACAAAAAAACGTATACAAGTAGCACTGAAAAGGTAACCGCCACCCTGCAATTTTTCAAAGTTAGGGGACAAGTTTCGCCCCAAACTCCTTGGTTTACGGCACTCTATATGTTTTCGGGCGGCAATGCCGAGGTATCGGAGGCTGAACGGGAAACTGCGGTGAAGGAATTTCTCGCTCGCGTCAAACAGTAAGAAACAGCGACGGCACACGCAGCACACATATCACTCCTATCATCTGCTCTTGGCGTTGGATGTGTTTAGAGGCAAATCGTTTGCATTTCAAATTTTCAGTTGCCTGCGTGCGAAGGTCGCCTGCACTTTTTGTGATTTCGAGAAATAAAGCCTATCTTTCTTCGTTGTTGTTTCTCAAACTTCATCAAACAATGGGGTAGGTTCAGCCTAAAAAACGGCTGATTAA
>Ga0308414_1000503_pt1 | contig 24934 bp, 16 predicted proteins | sample HotsprSampleOS50_FD_205667 | JGI IMG/M metagenome (GOLD analysis project Ga0308414, IMG submission 205667) | Hot spring phototrophic mat microbial communities from Octopus Spring, Yellowstone National Park, Wyoming, United States - 20090730_OS50 ...
TTTCTTTTGTTGGTATCATATCTAAATGAATTTTTTCAATAAGACCTTGTTTAGAAAAATCAATATGGTTTAAAATACCTACAATTTTATAAGTTTGAAAACGTTTGTAGTTTGAAAGTTCTTTTTGAGAGCTTAACTTTAAAAATAGGAGGACAGTTTTATTATCTAAATTATTTTTTACCTCAAAGACAGCATAAACATTTTTTTCTTTGCTACTACATAGACTTCCACAGTTGATATATTCTTCTATGGTAGATTTAAGTTTTTCTGCATTTTCTGGAATTTGTAAGTTTGCATGGATGAGCTCATCAATTTTTTTTTTAACTCTTGTCCTTTAGAATTTAAAGCTGGAAATTCTTGAAAATCAATAAACTCACAATTTTGAAACTCGAAGTCTTTTCCAATAAGTGAACTTTGAGATTGATCCTTACGCTTTTGTTGTGAAGCAAATTCTATAGTTAAGGCTTCAAAAATTCTATCGTTTTCACGAAACTCTTCGTTTTGCTTGAGAATAGTTTTTAAATCTTCTGGCTTATCTACATATAAAAAAGAGCTTACTATGACTTCACGTTTTTGTTCGTTAATATATTTACTTATGTCATGAGGATAAGGATAACATTCTATAAAATTATTTTTTTTAGAAGATGTTTCTTCCTTACTAGGCAGGTTACAAGCTGCTTCTAGTATGATAGCTTTTTTTAATTTAGAAAAAATTTCTTTATAAATCCCATCATAGCTAATTTTAGAAATTAAATCGGGCTTTGCATTTAAATCTAAAATATAAAAACGGTCGTTACATTGTAAATTAATTTTTTTTGAATTAGAGACTTCACTTTCTTCTTTTTTAAAATCTAAAAACCAAATACAATTTTCTAAAGAAAAGTTATTAATTTTACCTTCGACTTTTCTAGGTTCTTTTAGGCTAAACTTTAGCTCTTCTACTTCTCCACGTTTTATTTCACTAGGTAGGTAGTAAGTACGAATAAGACTAGGAGTAAAAAAATTTGAATTTGAAGTTTTTAAATTAATAGGAGAGCTACATTTATATAGTAAAAAAATAATTGATAAAGTATATAGAAATTGTTTCATAGTTTAATTTGAACTTTCTTTTTTTTCCATAAGTCTCATAAAAAAGATAGATAAGAAAAATAAAATTAACAAAGGAGCAAATAACATCAACATAGAAAATACATCAGGTCCAGGAGATAACACTGCTGAAAATATAGAAAGTATGAGTATTGCTTCCCTCCATCTGTTGAGTAAAAAACTAGAACTTAAAATTCCAAGCATAGAGAGTAATATAAGTACAATAGGTAGTTGAAATGCAATTCCAAAAATCAAGTGAATATTAAAAAAAATATCGTAATATTCATCGATAGGAAGTTTCATTTCTACATCAGGTGGATGAAACATAACTAAAAACACATTTAAAAAACTTTCAAAGACTAAAAACCAACAAACTGCCACTCCACTCCAAAACAAAAGAGAAGAAAAAAAAATTAAATATTTGCCGTATTGTTCCATTTTTTCATCTACAGCAGGAGAGATAAATCCCCATATAAAATAAAGTTGTATAGGTATACTGATGAGCAGAGAAATCATAAAAGAAGTCTTTAAATAAATGAGAATAGGTGCCATGAGCTTAATTTGGAAGAAAGTTGCATCTTTTCCTAAAATATTTTTATAAGGTTGAACTAAAATAGAGTGAATTTCTCTTCCAAAATACAAACTAATAAGCATGAGGATACCTAAAGTAGCTATACATTTTAGGAGAACTACTCGCAATTCTTCTAAGTGTTCTCCCAGAGTCATAACTTTTTCTCTAGGGTTGTACTCTTGAATTTCTAAGTTTAAATTAGAAGTATTAACTTCTGGAAGTAAGTTAGGTTTAGAAATTTTTTTTTGACTTCTGACCTTCTTCTTAGCTGGCATTTAAGCTTTTTTTTTGGGTCTTTCTTCAAGTTTTGTAGTTTGCTCTTGAGGAGTATCCTCATCAGTAGAAGATAGAGACTTTCTAAATTCTTTAATTCCATTGCCTAAGTCTTTAGCTAGAGCAGGTAATCTTTTCCCACCAAATAAGAGTAAGGCTAAAAATACAATAAGTGCAATTTCCCAAGGTCCTAAGTTTAAAAATGCTAAAGGTAACATGATTCCTCCAGTTATTTCTAACTTCTAATGTTTATTTTCTTTGTCAAGAGAAATACTTTATTTTTTGTCTTTCTCAAAAAATATAAAACTTTAACAATAAATTTTTTAACAAATATATAATTTTATTTTAAATTAGTAAATAATTAATTTTAAACCTGAGGGAGGAGGATACTGGGATTAGGGACTTAATCTCCAGAACTTTTTTTAAAAATTTATTCTACCTAAGATTGACTTATTAAGTTTACATTTAATTAGTCTAGCTTCTGTGATGATGTTATTTTAAATAGTTTAAAGTAAAAACTAGCCTATGGAGTATATTTGCAGAACAAAAGGGATTTCTCTCTCCCTTAACTTAAAAAAGGTACGGGAAAACCCTTTTTTAATAAAAAAGTATTGATTTTACTCGTTAAAATTTAATCAATAAATATTTATTGAATTTAAATATTTTTATAATAAATTTATTAAAAAAGCTAAAAACTTTACTTTTTCTAGTTAAATACGACTAAGTAGTAAAAACCATGAAAGTTTAAAAGTTCTATTCTTTATTGTAATTTCATTTATTAACTTTGTCTGAAGTATTAGGATTTAGTAAAAAATTTTTATCGTAAAAACTTTCTTGTGTTTTTGTTTTACTAGTACTGTCTTCATCTAAAAAGATTTTTTCTAAGTTTGTGTCAGGTAAAAACAGCTTTTTTAAGATGGTAGAAATGTCTTTAGATTTCGTAGAACTTATCATAATTGATATTGAATCTCAATATCAAATTTTGTAAAGACTTTTTTTAAAAAAATTTAAATTTTTATAATACAGGAAGACAAGCTTTTTAGTTTGGATTGATTTGTTTGAAGGAATTTAGTTTTTATAAATCTTATCATGAACAAAAAACTGACCCTACTGCAAAAATTTTTTTATACAGGCTTAAATCGAATCCATCTTATTTTAATTTTTTATTTTAACAAAAGCATTTCAAAATATCAAAGGCTCATAAATTCATAAATATACTTGCAGAAAAAAAATTTAATTATCTAACTTTATAAGACTATTCAAAAATTTTAAAGTGGATTTTTCTTTAAATAATTCAATAAATAATTTCCAAGTACATTAGAAAATCTTTCCATACCTTGTTTGTTTAAGTGAATTGTATCATAGCAATATTCGTTGCTATCTTCATTTTGAAAAATATCTTGAAAGTCTGCAATATGTACATTTTCTTGTCCTAAAATTTTTTCTAACTCTTCTTGCCAAACTTGAAGTCTTTGTTTTCCACCTAAGTGTTTCATTGTATAACTATAAGGAGCAAAAATGTTGAGGATTTTTATATTTTTATTTTGATAGTGTTTGTATAATTTACTCAATCTTTCAAAATAAAGTTTTGTTTTAGAGGTTCTTTGGGTTTCGGTTGTAGTTTTACTGGCTAAATCGCAAGTGTCAAAAATAGCTTTTTTGTGATCTTCATTAGAATTTTCTGGATATGGTGGGGAATACCATTCTTTTGTCTTTTCGATACAATCTTCTAAAGAAGTAATTTTATAAGAACTCATTTTTTCTGTGTGATTGTTTTCAAAGTCGTAAAAATTTAAATTGGGATGTTTTTTAGAACGAGAGATATGTTTAAATCTTTTAGCAGGATCTGTAAAGAAATCTCTAAAGTCTCTTCTATAAGCAATACTTTTAGAAAATAAATAAACATAGTCTTCGAATAGTACATTGTAGTTATACTCTTTAGGTAAATTCCAAAACATGGATTTTTCAAACTCTCCAATCATAGCTAAGGTAGGTAAGCTTAAATTTTCTTGAGCTACCCAAGGCATGGTAATTTCACCTACATAAATTAAAAGCTTAACTTTTTGTAGTTCACGCAAGACTTTTTGAGTAGCTAAATCTTGCACAATTAGTTCAGAGCCTGGTATAGCTATAGATTGAATTTTTAAACCAAGAGGAGTTAGCTTTTCTTGTAAAATTCTTGGTGAAAGCCCTTGGTAGGCCACACTAGTTCCAAGTATCAAGATGTCTGGATCATGATGTTTTTTTTGAGCAATAACATGATCTGTAATTCGATTTACATTGGCAGCATAAGAATTTTTTTTCAAGTAAGGTTTGTAAACCCCTGTCTGTAAAATGAGTTCAAAACAAAGTAAAACTAAAATAGGAATATAAAAACGTTTATCTTTATAAAATTTATGAAATTCAGTAACCATAGTTTTCTAAAAAGCAAAGTATAAGAAATTTTGACTTTCAGTTACACCAAAAAAGAGTAAAAGAAAAATACTAGCTATATTTGCATATAATAATTTATTTCCACCTTCACTTGCCATTACTTCGAGGTTTCTTTTAGAGAAATAATAACTTGTAGTAAAACAAATAGCTAAGAGGAGTCCATAATCCCAGTTTTGATATCTTAAAGAGGGTTGGCTTGTCCCAAAAAAAAGCATAGTTTGAATCATACTCCAAGCATCTTGCATGGTTTGAGCTCTAAACATGACAAAACCAAAACCTAAGCAAAACATAGTAAAAACTCTAGAAAAAAGATTATAAAGAGAACCACCGTTTTCATTGACCCATTTGTGAAATTTTGTTTTAGAATATTCTCTATGTATAGCTAACATAATACCTTGCCAAATTCCCCAACCTAAAAAATGATAGGCAGCACCGTGCCAGATTCCTGCAAAAGTCCAAGTCAAAAATAAATTTCTATAAGTCTTTAATTCTCCCTCTTTAGAACCACCTAGTGGAATAAAGATATAATCTCGAATCCAAGTAGAAAAAGATATGTGCCATTTAGTCCAATGGTCATTTATGTTAGAAGTAACCATTGGAAAGTTAAAATTGGCATCAAACTTAAAACCAAACATTCTAGCTACCCCAATTGCAATGTCAGTATAACCAGCAAAGTCAAAATAAATCTGCCATCCAAAAGCAATAGCTCCCGTCCAAATTTCTAGAGTATTCATAGTAGAGTAATGTAAAAAAGTAGAGTCTACTACTTTTGCTAAATTATCGGCAAAAACTATCTTACGAACAAACCCTATTAGAATCCTTGTAATTCCCATTTGGATATCTTCATTTAATACATTGAGCCTAACGTCTAGATCTCTAAAGAAAGTAGTAGCTCTTACAATAGGTCCTGCTACAAGTTGAGGAAAAAAAGCTACGTAAAGAGCAAAATCAATAAAAGAAGATCTAGCTTGTAATTTTTTGCGATATACATCAATGGTATAACTCATAGATTGAAAAGTATAAAAAGAAATTCCAACTGGAAGAGTAATATCATACTTCGGAAATTGATAAGAAAGAATGCCTGTATCATTGATAACTTCTAGGAAAAAATTTGTATACTTAAAGTATCCTAAAAATCCTAAGTTTCCAATCATAGAAAGGGTCAAAGCAAGTTTTCGCAGTTTTACTTTTTCTTCTGGAATTGTATCTAACCATAGACCCACTAGATAATCTAAAAGAGTAGAAGCTATAATCAAGGAAATAAAATATTTATTCCAAGCCATGTAAAAATAGTAGCTAGCTATAAGTAACCAAATTTTCTGCCAAGTGCCTTTTAAGATATTTCCAACAATTAGCACTATAGGAAAAAAAATTACAAACTCAACAGAATTAAAAAGCATCTTAGTCCTTATATAAAATTTCTAAAAGTTCTTGGATAATTTTTTGAGCTGTGTTTTCCCAGCTCCAATCTTTTTCACTGATTAGTGGATTTCTTATTAAAGTTTTTCTGTTTGCCATTTCTAATAAAGCTTTTTTCCAACTGTCTATTTCAAGTGAGGGAACTAAAAGATCATTTTGAGAATCTAAAATTTCTCGAAATACAGGAATATCAGAGGCTATACAACACTTATTTTCTATCATAGCTTCTACTAAGGGCAATCCAAAGCCTTCATGTAGAGAAGGAAACACAAAAAAAATACAATTATGATATAAATAAGCTAACTCAGTTTCAGAAGGATTTTCAATAAATTTTACTCCTAAATCTTCATATTTACCTGCCTTAAGTTCTAAAGCTAAATTTGGATCTCCCCAACCCATTCTACCAGCAAGTATCAAAGCATAAGGATAGCTAGGATATTCTTCTTTTAATTTCAAATAAGCTTTAAGGAGAGTTGAGAAATTTTTTCTTGGCTCAAGTGTTCCAACTGTTAGGATAAAGTTTTGGTAGTTTAAGCTTTTAGAAATAATTTTATTCCTATTAGCACCTGGGTAAATGACACTAGTTTTAGATTTTGTAAAAGCTCGATAAGCGTGAATTTCTCTTTGTGTATTTTGGGACAAACACAGTATTTTATCTGCATTTTTGAGAGTAAATCTTGAAAGAAGTTTATGCTGCCAATAATTGAGTAAAGTCATTGTTTGTTTTGCAGATAAGAAGTTCATATCGTGATAGTTTACAATAGTAGGAATAGAAAGTTTAAAAATAGGAAGTAATTGTAAAGTTCCCCAAAAAGCATGGACCTTATCTCTTTTTAACAGAAAAGGTAAAATAAAGTTTAGCCATAAAATTCCCATCACTGGATAAATAGGAGCTAGCTGGATTGATTTATGATTTAAAATTTCTTGAAAAACAGGATGGAGAGGTTTATTTGTATATAAGATAAATTCAAAAGTATCTGTTTGTCTTAAAATTTCCTTTAAGGCTTCCCAAAGATAGCGAGAATTTCCTGTAAACCCATAAGCTAAAGGACGAGCATCTACACCAATAATTTTTTTCAAGACTTATCCTTTAGTGAACATTTACTACAAGTTTTTGTATAATAAGAAAAAGAATTTTCTTTTAAGTTAGGATTTTTCCATTTTTGATATTTGCGATAAAGCCAAAAAAAGAGAGGAGAAAATAATTTATAGCTAGCAAATCCTACAGCTAAGTATACTAAAAAATGTTGAGTCTCTAGACTTATTTCCATAACTTTTTGTAAAAAGGTAGAGTCAAAAGGACAACTAAAATTTCTAGTCCACCAAAAATTCCTGATAAGATAGGAAAAGAATTTTCATAATTTTGGGACAAAAATCTTTCAAGTAAGACAGAGACTACAGGACCTAACATAAACCCAATAGAACCAAATCCAGTAAATCCAGCCATTACACTAGCGTTATATCCTTTGGGAGCTAGCTTAGAAGCAAGTATCATAGATGGAACAAACATTACACCCGCACCTATTCCTGAAATCATTAGAGTGATAGCTAAGCTTAAAATAGAAGTTAGAGAGCCAGCTATTGCTAAAGCAAGTCCATAAATAACACTTCCAATCAGCATAAGTAAAAAGGCTCCCCATCTTTGAGCTAGCCTAGCAAAAGGATAAGAAAGTAAACTCATGGGTATGAGAACTAAAGAAAGAAAAAGTCCTACTTGCCCTGGATGCATTTTTAAGTCTTCTCGCAAGTGTAAGTTAAAACTAGTTACAAAAAAGCCTACAGTAAAGCGATCGATAAAGTTAAACAGAGATGGAATTAAAATTAAAGGATTTTGAGAAATAGCTAGTTTCCAACCTGAAAAAGTAACTTGGCTAGTATGATGAAAAGGATAGTCTTTTAAAAAGAAAAGTGAAATCAAACCAATAGCTATCATAATTCCTCCTGCTACATAAAAAGGTAACAGAGGATTTTTTTTTCCTAAAAAACCTAAAGGCGAGCCAAGTCCAACTCCAAGACTTAAAAACATTCCACCTAATCCTAGAAGAATCCCTTTTTGGAAAAATCTTTCATTTTGTTTATCGTTTTCCCTATCTACTAAAAGAGCTAGTAAAAGTCCAATTACAAAAATATGAAATCCACCTTCTAAAAAACGTAAAAACTGTAACCAAGCTAAATCAGTAATTTTTGTAAGTAAAAAAAAACTGACTCCATCTAAAAAAGCAAATACTACAATAAACCATTTGCGAGTTTGGGTTTTATCTGATAAAAAACCTGCTATAGGTGAAAACAAAAAAGAACCTAGCATGGCAGTGCTCATGAAAAAAGAAACACTTAAGTTGTCTCCACCTAGCCTGTCTTTAATCATATCTTTAAAGACAGGGACAATCATAGTGACAGGAAGCATTGTAAAAAAAATGAGTAATATAGGCAGGACAGGAAAAGATTTCATGAAATTCTCTTACTACTCTTTTTAGTAGGGAGAATTTTTCAACAGAAAATACTTTAGCTCAGATGAGTTGAATCTTGACTGATTTATAAAATTTTCTACCTACAGGTATTTCTATTCCCCCTTTTAATCTAACCATATACCTTCCCCCAAATTCATAGAAGAGTTCATCAATGAGAGAGAGCCTAACTAAAAAAGTTTTATGTACACGAAAAAAGTCAGAGGGAAGCTCATTTAGTAAATTTTTTAAAGTAGAAACTACTGTTACTTTTTGAGTGTCTTTAAGATAGATATGGCACTGTTTGTTATCTGCCTCAATGTAGGTAATTTTGTTTACAGGAAGCTTTAGTTCGTTTCCATCTATACTTAAGACAGTCAGATTTTTAGGAGATGAGTTAAGTTTTTTCCAGCGTTCTAAACTTAAGCGAATAATTTCTTTATCAAAAGGTAAGGTGTAAAAATCAAATCCCCCAGCTTTTTTTATGAGGTTTGCACTTTTAATACTTGAGCCAAATCCAATAAAACTTATTAAAGAATTAGGAAAACTAGCCTTTCTTTCAATATCTTCTTTTGCATCCTCATAAGAAAAAAGAAAAATAGAAGGCTTAAACTTGGGAAGAGAAGCTAATGCTTTAGAATAAGATTTTTCAGTAGATATACTTTCTAACTCTTCACCTAACACTTCTGTGAGAATTTCTTTGAGTTGTTTAGTTTGTTCTGAATCTTTAGCTGAGATGAGAATTTTCATTTTTTCCTTCCGTACTTTTATAAGATTTTCGTATTAAAAATTTTTAAAGTTAAATTAATACTATAATCGAAAGATAATTTTTAATTGTAAACGATAATTTATTTTTTTCATCTTAAAAAATTTTAGTAATATTTTTTTTCAGAAAATTCTGACGTACCTGTCAAGATTTTATAGAAATACATCTTGACTAAGTTAAGTTTTTTTTTAAGTTAAATCTATGTCTATTTTATCGTTTAGAAAGTTGTGGTTTGTAGTTGTAGTAGTAAGTGTATCTATTTTTCCCGAGGTCCCTAAAAAAATGAACTATGATTCTAAGTGGCAAGAAATTGAAGCTGAATTAGAAAAAGGTAAGTCTAAGTCTGCCTTAAGTTTAATTTTAGAATTAGCTGATCAAGCTAAAAGAGAAAATAACTCTGCTCAAATGCTCAAAGCTCTAATCTTTGAACTTAAAGCACGTTCCAATATGGAAGAAGAGGAATTAGTAAAAGCAATGGCTAGGGTAGAAAGTTTACTTAGCGATAAAGTTTATGGAAAGTTTCCAACCAAGCAGGTTTTACACTCTATGTTAGCTGAATTGTATTGGAGGTATTTTGAAAATAATAGGTATAAGTTTTTAAATCGTACAACTATGACAGATGTTCAAAAATCAGACATTCGCACTTGGGACTTAAATACCATTGTAGATTTTTGTATTCAACATTACCTTTTATCTTTAGAAAACTCCAAAGAGAGTTCTAAGTTTTCCATAGAGAATCTTTTACCTATTTTGACGTCAGGTGAAAGTGGAAGAGTATATCGACCTAGTTTATATGATTTTCTAGCTCACAGAGCTTTAGATTTTTTTATAAATACTCAAACTGCACTTACTTCCCCTAAAGATAAGTTTACTTTAGAACTAGAAGTGGATTCTAAAACTCCAAGTAAAAAAAAATTTATTTATCTAGCTCCAGCATCTAATTTTTTTCAAGCTAAGATTGAATCTACAGATACCTCTTCTTTTTTATACAATGGGATTAAAATCTTTCAAAGCTTACTTAAACAAAAATGGGAAGAAAAGGAAAAAAATCCCACTGAACAAACTGTAGGAGCATTTGTTGAAGTAGATCTAAAAAGGATAGAATATGTTTATCAAAACTCACATGTCCCAGAAATCGATAAAATTTATTTAAATGCTTTAGAAGAACTTTTTGAAACACATAAACAATATATAGCCTCATCGAAAGTGAAATATTTTATTGCTAGATTCTTTTCTAATAGAGCTAAAAAATATAATCCTCAACAATCTAACTTATACAAATGGGACTACAAGACAGCAGATGAAATTTGTAGTTCAGTTATTAGTCAGTATAAAGGCTCTATGGGAGCTAAAATGTGTGAGGCTTTACAAGCTGAGTTACGTTATAAAGAATTTTCTTTTAGTATGGAAAAACTTAAACTACCAAATGAGCTAAGTTTTGGAAAATTGACATATAGAAATATTGAAGATATATATGTTAAAATTTTAGAATATGATTCTAAAGACTTTCAACTAGCTAGGGAGAGATTTGACCAATCTAGAAAAAATGCAGAATATCGAGATTTTTTAGCTATTCTTTTGGATATTTTACTTTCTAAAAAAGAACTAAAGTCTTATTACAAAAAACTTCCTAATCCAAAAGATTTTCATACTCATTCAGTAGAAATAGATATACCCGAATTAGGTTTAGGTCAATATGTTTTTTTACTTTCTGATAAAAAAGATTTTTCCTATAATACGGGAGCAGTTTCAATAAATTTTTTTCAAAATACAGAATTAAGCTATATTCAACGTTACACAGAAAAAGACAATGAGTTTTATGTATTACATAGAAAGACAGGTCTTCCTTTAGAAAATGTAACAGTCAAGGCTTATGCACAAATTTATGTAGGTGAGAGGGGGTATGAAGATAAGCTGATTTTTTCCTCTAAGACAGATTCCAAAGGACATGTAGAAATTCCATTTTATGGAAAAGAGTATTATAACTATTATGTTGAATTTTCTAAAGATAAGGATATTTTAGAAAATTCCAATTGGAATCCCTTAGATAGTTATTATGCTAAACATTATAAATCTCTTTATTATCAAAATACTTACTATCGAGATCCTGAAGAATCAACCTTATCAAAAATTTTTTTCTTTACCGATCGAGCCATATACAGACCCGGACAAATCTTATATTTTAAGGGACTTTGTTTAAGTATTCGAGGAAAACAAAACAGTATTGTAAAAAATAAAGAGGTGACAGTAACTTTATTCGATGTTAATAATCAAAAAGTTTCTCAGCAAAATTTTAGGACAAATGAGTATGGGACCTTTAGTGGAAGTTTTATTTTACCTCAAGGTAAATTAAATGGACAGTTTTATTTACAAGCTGAAAATTCTTATCACTATGTTTCCGTTGAAGAATACAAGCCACCTAAATTTGAAGTCATTTTAAATAGTCCTAAAGAAGCTTATCGATTAAAAGAAAAAGTAAAAATTACTGGAATTGCTAAAACCTATTCAGGAGCTTTTGTAGATAAAGCTAAAGTCCAATATAGAGTAGTAAGAACAGCTTCTTTTCCACCTTGGTGGTCTTACTTTAGGTTTGTTCCTTCCTCTCCTCAAATGGAAATTACAAGTGGAGAGTTAACAACAAATGAAAAAGGAGAGTTTTCTTTAGAATTTCTAGCTGTGCCTGATGAAACTGTTCCCAAAGACTCTAAGCCAAGTTTTCATTATGAAGTAAATGTAGATGTTACAGATATAAATGGAGAAACTATAAGCACCAGTCAAACAATTGTAGTAGGTTATGTAGCTTTACAACTGAATGTAAATATTCCAAGTGTAGTAGTTAAAGAAAAGTTAGAGCCTTATAAACTTTCTCTTACAAATTTAAGTGGACAACCTGAATCAAAAGAAGTACATATTGACATTCATAAATTAAAATCTCCTACTCAAGTATATAGAGCAAGAAAATGGGAACTACCTGATCAACATTTATTTTCTAAAGAAGAGTGGATAAAACGTTTTATTTTCGATCCCTACAAAGATGAAGATAAGATGTACAATTGGCAAAAGGAAAAATTAGTCTTTCAGTCAAAGATCAATTCAAACTCTAAGTTTGAGTTGAATTCAAATTTGAGTTCAGGAACTTATGTTTTAGAAGCAAAGACAAAAGATAAATATGGAGAAGAAGTAAAAGATATTAAGTATTTTACTTTGTTAAGTGTAAACGACAAAACTAGTCCTTATCTTTCTTTTGACCAGTTTTTTGAAATTCAAACTAAAGGTGAGCCAGAACAGGAAGCACAATTTTTAATCAATACAAATACAAAAAACACAGTTTTATATGAAGTAGAGTATGATGGAAAAATTTTACATAGTGAGTGGATAGATTTTACTAAACAAAAAGACAGTGAGATGTCTTTGTTTAAAGAGAAAATAAAAGAAGAGTATAGAGGAAATTTTGGAATTCATTTGAGTTTTATAAGAGAAAATAGAGCTTATACACACTCTCAGCTTATTCAAGTTCCTTATACCAACAAAGAATTGGAAATTTCTTATGAAAGTTTTAGAAATAAATTATTACCTGGTCAAGAAGAAGAATGGAAATTAAAAATAAAAGGAAAACAAGTAGATAAAGTAACTGCAGAACTTGTAGCTACTTTATATGATGCTTCCTTAGATGCTCTACGAAAAAATTTTTTTACAGTAGATATTTATCGTAGTTTATGGATCAAAAGAAACTGGAATGTATACAAAAGTTTTGAACTAAATCAAGCTTCTTTATACTTTCAACAGTGGAATACTTATATTCCTCTTCCAAGTATTGAATACGATAGTTTAAATTGGTTTGGGTATACTTTTAGCTATAATTATCCTCTACCTAGAAGAGCTTACAAGATGAGAGGGAAATTCAAGCCAAGAGATGAAGATTTTCTAGCAGAAAGTGTAGCTGAGGCTGAGTCCCCCCCTTCAGCTCCAGTAGTAGAAGAAACTAATAAAAAAGAAATAAACCCTGAATCTATTTCTCAAGCTAAACTAGAAACAAAGTCAGATACTCCACAAATTCGATCTAATTTTGCTCAAACTGCTTTTTTTTATCCTCATTTAGAGACAGATGCAGAAGGGAGTGTAAGTATCAAATTTAAAATTCCTGATTCTCTAACAAAGTGGAAATTTCTTGCTTTTGCTCATTCTCCAGATTTAAAACTTGGTTTTTCTCAAAGAGAAATTATCACTCAAAAAGATTTAATGGTTGTACCTAACTTTCCTAGGTTTTTTAGAGAAGATGACGTTATATACTTTGCTACTAAGTTAAATAATTTGACAGATACAAAGCTTCAAACAGAAGTACGTCTACAAATTTTTGACGCAGTGGATATGAAAGAATTAGAAAAACATAGCCCTATTTCTGTAGAAGTAAATCCTCAAGAATCTAGTTTAGCAGAATGGAAACTAAAAATCCCAAGGGGAGTTTCTGCTTTAACTTATCGAATTCTTGCTAAGAGTGGAAATTTTAGTGATGGGGAAGAAATGACTCTTCCGGTCCTTACAAATCAAATGCTTGTGACAGAAAGTTTACCTCTTTCTATACGTAGTAGTGAGAAAAAAGTTTTTGAATTAAAAAAACTCATTGAATCTACTGAAAAATCAACTTTAAGACACTATAGTTTAACTTTGGAGTTTACTCCAAGGCCTATTTGGTATGCTATTCAAGCTTTACCTTATCTAATGGAATATCCTTATGAATGCATAGAACAAACTTTTAATCGTTATTATGCTAATAGTTTATCTTTTCATATTGTAAATTCTGATCCTAAAATTAAAAGAGTATTTGAAGCTTGGAAAAAAATTCCCGACTCTCAAAAAGGAGCTTTAAGTTCAAACTTAGAAAAAAATCCTGAGCTAAAATCTTTACTTTTAGAAGAAACTCCTTGGGTTATGGAAGCACAAGAGGAGAGCGAAAGAAAAAAAAGAATAGCTCTCTTATTTGACGTAAATGGTATGAGTTTAGAACTCCAAAGAGCTTTACATAAAATCCAAGAACAACAGTTAGTAGATGGGGCTTGGAGTTGGTTTAAAGGATTAACACCAGACCGATTCATGACTCAATATATTGTAGCTGGTATGGGACAGTTAGATCGTTTACAGATCAAAACTATTCGTCAAGATTCAAAAACTTGGAATATGGTAACCAAAGCTATCGGTTACTTAGATAAAAAAATTCAAGAAGACTTTGATGATTTAAAAAGACAAGAAAAGAAAAAACTTATTAACTTAGAAGAAGATCATTTGTATTATTTAGCAATTCATTATTTATATGCTAGGAGTTTTTTTGTAGATCTTTCTATCCCAAAATCGAGTCAAGAAGCCTTTAATTACTTTTTCAAGCAAGCTAAAAAATACTGGCTTTACAAAAATCGTTATGCTCAAGGGATGATAGCTTTAGCCTTACATAGATTTGGTGAAAAAAAAGTTCCTAAGGAAATTTTAATTTCTTTAAAAGAAAATGCTATTTATTCTGAAGAGATGGGAATGTATTGGAATACTAGTTATGGTTATTATTGGTATGAGTTTCCAATAGAAACACATAGTTTACTTATAGAAGTTTTTGAAGAAGTTGGGAAAGACTCTCAAGCAGTAGATGCTCTAAAAGTTTGGTTACTTAAACAAAAACAAACTACAAATTGGAAAACTACCAAAGCTACAGCAAATGCAATTTATGCTCTTTTACTTCGAGGAGAAAATTTACTTTCTGTTGAGAAGAGTGAAATACAAATTTCACTAGGAAAAACTACTTTGGATTTAAGTAAAACACAAGGTTTAAATCAAGAAGAAGGAAGTGGTTATTTTAAAAAAACTTTTTCATCTAATGAAATTTTTCCAGAAATGGGAAAAGTAACCATAGAAAAAAAAGACAAAGGGATAAGTTGGGGTGCCTTGTATTGGCAGTATTTTGAAAACTTAGATAAAATTACTCCTCACCAGACCCCTCTTCAGTTAAAAAAGCAACTTTTTTTACAAAAAAATACAAATAAAGGTCCAATACTAATTCCTATTTCTTCTCAAAAACTAAAAGTAGGGGACTTAATCAAAGTAAGAATTGAGCTAAGAGTAGATCGAAATATGGAATATGTACACATGAAGGACATGAGAGCTTCAGGGTTGGAGCCAATCAATGTATTTTCTACTCACAAGTACCAAGATGGACTTTATTATTATGAAAGCACTAAAGATGCTTCTACAAATTTCTTTTTTAGCTACTTACCTAAGGGGACCTATGTATTTGAGTATCCTTTGAGAGTAAGTCAGAAAGGAAATTTTTCTAATGGAATTACAACTATTCAATGTATGTATGCTCCTGAGTTTACTAGTCACTCAGAGGGGATTCGAATTGAAGTAGAGTAAACAACAAAAAAATTTATATAGCTTGAGAAAAGACCTTAGCTTGAGGAAGATTTCTTCTCATACGCAGGTCTAGTGCCATACATACATTTCTTAAAAAAGGTTTTCCTTTAGGAGTAACTTTCAAAGTACTGCCTTCCCAACTAATAAGTTCATCTTTTTCCATTTCAGACAAGTAGCTTTGAATATCTTCAACGTTACGTGGAATGGTTACTTTCCAAGTAGTAACTAATTCTAAAATAAGCTTTCTATAGAGTAAATCTTCTTCATTTAGTTTGTGTCCTCGAAAAGTTGCAAAGTTTGAATCAATAATTTTTTTTTGATATTTTTTTAAGATTTTTTCATTTTGATGAAAACAAGTCCAACTGTCAGAAATAGCTGAAACTCCTAGTCCTAAAAGTAAATCTGTTTTAAATTCAGTATAACCCATAAAATTTCTATGTAAGGTTTGATTTTCAACTGCTTTCCAGAGTCCATCTTCAGGTAAAGAAAAATGATCCATCCCAATTTCTTTGTATCCTACTTTTTCAAACTCTCCTCTGGCATATTCATAGAGTTCACGTTTTACTTCTCCTGAAGGCAAATCTGACTCTGTAAACAATCTTTGAGAAGCTTTAATCCAAGGAACATGGGCATAACTATAAAAGGCAATTCTATCAGGATAGAGAGTGATAGTTTTTTCTACTGTGTGTTTCATAGTGTCCATATTTTGACGAGGAAGTCCATAGATGAGATCAAAATTTACAGAAGTATAGCCTAATTCTCTGGCATTTTCAGTAGTTTCTTTTGTCTTTTCGTAAGGTTGAAATCGATTGACTAGCTTTTGGACTTCTTCGTCAAAGTCTTGAACACCTAAACTAATTCTATGAAATCCATATTTACGTAAGACTTGAAGTTGTGTTTTACGTGTTCTACGGGGATCTACTTCAATAGAAAGAGAAGCGTTAGGTGCAATGTTTAAATGCTGAAACATAGAGTCTATGAGTCGTTCTAAATTTGCTTCTGAAAGATAAGTAGGTGAGCCACCTCCAAAATGAAACTCTGCTACTTTTCTTTGCTTTAATTCTGGGACAGCTTGTAGATAAGCATGAAATTCTTTTAATAAATGTTCAATGTAAGGCTCTTCTACCGCGTGATTTTTTGTAATAGAAGTATTACATCCACAAAATGTACATAAAGTTTCACAAAAAGGGATATGTATATAGAAAGAAATTTTTGAGTTTTCGCTAGATAAAGAAGCTTGAACAGAGTTTAACCACTCTGAAACTGTCGGAGAGTCACTCCAATAGGGGACAGTAGGATAGCTTGTATAGCGGGGAGCGGGAATATCATATTTAGCTATTAGGTTTGTCAAAGTTTTCATGAAAATACTCTCCTTATGGTCTCTACATAAATTTTGACGTTAGTTTCTGGGGTTTTAGGTAAGACTCCATGTCCTAGTCCTGCTACCCATCCTAACCTTTCTTCAGGTTTTAACTCCAAGAAAGGTTGTAAATAGTTTTCTAAAGTTTTAAGGAAATCTTTTCCTTCTCGAAAAAGTAAAGCTTGATCAAAGTTTCCTTGACTAAAACCAATTGTATTTTTTTGAAAAATATTTTTCATAGGGATTCGATGATCTATTCCTATACCTACAAGGTTTTTTATTTCTAGAATTTTATCGATAGCAGATTCAGAAGTTCCTTTAGAATAATAACCTAATTTTTTCGGAAAAGCATTAGCTAAGGTTTGGATGGGATACAAAACTAATCTTTCAAATTCCTCTAAAGATAACTCTCCAGCAGCAGTATCAAAGATCATTACAATTTCAGCTCCTCCATCCAACTGAAGCTGAATATTTTTTATAAGTAAATTTATAATTATATTTATAAAATCATCCTGTAAAGAAATATCTTTCTTAGCTAAGACTAGTGCTCCATCATGTTTTCCTAATGTAGCATAAGTAAACAATGTCCAAGGACCACCTATAAATCCAATAAGTGATTTATTTGGAGGAAGTTTTTGTCGGGTACATTGTAAAGCTTCTTTTTGAAACAAAAGTTTTTCTGTAGCTAAATCTATTGGTTTTAGTTTAAAAAAAGTTTCTCTATTTAAGTGCCATCCTAAGTTTGGACCTTGGTCAGTGTATTCGAGTCCCATTCCTAAAGCTTCTAAGGGAAATAAAATATCTGAAAAGAGAATAGCTACATCAAAGTCAAATTCTTCTATAGGTCCAAAGGCTACCTCAGCAGCTAATTCTGGGATTTTACACATTTCTAAAAAGGAATATTTTTCTCGAAGCTTTTGGTAATGCTTATGGTAACGGCCAGCTTGCCTCATCATCCAAATAGGAGGAATTTTTTGAGGTTTTCTAAAAACAGCATTTTGAAATAATAAGTTTGACATAAGTTCTTTAGACCAGTTTTTTAATTCTAAAGAAAAAATCATCTTTTAAACAAAATAAAATGGAATGGACAGAATTTTTAGAAAACTTAAAAATAGGAACTGTTTTTCAGTTGAATTGGATAGATATTCTCATAAGGCTTTTATTAGCTACTTTTTTAGGATTTTACATAACTTTTATTTCTTATATATTTTATACTGGAATAGCTTTTAGGCAGTCAGTAGCTCATGCTCAAATCTTACTAACTATCATTTGTGCCATGATTATAAATGTCATAGGTCAAAATATTGCTTGGGCAATTGGTCTTATTGGTGCTTTGAGTTTTATTCGGTTTCGCACAAACTTAAGGGATCCTAAAGATACAGCTATATTTTTTTATTCAGTAGGAACTGGAATAGCTTGTGGAGCGGGAGTTTGGAAAGTTGCTTTAGGGGGAGTCTTAATTTTAAGTTTAGTACTTTTTGTTTTTTATAAATTTCCTTTTTTTCGGATACACTCTTATTTAATTAGATTTAAAACAAATTCAACAAATGAAGTTCAAGACTATATGAATTATTTTACTTCTAAGAACTGGGATTTTCAAATACTGGAGTCTTCTACTAAAAAAGAAACCGTAGCCTTTTTAGTATTTTGGGATAAGAAATATAAAGAAATTTATATAAAAGACTTATACAAAAATTTTGAAAAAAAAGTAGAAGAAATTTCTCCCTATGAAACTTAAAAGAAAAAAGTTATTTATTCAATAAAATATCTTCTAGAAGAATTTTGAGACTCTTCTAGTAAAACTCTTGCTGCTAAATCATGAGGATTTTTATTTAAAACTACTTGGAAATAATAACTAGCTCTATCATAATTTTCTTCTAATAAAGATTGAATAGCTTTTTTATAACTTTCTTCTGTCTGTAAATAAGCATCGTATTCTTCTTTTGAAAGTGGATCTAAGACTTCATAAATTAAGATTTTCTTTTCTTTTCCACGAACAGCTACATTTCCTAAAATTCTTAGTTTGTATTCTTGTGTATTTTTAAGCTTTTCTACAACAGACTCGCTGATTAAAATTTTTGAATTATAAACCTTAGTTAGACTTTCTAGCCGGGAGGCAAGGTTAACTGCATCAGAAATTACAGTGCCATCCATTCTTTCTTGTTCACCAATAGTTCCCAGCATACATTCTCCTACGTGAATACCAATACCTACTTTTATAGGTTCTAGATTTTTAGAAACTCTTTGCGCGTTGAAATTGGTTACTACTGCATGAAGTTCTATAGCTGCTTGTAAAGCTCCTTCTGTGTTTTGATGAAACAGAGCCATAATTGCATCACCTATATACTTATCAATAAAGCCCCCATGTTTGCGAATGACAGGACCAATTCTTTTTAGATAAGAGTTTAAGAATTCAAAGTTATCTTTAGGACTCATTTTTTCAGACATAGAAGTAAAGTTTCTAATATCAGAAAAGAAAATAGCCATTTCTTTTTGAACAGCATCTGCTAGCTTTATATCTAAAATACTTTTTTTGCCTAAAAATTCTAAAAGTTGTTTTGGGACAAATTTCTCGTAAGTAGAGTTTAAATTTTTTAAATGTAGATTGAGTTGATTTAAATTTGTATAAAGCCGAGCATTTTCAATGGAAATAGCAGCTTGTCCTACTAAAGAATTTAAGGTTTGAATTCGATCTGTTGTAAAAGCCCCTACGTTTAAATTGTTTTCTAAATATAAAATTCCAATGAGTTCACCTTTTAAAACAATAGGTATACAAAACACAGATTTTAAATTATTTTCTTGGATATAGGGATCATTTCCAAACATATTATCGTGAACAGCAGAATCTAAAACAATATCTTCCCATGTTCTTTCTACATAGCGAATTAAACTTTGAGGTAAAGCTTTGTATTTTTCAAAAGGTAGAGATTGTAAAACTTCATTTTGTTTTTTAGTAATATTGAACTCTGCTTGGATAAAGAGTTCTTTTTTTGTATTTTGAGATTCAAAGAGAAGTAAAATTCCACGTTCAGCACCTGCATTTTCTGCTAAAATTTGCATAAATTTTTGTAGAAGTTTAGTGAGATCTACTTCTCCAGCTAAAATTTTCATACTTTTTAAAATGGATTGTATGTCAGTAGCTTGATAAGTGTTATAAGGAGTTGTCTGATATAATGATTCTGAGGTAGTTTGTGTATGATGAAGGGTAGAAGTTAGTGTCTTGGAGCGAGATTGAGAAATGAGTTTTGGGTATTGGTTTTTTAAAAAAGTAACCCGTATAGGACAGCCCCATTTAGTATAACACTTCAAAGCCATTTCCAAATGATAGTTCGCATAACGTGAGTTTTCTTTTTGAAGCCAGTATTCTACGGCAAATTCATGAGCAATAGCTTCTTCTAAAATATAGTTGTATTTTTCAGCAAGTTCTATGGCTAAAGAGAAAGAATGTAATGTTTGAGAAGAATCATTAGTCAGTTTAGCTAGTTCTCCTTCTAAGATATAGTACTTATGTGAATAATTGTCTTCACAGTTTTCCATAAGATTTTTAAAAAAAGTTAAATTATTTTTTACTTTTTCTAAGTAGGATGAGTTGTTTTTATCTGTATTTAATAATTTTAACAAAGTAATACTTTCCCAAAATCTCATTTCTGGGACATGCATCATCCCAAAAGCACCTGTAATATGAGGTTCTGCTAATTCACAAAACTTATAGGCTTCAGCATAATTTCCAAATAAATAATTTGTTGCTATTTTCCCAGTGTAATAGTAAAACAAAGAACTAGAGTTGTTTGAGGATTTCCATTCTTCTAGAGATTCTTCTTCTGGAAAAAATTCATTACTCAATTTATAGTTTGGGTAAGAAGCATTTAAATTTTCCAGTGTTTTCCACCACATAAAGTAGTTTAAAGTTGAGTCTTTTTGTTTTAGTTCTAAGATTACAGGCTTATATTTTTCTATTGTTTGTAAAGCTGAAGGTAAATTTTCTCTTACAAAAAATAATCTATAGTTATGATGAATGAGGCTATAGGAAGCAAATTGTAAGTCTCCCTCACTAATTCCAGCTTGAATAGCTTCTATAAAATGCTCTAAACCTTCTTTAGCATGTTTTTTCCATTGGACGATCATAGAAGCATAAATAAAGAGTGTATTACATTTAGCAGCTTTTGTTTGAAGAGAATGTAATAAACTAAGTGCTAAACTTCCAAACTCTTCTCCTAAGTTATAGTTTCCTAGACCTGAACCTGTAATCATTCCTAAAAGGCAATATCCATAAGCTGAAAGAGGGGAATTTCCATATTCTAAAGAAATTTCTACTATTTTTAAAACTAAAACTGGTAAAAGTGCAGGTTGTGCCATATAAGCAGGTGGGGTACAAGAAGCTAAAATTTTAATAGCTACTTGTTTTTCTTCATCTTGAAGTAAGGGAAAGTGGATAAGTTCAGAAATTTTTTTAGTTCCAATTTTTTGCATAACTTTTCCAAAAAGTTCCCCTACAAATTCTTGAGTAATTTCTTTGGGAATTTCTACTTTTAAATTGTTTAGTATACTAGTTCCTAAACTCAAAGCTTCATGATATTTATTTATACTTGAATACAAAATAATTTGAATTAAAACTACTTTAGCTTTTTCTAATGTAGTTTGTGATTTTTCTAAGACTAGCTCAAAAAGTTTTTCTGCTTCTGGGTAGTTTTTATTTAAATAGTAAACTTGTGCTAATTCTGTAAATAATTCAGAACTTATTTCATAATATTTTTCCCATGGTTCGGGAGTTATACTAAATAAGACTTCTTCTGATTTTTTAAGAAATTTAAGAGAAGTTGGAAAGCTACCAGCAAGTTTAGCTTTACTAGCTGATTTTAAATTTAACTCAACTAAGGAAAGCTGTTCTTCAAGAGAAGATATTTCACTTATTCCAAAATTCAATTGTTCTGTTATATCAAAAATTTTTTCTTCTTCATGTTTAAAGTGAGTATATAATTTTTTTCCAATTTGATAGTGTAACTTAGATTTTTCTTTTTCTTCTAATAAACCATATACAGTTTCTTTAATTTTATCATGGCTAAGCTGAATTTCATTTTCACCAACTAAAATAATTCCATCTTCTACTGGTTTTTCTAAAAGTGAAATGATTTCATGAAGAGAATCTTTTTCTGTAAGAAGGAGTAAAAAATTTATTTCAATAGAGGTTCCTACACAAGAAATTAATTTTAATATGTGGAGAGTATCTGGAGTATAGTTTATAATTTTTTTACTAAGCAGGTGAACTACATTTTCGGTAATTTGTGTTTTTTTAATCTTTTCTAAATCCCAAGTCCAGCCTTTTTCATCTTCTTTTGGGTTGATGAGTTCTTCTTTATGAAGAGATTTTAAATAAGAGTAAATGAAAAATGGATTTCCTCCCGTTTTTTGAGAAATAATTTCTGCTAAATCCTTACATTCTTGAGGGCTGGCGTGTAAAGTGTCAGCTAAGATTTCTATAATAATTGAACTAGATAAAGGTTGGAGTTCAATAGTCTGATATGGATATTTTTCTAAATTTAGTTTTTCTAAAAGAATTTGAAAAGGATGAGTTAGGCTAAGTTCTCCTGTCCTATAAGCACAAATTATATATAAGTGAGATAAGTCATAACTTTGTAAATATTCTGTTAAAAGTCTCACACTTCCAGAGTCTGACCACTGCATGTCATCTAGAAATAAAACTACAGGACTATCGGGAGATGCTAAGGCTTTTAAAAAACTAGTTAAAACTAAAATGGTTCTATTTTCTGATTCTTTGGGTGGAAGTTCTTCTACAGGTTGCTGGGGTCCTATAATTACTTCTAATTCAGGAATTAAGTCAATTACAATTTGTGCATTTTCATTTAAAGCTGAAAGAAATTTTTTCTTCCACTGTTGAATAGTGTAATCAGGTTCAGTTAAAATTTGTTTAACGATTTCTTTAAAAGCTTGTAGAAAGGCACTGTAAGGGATATCTTTATTTAGCTGATCAAATTTTCCAGAAGCAAAAAAAGCCTTAGTCTCTGCAATAGGCTTATGTAATTCTTGTATTAAAGCAGTCTTACCTATTCCAGATACCCCTGAAATACAAGTTAGGTTGACTTTTTTTTCATTTTGTAAAATTTGATTATAACTTTTTGTAAGTAACTCGAGTTCCTTATTTCTTCCATAAATTTTTTCTGGAATTTGAAACTTTTTAGAAAAATCTTTTTGAGAAATTGGGAAATAAGTTATAGACTGATTTGTTTCTAAGAGTTGTTTACAATAATTTAAATCGTATAACAAGCCTCCTGCATCTTGGTATCTTTGTTCGGGAAGTTTTTCCATTAGTTTTAAGGTAATTTCAGAAAGGACTTCTGGGACTTCTGGATTTATAGAACTTGGATTGGGAGGTTTTATAGCTATATGAGAATACATAAGTTCAGATACGTCTTCTCCACTAAATGGGAACTGACCTGTAAGCATTTGAAAAAATACAACTCCCAAAGAATAGAAGTCTGTGCGGTAATCAATAGTCCGGTTCATTCTACCTGTTTGTTCGGGAGAAATGTAGTGCATAGTACCTTCTAAAATTTTTGTTGTATACGAAGGATTTTCACGTGAAAGTACTGTAGAATTATCAAAGTCAATTAATTTTAAAGTTCCAGTTTTAGAATTATAAATAATGTTGTGAGGTTTAATATCTTTATGAATGATATTTTTTGAGTGAATATCTTTTATTCCATTTACAATAGGGATAGCTAATTCTAGAAAATCTTTGTAGTGTAAAGTTTGATTTTCTAAGATTTTTGCTAGAGACTCACCTTGTATGTCTTCTAAAATGAGTAGGTATTGATTTTGAAAATTTAGTAAGTTGAAAACTCCTATGACATTTTTACTTTGAACTCTTTGTAAAATATCAAATTCTCTCTGTAAAATAGAAATTTCTTGTTTACTAGGGTATTCTTTGTTTAAAACTTTTAAGACAAATGGTTTTTGATTTGGGTCTGTTGCTCTAAAAAGTTTAACTTTAGAACTCTCATAAATCTGCTCTTTAACAGTAAAATTGGAAATTTGCATAGTTTTATCCTAGTTTAATTGTATTATAAGTAACAGGTAAAGAATTTTTTGACTTTAGTTTATTGTAGTTTTTTTCGTATATAAAAAAGTTACATAAGTCCATTGGTGTTATATCGCTAGCTCTTATGGAAGTAGGTAAAATCCCTCCTTCTATTAGTGCTTGTGCTACTAAGCTAGAACAAGTAAATAAAGAAATTTCTTGATTTGATAAAAGAGAAAGAGAATTCTGAGAAACCCATGCTTTAGAGAGAAACAAAGCAAATGTTTCTTGCGAAATGGATTGAATTTGTTCAAGTTCAGCGGGAACAACAATTCCTTTTTCTTTGAGTTTTTGAATAATAAGTCTAGCCAAGGTTTGAAAGTCATATCCTCCTCGATTTTTCTGTGAGTTTAAATAAGCTTGAAATTTTTGTTTTTGAAAAAGGGAGTAAGTAGCTCTCCTGAGTGGTAAATGCCAGACTTCTCCTTCATAATTAAAAACCCTTTCTAAAGCAGAAGTAGCTGTAACTCCTGTTGCAATTTCTGCTTCAAAGACAATGTTTTCATCCCATAAAATCCCTGCATGAGAAAAAGGAGAATTAGTAGCAAAAGCTATAACTTTTGATAAATTAGATTTTCCCGCAAACAACAAAACATCACCTGCTAAGTACTTTGTTTGCTTAGTAAAATAATTTATAATATTGTTCAAAGTTTTAAACATTTTTGATTTGTATGATTATGAGGTTTGCACTTATCGAGTCAATAGTTTTTATTAAAGATAAGAAAAATTTTAAAATACTTTTTTGGGACAATTTATACACTCAATAAAGATTACTTATATGTCTTTTTCTGGATATTTTAGTTAAGAAGTTTATTAAATTTTAAAAAAAACTTGTAAAAAAAAACAGGATTTCATACGATTGTAACAAACCTTTTACCTGGAATTGATAAATGAAAAAACTTCTTCAACTATCTATTATAGTTTTTTTTCTTTTGGGTTGATTGGATGTGGAAAAAAGAAAAAAAACATGCTGCTTCCTTTCATGCCTTTGGCTCTTATGGGAGATGAGGGCTCTAAAAAACAAGTTTTAAATCCAAATGAGGATCCACTTCCTACAAATGTGAATCAAAATAGTGCTTTTGATTCCAAT